>VTLG01000222.1_pt1 | contig 17126 bp, 9 predicted proteins | sample 4694571 | NCBI WGS metagenome assembly VTLG01 (sample SAMN12604809, study PRJNA352737) | marine metagenome | biome: ENVO:00000447; feature: ENVO:00000209|ENVO:00000569|ENVO:01000036; material: ENVO:00002151; isolation source: viral sequences binned using virsorter ...
TTTATGCAGGTACTGCTACAGCACCAGCTCAGTTTGGTACTGTTCAATCTGCAACCAACAACGCTGGTTATCAGTAAACAATATTTATTATTCACATGGGGAGGCTTCGGTCTCCCTTTTTTTTATTCACATAACTTATGAACCCCAATTTTTCGTATATCGACACAGAACTGTCCGCAATAAATACTATATTGGGGACTATAGGTCAGGCTCCAATTCAGAAAGTAGATCTAGAAAACCCAGAAGTTAACCTTATCTATAACCTATTACAAGAATCAATCATAGATGTATTAGGTGAAGGTTGGTCTTTTAATAAAGAGGATCATGTAACCCTTACACCTGATGCTGATGGATTTATAACTGTACCAGCTAATGCACTACACTATGATATAAGTGATGGTCAACGTCTCAGAAGTAAAGATGTAACTATAAGAAATGGTAGACTATATGACAAAGTAGATCATACAGATGTCTTCACTGGTGATGTAGATGTAGACATTGTATGGTTATTTGGTTTTGATTTAGACCTTGCTAATAAAGCTCAAGTAGGAGGATCAATACCCGAAGTATTTAAAAGATATATTATCGCTAAAGCTAGTACCAGAGCTGCAGTTCAGCTGTTAACTAATGCAGAATTAAGTAACATGTTGAGTTCATCAGAGGCATTAGCTAGAGCAGTTTGTATGGAGTATGAATGTAATCAAGGTGATCATAGTTACTTTGGATTACAGCACAATACTTCCTACGATTCATACCAACCTTATAAAGCATTATCCAGAATCTAATGGCAGGAATTACTCAGACAGTACCAAATTATATACAAGGCATATCCCAACAACCTGATGAACTGAAACTACCAGGACAAGTTAACAATGCTTTGAATGTTCTACCTAACATAACAAAAGGATTAGAGAAGAGACCAGGGTCTGAGTTTATTAAAACTTTAGATCTACATGGAGATGAATTAGAAGAAGGTAAATACTTTTTAATTGATCAAGATAAGAAGTATATAGGAAGAGTTGATAAGACAGGAAAGATTCAAGTATGGGATTTAAATGGTAATGAATATGAAGTAGTACAAGATGTACGTGTTAAGAAAGAGAACTGTGAAGTAGATGAAGCTTACATATATAACAATCTACCTTTATCACCTAACTACTATCTTAAAGAGATTAAGGGAATCAACATAACTAATGGAGGTACTGGTTATACAAGCACACCTACAGTAGTTATTGGTTCACCTTTGAAAGCTTATACACATAATGGTGGTGCTCATTCAAGTAGAACACCTGGTACTTATAACAATGTAGCTACTGAAGGTATACATTCACAGGCTCCTACAGGTGCAACAGGTGCAAAATTTAATGTAGTTGTAGCAAGTGATGGTACACCTACAATAACGCTGGTTGATGCTGCTAATGGCTATGTTAAAGATCATACATTTATTATTAATGATTCCGTATTAGGTGGAGGTGGTGCTTCTAATATTTTATTTGGAGTAACTGAAACTGTTGGATCAGGAGCAACTATTGAATCAGTAACAAGAGTCGGTGGTGTTATAACAGAAATCTTATTAGATAATAAAGGGTCTGGATATACAACAGCACCTAGAATAACCATCTCAGGTGGAGGTGGTTCTAATGCTACAGCTACAGCTTCAGTTGGAGCATTACCTTATCTACAACATACCAAGTCTGATTCAATTCAATACTTAACTATTAATGACAATACCTTTTTCACGAATAGAGAAAGGACAACTGTTATGAGTGATTTAGTTAAGGATACTCTGATTGATGATTCAACCTTAAAGAATGACGGTGTTGAGAATACACCTCAAACCCTACGAGATAATTGGATCACCTATGATAAAAATGTAAGACCTAAAGAGGCATTTGTTGAACTAAAACAGATTGCCTACAATAAGCAATATGCGTTGAACTTTCATGATCCAGATAATCCAAATTCAAACTTACAATATATAGCTACTAAGTTAAGTGCTGAATGGTTAGGAACTGCTGGAACTACTTACGAACAAGGTGGTACTAAAACTACTGAACAAGTGAAATGGGCTGATATAATTTATAAGAAAGACGATGAAGGTGAAGATATACCTGATCCACCTTATGAGGAAAGTGGTAAGGATGATTTAAAGACTGCTGATGGTTCTTGTAAATATACTTCTAGAAAAGTATTCACCATAAACCCAACAGGTAAGACTGTTTATAACAAAGAAGAAGGTGACAGAACAAAATATGGAGAATTACTTTTAACAGCTACTGCTAACAGATCGTTAGACACAGGTTCAGCTGGTTACAACCCTCACCCTGGTACTAGAGGTAATCAAAACAACCTACGCTTTGAGTTAGAAAATATAGGTACACCTCATGCTGTCTCTAAAGCAAACCAAGAGCAGAAATATGAGTGCATGTATCAATTGAAATGTAACTTGATGCATGGTGGTGAAGGTTGGCAAAAAGGCGATAACTTTGTTGTCGTTATGGAAGGTACTAATTATAGAATTACAGTTGAAGAGGCTGAAATAATAACTGTAAAAGCTAGTATTGCTGCTGTAAGACCTGAGCCAACACCAGTGAGTGCTGATCGAGTTATAACAGCAGATAATATATTAGATTCAATTACTGCTGAGTTTGACAGAAGAGCAAACCTAAAGGATGAAACTAATACACCTGAGATCTCTGGTCCAGGTTGGCCATGGGCTGTAAGGAAGATTGGTAATGGATTACATTTTAGATTCTATGGTCCAGATCAGATAGAAGGATTAACTACTGGTCTAGCACCTGTAGACTTTACTGTTACAGCACCTAATAAAAGTTTATTTAATATCCTTACATCCGAAGTAAATAATGTAGGAGATCTACCAACTCAATGTAGACATGGGTATGTTGTTAAAGTTTTAAACAGCAATAGTGAGAAAGATGATTACTACTTACAGTTTAAATCAAATACAGCACCTGCTGATGGAGCTGGTATATGGGAAGAGTGTCCTAAGCCTGGTCTAAGAAATGAGTTGGCAAGGGATACAATGCCTCATGAACTTGTAGAAAAGAATTGTCTTAATAGCACTACTGGAGAAATTGAAACTAAGTTCTATCTTCAACCAATTGACTACATGCCAGCTGTATGTGGAGATGTAGAAACTAATCCACAACCTAGCTTTGTTAATAAACCAATAACTAATATAGCTTTCTTCAGAAATAGAATTGCATTCTTAGCTGGGGATAGTGTTGTTTTATCTCAAGCTGGAGATTACTTTAACTTCTGGGCTAAGACTGGTATGACTATAACTCCATCTGATTGTATAGATGTAGCAGTTAGTTCTACCTCACCAGCTACCTTGTTAGATGCTATAGCTGTACAACGAGGCTTACTATTATTCAGTAAAGAGCAACAGTTTATGCTCACTACTGATAATGATGTCTTAAGACCAGAGACTGCAAAGGTTGTAAATATATCTACCTATTCCTATAACTCACTAGTTAAACCATTCTCAATGGGTACGTCTGTTGGATTTACTAATAATACAACTAGTCATAGTAGGTTTATGGAGATGGCTAATATACAAGCTGGAAGACCACCTGATGTATTAGAGCAAAGTAAATTAGTCCATTCATTACTACCTGCAGCTATAGATTCTGTAGCTGAATCAAAGGAACAAGGTCTTGTCTTATTTGCCACAAGTGACACCTCAGATATGGTCTATGGTTATAAGTGGTTTAATACTGGAGAGAAGAGAGTCTTATCATCTTGGTTTAAATGGAAGCTACACGGTAATGTTATCTTTCATGCAATAGTAGACGATGTTTATTATGCCATCATTAGGACAGATGATCAATCAGTACAGCTTGAAAAAATAGATATAAAGAATCAACCAAAGATTACAACTAGAAGTGGAGATTACTTAGTACATCTAGATAATATGACATTGATTTCTTCTATGTCATATAGCTCTAGTAATAAGGAAACAACAATAACCATACCTGATAACTTCACTGTAACAGGTGCTAAAAAGTTTGCTTTATTTGCTACTGCAGGAACCATGGCAGGTCAAACTGAGTACCCAGTTATATCTGGTACTACAGTTACTGTCTCTGGTGATTGGAGTAGTTCAGAAGTTTATGCAGGTTATATCTATAAGATGCAGGTACAGTTCCCTACTACTTTCTTAAAAGCAGAACAAGGGGAAGCTGTAAGAGCAGAGTCTAGAGGTTCAACTATTGTACATAGAGTTAAGTTAAACTTTGGAGCAATAGGATATTTCCAAACCAGATTAGAAAGGAAATGTAGACCTGATTGGATACAAGACTACGAGATGGCAGCTAACTGTAATTTCGATCCAAACTGTTTTGGAATATTACCTAACGCTAGACAAACAATACCAATTTATTCAAGGAATGAGGACTATAGGTTGTATCTAGAATCCATCCATACCTCACCTTGCACATTACATTCATCCAGTTGGGAAGGTGACTACAACGACAAGTTTTACAGGAAGGTCTAAGTATATCCATAAGGCAACAAAGGAGGCTGCTATCGAAGTAGCCTCTAATTTGCGTGAGGATGACCGAAGAGAAATAGTAGAAGGTCATGGTGGAGACCCCATGGTGTCGATACCTTCGTTTATAGATGAGGGTTATTCAGTATATTTCACAGTACCAAACGGCAGGATTGCCGGATTGGCTGGTATACAAACAGGTGGAATCGTATGGATGTTAACTACACCAGCGATACACGACTACCCAATTACATTTGCTAGAGAAGCAAAACGTTTTATTGATTCAAGAACTGAGCCATTACTTTGGAACATTATTGATAAACGAAACACAGTACATTTAAAACTTTTGAGATTCTTAGGTTTTAAATTTATCCGTGAGATTACTTACGGACCAAACAATTTATCCTTTATAGAGTTTTGCCGTGTGTACAGCATTACCAGTAATAGGAGCAGTAGCTAGCGTAGTAGGCGGTGTCATGCAGACAGCAGCACAGCGTAAAGCTATTGCTGAACAAAACCGCAATAACAGAATTGCTTCTAACAATAGAAACTTAATTAAAATTGCAAAGAATAAAGAAGAGAATGTACAAATAGCTAAAACCAATGATTCAAACTTTGCTGGATATCTAGCAACTGTTGGTTCACAAGATCTTAATAAATATAAGATGAGATCTGAGTTAACTCAATCTAATGTAACTGCTTTAAAGAAAGCATTTTCAAGTTCAGCTGGAATGGAAACCTATGGGAATCTAGGTAGAAAACTTCAGACTGCTTCAATTATGGAAGCTGGTCAGTTTATGTCTAACCAAGCATCTGCATTTGTTAGAGGTACAGAAGCATCTGAAGTTAAAAAAGATAGTCTAGCTGCTCAATATAACTCAAATATCAGAACAGGTAATCCGTTAATACTTGAAACAGCACCTCCCAAATTAAGCAAGCCAAGTATGTTAGGAGGCTTCTTAAATGCTGGTGTTAGTGGTTTAAGTACATATTCAAGTTTAAAAGCATCAGGAGTATTCGTCTAATGAGAGATTTATCATTTTATAACGAGATCACCCAAAATATAAACAGGAATCAACAACAACAAAACAACGCTGCTCAGTCTCGGTTAGCAGCTATGCAACCATGGATTAATCTTTCTAAGACAGCCTCTAAGTTAGCCTTTGATGAAGCTAAAAAAGCTAATGAAAGAGCTGAAGCTAGAGGTAAGATAAAAATCCTTCAACTTCAGCAATTCACACCTGAGCAATACAATGAGCTTAAAATCAATGAAGAAAAGTTCAGCAATGCTCATAGTAAAATTAACGCTGAATCAGTAAAGCTAAGAAAGCAAGGCGTTAGTTTTAATGTCATTGATGAAATAAGGAGTATGTCTCCATGGGAACAGGTTGGAGCCGCCAAGCAATATGCAAAGCAAGCAGGTGAGAATTACAGTTCTTGGTTAAGTGGAGAGTTCAGTAAAAATGAATTATCAATTGACTTAACTGAATACGGTGGTAGGAAATTCAAGCTTAATGAAATAGAAACAGCTAGTGAATTGAAAGCTGCACTTGGTTCCTTAAGGGAGAATTACTTTATTGAGAGCGGTCTTAATAAACTCAATCCTATTATTATTGATGATAATGCTTGGAAGAATATAACGACAGCTGAGAGTGGTTTAATTAAAGCTCAGGAAAAAGACGATAGGATTAAGAGAGGTATAGTCGATACAGAGAACGCTACTTTTACTTTTAAAAATGGTGGTAAGTATGTTGACTACTTAAACGCATTAGCTGCTACCTACGACACAAAAACTGGTAAGGAGAATAACTATGCTCAAGCCAGGAAAATGGCAGAAGATACTTTACAAGCATTAGCCGATAATCCAAAGTTTTCTAAGGAAGAGTTTGAAGATTTAGTTGCACGAATAGCTGAGGAAACTGCTCCTCATATGGGTAAGAAATATAAGGATTTTGATGAGGATTGGATTGAGAGTCTATATGCGATGAATGACGACGCATGGATAAAGATCCTTAATCGGGAAGATAAAGAAAGAGATGCGGTTTATAATTCTTATGAAAATGATTTTGAAGACATTAGAGCAAAATCAAGAGAAGAAGGATGGGAAATCACCGAGCAAATGAAAAAGGACTACAATGATGAAGTTGTAGCGGCTACTGGTAGAAACGCAGATTTCTTAAAAAACGTTGAAACCAAAGAAGATACAAACGATGATCAAGCTAGGGAGAACTTAACTGAATTAAAAAGAATTAGAGGGTACATAACCAAAGAAGATTTACTACCTTACTCAAATACAATCTTCAGAGAATTTGAATCTCAAACAAAAGAAAGTGAAGACCTTAGAGACTTCAACGACGACTACTCAGAAAAGATTGACACCTTTATTGATACAATGATCACCCAATCAAGAGGCTTAACCTGGTTTAACAAAGGTGGTGATTTAGAGCTTGAGATGAAAGATATCATGGAAGCTGATATTGATAGTATAAAAAGAGATCTACTTACTGAGTACACACCTAAGCAAGCATACGAACAAATCAAAGATCGTATCAGAGCTAAGATTAATACTGATGGTGTTAATACATACTTAAATCAAGCAAAGGAAGGAATCATAACCACCTTCGACAAAGGAACTACACGGGAGTTTAGGAAAGATCTAGCCAGAGCGATGGCTCCATTAGCTTCTAACCCCTCTCTATACAATAGTCTAGTAGTTGTAGACAAAGAGTACTTAGACGCTGCTGAGAAGTACAGAGACACTGCTCAGGATGGTGATCCTGTACCTGAGATATTCAGCATGATAGCTAAAGAGTTTCCCACTTTAGAACCATTCGATATCATGAATGGTCAGCTTGAAGCAGCTGGTCTTAAGCCAGTAGAGAAGCCAAAAATAGAACAAGATATAGATAAAGCACCAGACAATCTACTAAGGACACTACGGTGTCAACCAACACAAACTGGTTTAGCTAGATGTTATGTCGAAGTGCAACGCCTAAAAGGTGAAGATAAGGATGGCTACCAAATGGATTGGAGTAATCCAGAGTTTCTCACTCCAGGTATTGAATACTAACCAAATAGAATTATGCCTATTAACACGGAACCCACGGGTCCAAACTTGGGCGCAATGGAGCGTGCCAACTATATAGAACAACAAGTAGCAGTTGAAGAGAAAGCAGAACAGGAAGAGCAACAAGCCGCCTTACAGGATCTGATCACTGGTGCTGGTGAGGCAGTTGCTGATATTGATGAAACTCTAAATAAGTTTGGTACTAAAGAAGAAAGAAAGGAGATCACCAAAACACGTCTAGAGAAAGATCCAAAGGATTACAACCTCGCAGATGCAGGTGAAGAATATGGTGCAGCTATTCAAAAAGGTGCTATTGGTGCTATTGATTCAATCTTAACTTTACCTGAACGTCTATATGATGCAGCTCGTGGACAAGACATAGATCCATCTAAAGGTTATACACCTGATTGGGATCCTCTCAAGAATGTAGAAGATCCAATCGTTAGAACTTGGTGGGGTAAATTCACTGAGGGTGTAGTTCACTATGGAACACTTGGTGTACCTGCAGCAGCAGTTGCTGGTGTGGCTGGTGTACCTGCAGCTGGAGGATTAGCAACAACTGGTCTGGTAGCTGCAACATCTACCTACACTGATGGAGATAGTTTGTCTGCAGAGATTGTAGAGAAAGCTCCATTTATGGATGTTGTTCTCGGACCATTCGCTACTAAAGATACAGATCACCCTTTATTTAAGAAATTCAAGAATATCTTAGAAGAGATGTATCTAGAGAAAGGTCTGGATACATTGATTGGAGTTATCTGGAATAGAGCTGGTAACTTACCAAAAGGAGATGAGATAGCAGCTGCAAGGAAAGCTAATGTTGATGCTCAAATAAAAGAAGCTGGACAACAAGAACTTGTTGAAGAGCGTATCTTAAGTATTGATAGACAGCTAGGTGGTGAAACAGTTGATGTTGATGTTGTACCTGATAAACCAGATATAACAGGATCAACAACAGCTGGAGCTTTACCAGAGGGTACAACTCCAAAACCTAAGCAACCTACTACTGAATTCAGAGGACATAAGAACAAACCATTCTCAGATCCATGGCAAGGTAGTCCTACTTCAACAGCTCCACCAGCTGAGATACATAGACAATTAAATCAAATTGATACTGATCCAAGTGCTAAGGGAGGTTCAACTGACTCACCACTAACAGCTGCTCAATTACATCGCATGTCTACGGAAAATGGGATGCCAATTGAAGAGTTAGAGAAGATGGGTAAGGAGTTATTTACTGATGCAAGACTTCAAGAGATAAAAGCTGAAGCTAAAGCAGCTAACAAAACCTTCAGAGAATACTTTGAACCAGCCTACCAACGTTATAAAGAAATGATGGGTAGGAATTGGCAAGAGATGAGTGCTGATGAGTTCTGGGGTCCACTTGAAGAATTAAGTAAGGATAAGCTAAGTGGTCATGAGATATGGGCTGCAGGTGAAAACCTATTAGCTGCTGATTTAGTTAACAGTGCTTTATTTAAAAACCTAAGAGATCATGCATTAGCTGCTAGAGAGATCAACAACTTTGGAGATGTCTTTGCAGTTGATGGTCCTATGAAAAAGATAGGAGATAAGTTAGTTATTGGATTAGGAAACGTCAAGAAGAGCCGATACCTATGGGGTGTCATGGGTCGGAAGATGAGAAAAGGTATGACTGTTTCTGATGCTGATGTAGCTAAGAGACTAGCTGATATCCATGGTGAAACTAAGGCTAGTGTTGAGCTAATGAATAAGTTCATGAAAGAAAGTGAATCTAAAGAATTAGCTAATGGAATACTAGAGATCTTCTCTCAAGCTGATGAGATCCAAACATGGATGGACTTAGACTCTTACATGCGTAAGTTATTACGTGGTGGAGAGATCAAAGGAAAGACTAGAACTGGACAGATCATTAGAGATATGCAAGGTATCTTGATTCATTCAAGATTATCTAGTCCAAAAACACCACAACGTGCTCTATTGGGTACTGGATTTAATAGTTATCTAACACAGTTTGAAACCTTATTAGGTGCTGGTATAAGAGCTGGTAGAACAGGTGATACCAAAGCTGCAAGAATCCAACTTGCAAAGTTCAAACGTATGGTTGAGGTATTACCAGAGGCTTGGGATACCATGATAAGTAAGATGAATTCTTACTTCTCTAGTGATGTAACAACAATAAAAAATAGATATAGCACTAGGAATCATAAAGACTTTGATTGGAAAGTCTATGATGCATGGACTGAACAGAGAGGTAGTTTTTCTGACAAACTAGCTACTGGATTTGCTCACATATTAGATAAGATCCAAAAGAGTAATATTGCAGGTTGGAGTAGTAGAACTTTAGCTGCAGCTGACGATGCACATGCTGTTATTCAATCAAGAGCAAGAGCAAGAGAGTTAGCCTTTATTGATGCACTAGAGAAAGAAGCTAGAAATGAGATCTCTGAGGTCACACCAGAGGTTTTAAAAAGAGCTGAGGATCATTACTACAGCAAATTACTTGATGAAAATGGTGATATAGATACCACTAAAGATGCTTTCCTTGACTATCAATTCAAAGAATCAACTTTGATGAATGGTTTAGGAGACAGATTAGAAACCCTACAATCTGCATTCAATAGATTTCCTCAATTAGTACCATTCTTTAACTTCATCAGACCAAGTATTAATGACTTTTTACTTGATGCTAAAAGAAACCCATTGGTTCAAGCAGTTCATTCAGAGTTAAGAGATGTCCTTTTTGCTAAACCAGATAATATTAAACATCTAAGTAAATATGGTATTACGAATGTTGATGAATTACGCAATGCTCAACAGATGTGGCAAGGTAGGATTATTACAGGAATTGTATTTACTAAATTCTTTATTGATAAATACTTAATAGGTGAACTAGCTGGTGATGGTCCTGCTGATACAACTATTAGAAAGTCATGGGAAGATGCAGGATGGCAACGTAACAAGATGTGGTTTGGAGAAGTAGGAGTTAATTTAGATCTACTTGAGCCATTCAATACATTAGGTAAGGCTGTTGCTGATATAGGCGATAACATGTATCTAATGGGTCCAGAGTGGGCTGATCAAAGATTCCAGACAATTCCATTAATCGTAGCTGGTTCAATCACTAACAAGTCAATGATGACTGGTCTTAACCAGATGGTTGATGTCTTTAAGATGAGACCAGGACAACTTGAGAAAATCGCAGGTGGTATTGCAAATGATTTTGTACCTTTAGCTGGTGCTAGAAATGCATTAGGCAGAACCATCAACCCTTATATGAGGGAGTTAGGTAATGACATTACTGACACAGTTAGAAATAGAAACTTATCTTCTGAATACCTAGCTAAAGATCCATTACCTAAGAAATACAATATTATCAATGGTGATCCAGCTGGTAGTAGATATCCACTACTAAGGATGCTCGATGCTGTTACTCCATTCGCAGTTACAACTGGAAACACTAAAGCAGTATGGCTACTTAAACAAAGTAACTATGATGAAAGAACATCTACCTTATCTGCACCAAGTTTCAATGGTATTAGATTAAGTCTTAGAGATGAGAATGAAGTCAGGTCTAAATTCCAAAAAGCTATTGGTGACTCAAGAGTAAATGGTAAGAGTTTAGAGGATAGATTAATTGCTTTATCTAAGAAGAAACAAACCATTAACTCTATCAATACGATGCATACAGATATGCGTCAAGGTAATTTTGGTAAAGATCCTGGTAAGTCTTATTGGCATAACAAGCAAATCAAACAACTATTTGAAGAGCATAGACAAATAGGTTGGTCATCAATAATTAATGACCCAGATGTTAAAGCTCTATATGAAGAAGCTATATCTATTAAGCAAGATGAAGCTGCCACTCTACAAAGCACATCTGAATTTATTGAACAACTTACAGATCCAAGGAGGAATCACTAATGGGTTTAGTATCTCCAGTACGTCCAGTGGAGTACAAAGGGGATGGAACAACTAAACGCTTTAGCTTTCCATTTCCTTATGATGATAAGAATGATGTAGTAGTAGAACTATGCACCTTTGGTACTAATAACTGGATAAAGCAAAGTGAAGGTGGTAGTTATAGATTCATCAATGACAATACAATAGAATTTAAGTTTGCACCTAAGAATGTTGGTGGAGGTGATTCACAGAATGCAATCAAGATATCTAGAAGAACTTATTCTAGGAAATTAATTGCTAATAAATTTGCAGAATCAAGACCTGAATGTGCTGTAGTTAATGTTGACTGTAGAGGTGAATATGATGGAACTGATGGAACACTTACTGATGATAGGGATGAACCATTAAGACCATTTAAAACAGGTGATACTATTACCTACACTTCTCCTTGTGATGAAGGTGCTAATGTTTACTGGATTGCAACTCCAAGAACAGGTATTTCTGGTTCAGCTACTGTACTTAGAACAGATCTTTTAAGAGGTAGGAATGATGCTGATAAAACTACTTCTTTAACATTAGATCCTACACATATAGATAAGAGAATCAGTGTCAAAGTTAAATGTATAGGTTGTGGTCCTCCAGATGGTCTATGTTGTGAATGGACTGTTGATACGGATAATGACGTATTAGATAATACTGGCTGTGGATTGAGTGCCGTTATCGGCTCATCAGCTAAGAAGATGTTACATCATATTCAATCAGGATATGGTGTATTGAAAGTCACTTTTACTAGTCCTGATATTGGTAGAACATTTAATGTAGCTTTTCCAGATGGTACAAGTTATGACTACACAGTTGGAGGTGGTGATACACCCTCAGCTGAGAAAGTTATACCTAAACCAGATGATTCTGCTTATGTAATCATCACTGTACCTGATGCTTCAAGTAAGGGTTGGCAATATTCATTACGATGTACAGAAGCTGTCGATACATCTAAATATAGATTTGTTAGATGGGTAGGTACTAGTAAGAAATATAGTGGTCCATACTACATAGGAGGTAACTGGGGATGGGGTACACGTACTTTAGTTCCTGCATCAACGACATCACCAACATCTGGCTTTCCAAAAAAAAGTAGTTGGTTAGAATATAACCCTGGTACAAAGACTGATGGTTATGCCACTATTAATGGTCCTGGTTTTGCTACCTTCAGTAGTTGGGGAGGTCCAGTGATGAGATATGGTCCATTTTATATAAATGATGAACCTTGGAATAATGTTTATAATTATCAAATAGTCCCTTGGCGATCTGCTTATACTCAGCGTGGTGGTCATAATGGTTTTGGAATATATTTTGGATCTTTAAGTGTTAATGGTAAAGGTTGTCCGAATTGTGGTCCTAATAATAGTTATGTCAATAAAACATATCTAGTACACTGGTCTCTTTCAAATACAAGTTATTCCACTGTTGCTGGTTATTGGGAATTTTCTAACGATACAGCAACAGATAAAGTAGTCGAAGCAAGGTGGGATGGAGATAGATCAGATACAAACGATAGTGAATTACCAAATCTAACAGACATTGATTAGTTCTTATACATTACAAAAACATGACGAATTCATTTCAACCAGGCAATGCTATAAGAGCAGATGCTCTGAACGAAAACTTTGATCAAATACTTCTAGCAATACAAGAGTTAGAAGGTACGGTCACAAACCCTTCAGGAACTATGAAGGGTCCACAAGGAGATAGAGGGCTACAAGGTCCAACAGGTGCAACAGGTGCAACTGGAGCAACAGGTCCAACAGGACCGACTGGTGCAACAGGCGCTACAGGGGCTACAGGTGCAAAAGGTGATACTGGAGCACAAGGTCCAATAGGTCCAGCTGGTCCAACAGGAGCTACTGGTGCTACTGGTGCTACTGGTCCTAAAGGGGATATGGGAACAGGTTTAAAACTACTTGGTTCATATGCCTATACAGGAGCACCTACAACATCTACTGCAGGTAGTAGTCCTAGCCAAGGTGATATGTGGAAGGCTAGTGATAATAATTGCTGGGCTTACACGGGAACAGCTTGGGTAAATGTAGGAGCAATATCAGGACCAACTGGTGCTCAAGGTGCAACTGGAGCTACTGGAGCAACTGGAGCTACAGGTGCTCAGGGTGCTACTGGAGCCACAGGTGCTCAAGGTACGACAGGAGATACTGGTCCTCAAGGTCCAGCTGGTCCTCAAGGTCCAAAAGGAGATACTGGAGCTACTGGAGCAACTGGAGCTACTGGACCTCAAGGTGCTACTGGTTTACAAGGTCCAGCTGGTACAGCTACCACTATGGAGTCACTTACTAATGTAAGTATCTCTAATGCATCTGCTTTAGATAGACTTCAATATGATGGTACTAACTGGGTAAATAAGGGAATATCTGAAGGTGATACTCATTTCACTATTTTAGCTAACGTAGCTGCTATACCTGATTTTACAGTTGAAAGTATTTCAGTAACTAATGGTGGTTCTGGATATACAAGTGCTCCTACAGTTACTATTTCAAATTTATCTGGAGGTTCAGGATCAAGTGCTGCTGGTACAGCAGTGTTAGAAGGTAATACAGTAAAAAGCGTTACTATAACTAATGCTGGTTCTGGTTACTCATATGGTGCTACTGTTACCTTCTCAGGAGGTGGTGGTACAGGAGCTGCAGCAACAGCTACTACTAACCCAACTGTAGGTTCAGCGATTGAGATAACAGATTCTTCTGGTGTTCAATCATTTACTCCTCTGTCTGGAGTTCCATCAGGTTTTACAGGTGACTCAGGTTTATCAGTAAGATTAAAATTCGCAACAGGAGTAGGTATACCAGGAGTAGGTAGATGGGAATGGCAGAGATATTTTGCTAATACTCCAGAAACTAGATATGCATCGATAGATGGTGAGACATTTACAGGTGCAGTTAATCTTGATGAGAACCTAACCGTTAAGAATGGTAAGGAAGTAAGGATAAGTGAAGAGACTTCAAATGGTAGTAACTACATAGCTTTAAAAGCACCAAGCTCATTAACTGCAAATGTTACTTATCAACTACCTACTGATGGTAATGCTAATGAGATATTAAAAACTGATGGTAATGGTAACTTAGCCTTTGCTAGTGCAGCCAGCTTAACTCAATCTGGAATTACAGAGATACTTCAAGACACAACACCCGAACTTGGTGGTGATTTAAGTGTTAATAATAAGTCAATTATATCTCCATCAGGTAATGCAAATATAAACATTACTCCACACGGTACAGGTAGTGTTGTCTTAAGTGGAATGATTTTCCCTAGTTCTGATGGAAATCAAAACTACCTATTAAAAACTGACGGACAAAATAATCTAAGTTGGACAGCTGGTTACTCTATAGCTAATGACCTTTTAGATGAAGATAATTTCAATACCAACAGTGATACTAAACCTGCTAGTCAACAGTCAATTAAAGCATATATAGCTGCTCAAGCATATACACATCCTAACCATTCTGGTGAAGTTACGTCTTCGGCTGATGGTGCTCAAACTATCGCTAGTAACGTAGTTGATGAGGATAATTTAAAGGTAAGCAACAATGGAAACACTGGTCAATTTCTTCAGAAAAGTTCAACTTCTGAAGGCTTAACTTGGGCTGATCCATCTGGAGGTGCCACAGGTGGTGGTAGTGATTCTTTGTTTATGGAATATGACAAAGTTATGACTACTAGCTACTCAATATCCGCTAATAAAAATGCAATGACTATTGGTCCTGTAGCACTTAACTCTAGTGTAGTACTAACTATTCCATCTACTTCAAAACTTCTCGTTCTTAACTAACTTTATTAAAAATGGCATACGGAAAAATAAAAGCGGATACGCTTGTCTACGATAATAGTGGCTCAGATGTAGAAACTTCTATATCATCTCTTGCTGCAAAAGCAGGTACAGCTAGTCCAGCATTTACTGGAACAGCGACTGCAGTTAACTTAACTCTATCAGGTAACCTCCAAGTAAATGGTACGACTACAACAGTTGCGTCTTCTACGATGACTGTTGCTGATAAGAATATTGAACTTGCTAAAGGTGCTGCTAATGATGCAGCAGCTGATGGTGGTGGTATTACATTAGAATCAGGTGATGGAAATAAAACTTGGAACTGGGTAGATGCTACTGATGCGTGGACATCTAGTGAGCATGTACATTTAGGAGATAATAAGAAGTTATTAGTTGGTACTGGATCAGACCTGCAGATCTATCACGATTCAAATAATTCATATATAGATGAAGCAGGTACAGGTCAACTTACAATTAGGTCTAGTAAAACCTCAATACAAAAATACACAGGAGAAATTTGTGGTACGTTTACTGCTGACGGATCCTGTGAGCTATTCCATGATAATACTAAAAAAATAGAAACCACAGCGGCTGGCGTTACGGTAAGTGGAACGGTAACAGATTCAAAGGGTAATGTAAGACAAGTACCAGCTAATACACAATCTGGTAGTAGTAATTACGATTTAGTTGCTGCTGATTCTGGCAAAGCGATTGCAAGATCTGGTGGTAATGTGACTGTTCCAAATAGTATTTTTACTACAGGAGATTTAGTAACCATTATCAATAATAGTGCTGCTGATATAACACTTACTCAAGGTAGTGGAGTTACTATGTATAACTCCGCAGATCAAGCAACAGGAGATAGAACACTTGCCGCAAGAGGCATGGCTACTATTTACTTTACAGGAGCTTCAAGTGCTTACATCTCAGGTGCGGGGTTGGGCTGATATGACACCAATACAACAATTATTGCTTGGCGTTGGTGCAGGCAAGAAGACGTATTCGGACGAGGTGTTTAGTACATACCTGTATCGAGGGAATGCTAATGACCAGACGATAAACAATGGATTAGATCTTTCTGGTGAAGGTGGTCTTACTTGGATAAAAAGAAGAGATGCGACACAAGGTCATGCTTGGGTTGATACGGTAAGAGGTCCAGGGTTGCGATTATCTAGTAGTGGTAACATGTCTAATGGTTCTTATACTGCAGCTAATAATAATCTCAGTACGTTCACATCATCTGGCTTTACTTTAAAAGACGATGATGGGAATGACTTTTTTAATAAAAATAATACAGACTATTCCTCGTGGTCATTCCGCAAGGCACCTGGGTTCTTTGATATTGTTACTTGGACTCAAAGTGGTTCAAATGGATCAGCAAGAACGATAAGTCACAACCTTGGCTGTGTTCCTGGCTTCATTATGCTAAAGCAAACCACAGGAAACGAAAACTGGATTACTTATCATCGAGATTTTGCTACTAATGCATATATTAAGTTAAATAGTAACCACTCTATTGATACTAGTGCTAATGCTTCAGTTAATAGTGTAAGTTCTACTGAGATTGTTGTAGGTGCTGATAATAATAAAGTTGGAACCTATATAGCCTATTTATTCGCAGGTGGTGAATCCACAGCCGCTACTGCACGGAGTGTTGATTTTGATGGAACTGGTGATGCGTTAGTTTCCAATACATCTACTGATTATGTTATTGGTACTAATGACTTCACAGTAGAATTCTGGATAAAGATGCATTATAATTTTGGTGGTGCTCAAGTAATATTTGACCAGAATAAATCATCGAATAACGCTACAACTCCATTTCAAAT
>VTLG01003689.1_pt1 | contig 17124 bp, 9 predicted proteins | sample 4694571 | NCBI WGS metagenome assembly VTLG01 (sample SAMN12604809, study PRJNA352737) | marine metagenome | biome: ENVO:00000447; feature: ENVO:00000209|ENVO:00000569|ENVO:01000036; material: ENVO:00002151; isolation source: viral sequences binned using virsorter ...
CCAGTAATATTTGATGCCGTTGTATTTTTACCAACTGCTCTTGATCCTACTGCTGTGTTATAACCACCTGTACTATTTACACCTAACGAGCCATAACCAAGTGCTGTGTTTTCAATTCCAGTAGTAACTGCATCAGCAGCAGCAGCACCTACAGCTGTGTTTTGTGCTCCAGTTGTACTAATTTGCAAAGCATTACTACCTACAGCTACATTGTTAGCTCCAGTTGTGGTAAGTTGCATAGCATTTCTACCAACTGCTGTGTTACTACTTGCAGTTTCGGTTGTGGTTAAAGCAGCTTCTCCTACAGCTACGTTGTTCGTTCCAGAAGTTAAAGCTGTTAAAGCATTTTTACCAATAGCAGTATTATTTCCACCACTAACAGAAGCATCTAAAGCTGTTTCTCCAACAACTGTGTTACCAGCAACAGAGTTTGCACCTTTACCAACAATTACACTATTAATCGTTTGATCACCAGTAAACGTGTTAGTACCAAGACCAGCTAAGTTACCAGTTGCTGTGACGCCTCCTTGCCAAGCTGAACCATTATATACCTTAAGTTCATTAGCAGTTGTGTTAAAGAATAAGTCTCCTGTATCTAAACTAGATGTAGGGTTGTTTGCACCTACACGATACTTGTCAGAAAAATCATTAACATTACTAATATTAGTAGCTACAGTATTTACATTACTGATAGAACCACCAACATTATTTATATTTGTTATGTTAGTAGCACAAGTATCTAAGTCAGATACAATAGCATTAGTACCTAGAGTGTTCATGTCTGCTACAGCATCAGCTGTACCTAAACGTCCAATCTCTGTGGCTTTAGCAGCTACAGCACCAATATCAGTAGCATCTCCAGCTACAGCTGTTACATCACTAGCTATACCAGCAACGGTAGTAACATTACTTGCTACTCCAGCTACAGTTGTGACATTACTAGATACACCAGCTACAGTAGTAACGTTACTAGATACACCAGCTACAGTAGTAACGTCAGATGCTACACCAGCAACAGTTGTAACATTACCACTTATACCAGCTACAGTTGTAACCTCAGTTGCTTTTGGTGTAAGTCTATGAAATGCATATGTATGTAATGTAGATGTAGTCTCTACGATAACACCAAATCCAGCAGTTAGTACTGTAGATCCACAACCTGTAATAGTTACAGTATTAGATCCAGAACCATTAGCAATAGTAACTGTACCACTTGAAGGTGTACGTGTACTACCAATTTCTTTGATACTAACAAGAGTACCGCTACCATTGTTTACATCAGGGTTAGCAGTAGGAAAACTTGTTTCATTTGCTATTGGTACAAAACCACCAACATCATCAACAAGGTCAATTATCCTGTCGTTAATAGCTGCGGTTGTAGCAATAGTTGTGTCGTTGTCTGGAAATGTATCACCATCTTTAATTGTTTCACCAGAACTTATGTTAAAATACCTAGCTTCAGCAGCAGCTGTAGTAAAGAATGTAGTATCGTCTACACTATGACTTGATTGCTCACTATTTGTAACTATTACTGCATCTGCAATTTTATCTGCTGTGACTGCATTGTTTGCAATATGAGCTGTGTAGATAGATCCATCTATGTAATGTTGAGAGTTAATTGAGTCGTCTGCTATTTTTTGCTCATTTACAGCATAATCTTGTATTTTTGCGGTAGCGACAGCATTGTTTGCTAACTCATTAACTTCTACACAACTATTATTTAATTCAGATGCTGTAATAGTATTACCTGCAATCCTATCAGCTGTTATAGTACGACTTGCAATTTTAGCAGCTGTTATAGTTTCAGATGCAATTTTAGCAGCTGTTATAGCTTCAGATGCTATCTTATCTGTAGTTACATTTAAATTTGCAATATGACTTGTATCAACACTTCCATCTACTAATTCAGAAGAATCAACAGAGTTAGCTGCTAACATAGTAGCTGTAACTGTACCTGTGTCTCCTGTTGTTACTACCGTACCTGTAGTATCAGGAAAAGTAATAGTTTTATCTGATGTAGGATCGGCAACTGTTAAAGTTGTTTCATATGCATTATCTGTATCGCCTTCAAAAGTTATATCTATATTTTTATCTAAATGAAGGTTACCTGTCATAGTACCACCACGAGAAGATAATTTCTGCTCGTCGTACTCCATAGCTTTACGCATTAACTGGAGTTGGTTATTATTAAGGTCTGCAGATGTAACTGAAGCTCCGGGAGAATAGGTTGCTCTTGGTGTAGGAGCACCCATATCCGTAACTGGTTGTATTACAACAGAATTACTACTTGCTAAATCAGCTCCACCAATGTGAATTGTTTTATTATCGTAATCTACTGTGTATTCTCGGGGTGAGGCGGATTCATTAATCGTACTAGTAGTAAAAGTAAGTGCTATATTATCTAACTCTACTTCTACTTCTGACGCTTTAAATACATTGAAACTCCCTGAGTAGCTAAATGTATTTGCTGTACCTGTATTTTGGGTACCTGTTTTTGTTACTTTTGTATGTGCCATTTAGTTCTTAGGGAAATTGTCTATAGTTTGCCTTGGAAAACTTAATTCTAAAATCTCATTTCTATTTTCTCTAGTACGAGTTGTTTGACCGTCTTTTTTAGATTTTAATTTTTGAAGATCAGAATAAGCAGGATGGTTAGGATCATTTATAATTGCCCAAGCTTTTTGTCTAGCTTGATTCATTATACTATTTATATTGGTATTATGAGGATATGTATTAGGATTAATATCACTCTTAGCTGGGTTATATACATTTCCTTTCATTTCTGCCATAGATTCTTTAATATCAGATTGAGTAGCTAAATAATCTAATGCAGCTTCTACATTTTTAAATGTTTTACCACGATATTTAATTGGAACAGTACCTATAGCATTTTGAAAATGTGACCTTACCCTAGCATCTCTAACAAATGAATAACCATTATAAGCATATGTAGTAGATTTTAAATCATAATTACTATCTAGTAATAATTTACGTCCCGGTGAACTACTTCTAATATCCATTTGAATTGGAGAAATAGCATTAAAAGATCTACCAATTATATTCCAATTTTTAATAGGCTTACCATTTAGTAAATCATGTTTATTTGGTAAAGCTTCTTGACCTGTTAATGGAGCTAATGCTTCACTAGCTAAGTTTCTATTTCTAATTGAATCCCATGTACTGGAGTTTAATTCTTTCATGTGTGGATTAATCCATTTACCAAATTCATTTCTCATACCAGCTAATGGTACACTATTATTAAATATATTAGCAATAGCTTTACTACCTGCAGGACCACTAGGGTTTTGTGCAATTTGCATTAACTGATCTAAACCAGACATATATGTTTTACCTTGTAAACCTCTACCAATAACAAATGCCGCAGCTTGTAATCTTTTTTCTGACCATTCAGAACCCATTAATTCCATGTTATCACCAATATCAGCAATAGTAGAGAAAATAGTATTATATGGTTCTAAAGAAGTATAATCAAATCCTACATCTCCTACATAAATATGATTAGGTTTCCAACCAGAATTAATCCAATTCTGTCTAAGTTGTCTATCAGCAGGACCATTACCTGTTAATTGACCATTTAAGTATAAACCACTAATTGTAGAAACAACAGTAGCTCCTACTGCTTGCCTCCCTGCAAATAGGTTCCTAGCATTAGCTAGATCAGCAGCATTTTCGATTCCATATTTAGCTAAATCAGAGAAATCATCACCTGTATGTCTTAATATATCAATAGACTCTTTATGTAATGCACCTAATAATGGTGTGTTTTTATAAGTAAAGTTTAAACCATTAATACCAGTTCTAGCAAATAAATAGAAAGGTTTAATTAAAGGAATATCATTAAATACTTTATCTAAACGTGCAGAAGCACCTTCTAGTTCAGATGTTAATGTAACTTCTTTAAACTGTTTATTTAAAAAAGAATCTTTTGCTAAATTAAGATTACCTTCACCATCATGTAAATGTTGAAAATGTATATCTTCATATCTACCTAATATTTCAGGAGTTATTTTATCAAAATCATCTCCTACTTCTTCTAAAGCTTGACGCATAGCAATTTCTTTAGAACGTGCTCTTGCTAAAATATGTTTAAAAGTATCATCTACTGCTTGTAATGCACGTGGAGACCAACTTAATAGTTTGTTATTATTTAAAGTTCTAGCATTGTTATACATATTCCATGCTGCTTTTTCACCATCTGAACCTCTAGCTTCTGCCCAAGCACCTTTAGCATTCCAAAGATTCTCAGCTCTAGTAGCTGGTTCATTATATCTGGTTTTAATATTAGCTATATCAGCATTAAATGTTGCATCCCAATTAGCTTTAAAAACGTTGTAAGATTCTGGTAACACTTCAAACATACCTTTTAATTTAGCAATAGAAGCTTTTCTACTTACTATATCATCAGTAAAAGGTGCTCGTACAATCGCTCCTACGGCTTCGTTAATAGCGTTTAGATAGGAATTGACTGTTGTACCTAATAAAGCTCTTAGAGGTGTTTTAGGACCACTTAAAATGCTGTTTACCATGACTCCTTGTAATTCTCTAATCAATTCACCTGTTTTAACTTTACCTTTAAATTCTCCACCAATAATCTTTTGCCTCATCCAAGCATCAAAATCTTTCCAATTATGAACATCATTAGAAACTTTAAAGACATCTAAGATAGCACCAGCTAATTCATCGTTACCCTGTTCATTTAGCATGTTAACCATATGAACTACACCTTGTCTAGTTTCTCTATGAAGTTGTTTAGATCGAGCATTAACCTTCGCAGTAAGGTCTGCAACTTGTTCTGCTGTTAATTTACCGTTACCTTCTCTTAATAAAGTCCTAGCTTGATCCCAAGTGTATTGAGTTTTTTTAATTTCAGTTAAACCAGTTACTAAATTATCTGCTATTCTACTCATAACGCCATCAGTTGCAAAAAGGTCAGTTTCACCTAACATTCTACTACCAGCATTAGCTTGATCTCGTAATTGTAAAAGTAAAGATTCAACAACAGCATCTTGAACTTCGATGTTCTTCATTGCCCATCTATTAAAAGTATCTAAGGTATCACCTACCTTAAATGGAGCATCTAGAAATTCTTTACCCCAAAATTCTTCTCTACTTAATCGGCCAGCATCTTTTCCCATAATTTCTTTAATAGCATCTAATGCACTATCAGAACTATAACGACGAGTATACTTAGCTTTAGCAGGATTCATTTCATCTAGTTGAGCTTTCCATAATTTATCATTATTTAATTCGTCAACTGCAGAATCAAACCAAGGATCAGGTATACCATTTTTAGCATTTCTAGCTTGATCTACTTGATTAAATAAAGAGTCTGTACTACCTTTTTTACGAATACCTACTCTATGCCTAATTTCATCTAAATCATTTAAAACTTGACGTATACCACTTCTAATTTTAGCCGAACCTTGTCCAAGTACATAAGCACCATTTTTATAGACACCATAAGTAGAATGCATAATTCCGGGTCTTTTATCAGTACCAACAAAAGCATTTTTAAAGTTATCTTTACTTTTTCTTAATTGTTCATTACCTGCTTCAAATAAATCAGTTAATTGTTTCTCACTTCGTTTATATAAACCTTCTTCACTCATCAATTCACCCCAAAGTTTAGTGGAGTGAGCACGAGTACTGGCTCCTAAATCTTGAGTATGTTTAGCTGCTAATCTAATTCCATCAGGTAATCCTTTTCTCATAAATCCGGTTTGACCTAAAATTGTTTTATATAAATAAGGAACACCATGTTGTAGTAATTTACCACCAGTAAAAGCTAATGTACCTTCTGACAATGTGGAATCTAATCGTTTTGCCCAAGGACTATCTAATTTTGCTGCTAAAGCTGGAGTTATAAATTCAGCATCTTCACCTACCATATCAACTAAACCTTCCATAATTCCTGCTTTTCTCATCATTCCTATACCATCTTTAGAAAAGTCACGCATATTTCCGGGAATAATAGTATCTGCAATAATACCTCCACCAATAGTTTTTGTAGGTATAGTTTTTATAAACTGACCACCTTTAATTAAAGCTGGAAATTTTGTACCACCTATTGTACCTATACCAGATATTGCACTACCAGTTGTTCTATAACCAGCTACAACTAAAGCTAAAGTTGTACCCCAATATGTAGCATCATATATATCTTTTGAGTTTTCAGTTATAGCAATAGGATTATTAACTTGAAATTCTAAAGATAAAGGATTTTTATGTTGTAATAAATCATCATCAAAAGTTGAATCTTTATTCCAATTTTCCATTATATTCCAATCCCCTTTAGCTATTCCATCTATAACATCATCTACACTACCAACAGTTTCTGTTAATCCAGCTCCTATATCAAACCAAGCTCCTCCTCCAGAGGATTTCCAGTTTTCTTCTGCTGTAGGATTAAAATAGTTATCACGTTGTTTAAGTGTATATAGAACCATATCTTGTCCGGGTCCTATTTTTTGATACAACGCTCTAAGACGAGAACCTGCATTTGGAGATGCTAAACTTTCTAACCATTCTTGAGTTAATTCTGCATCTTCTTCAGCACTTAAACCTGCACCATTATTTAGATGAGTTACATCAAAAAAATCAGAATAAGTCATCAGACCATCTTTATTTCTATCTAACCTTGCTACTAATTCAGGATCTTCAACAATCATTTGATGAGCTATTAATTTATTTTCTAAATTAGTTCCATCTAATAATTCTCTTAATTCATCTTCTTTATCATGTTTAACTTTATGTAAAGAATTACGATAAATCATTTCTCTACCATTAGGTAAATCTATAATTTTTCTACCTAATGAATCTCTAATAGAATCTAATTTTAAATTTCCAGTAATTGGATCTGCTTCCCAATACTGATTTTGTTTTGCAATGCCTCTTTCAAAAAGTTTATTACCTTTAAATTCTTTTGGTTCAGGTTGTTGTTGTTGCTGTACAGGTTGAGGTGTAGGTGTAGGTTGAGATGTCTGTGCTTCAGATTTAGGTTGTTGTTGAGTAGATTGTTGAGGTTTATCTAAAGGTTTAAACGCATCTGTTGTTTCAGGTTTTACCTCAGGCTGTATTTCGGGATGTACTACAGGTTCTTCAGTAGGATATTGTTTTTCTAAATGATTAATATGATCATCATACCCTTCAATTTCAAACGTGGTATCTTCGTTAGGTGTTTGACCAGCGTTCGGTTGTATATTTAAAATGTCACTCATTAAAATTCTCCAAAAATAGCTGGGTCAATATTATCTTGTAAATCAAAAACAGAAGATGGGGTTGCTTTATATCCCATCGCATCAGTTAACAATAAAGAAGCATATAAATTAGCTTTATCTGATGGATAATTTAAAGCTCTAGCTGCAGAAATATTTAAATTCTTAGCTCCGTCGGCATCAGGTAAATCATTTCCTTCTTCATCTTTTCCTGTTAAAAGATTAAATATAGGAGGACGACCATCTGGCCATAAACCGGGATGTCCTGCTACTTTTAATTGAGCATCTACAATAGACGGCCAAGTTTCATCTCTACCTCTAGCTAAACCTTTATAATAATTTAAAGCATGTGTATCACGATATAATCCTTTTGGACCATACTTTTCTAAATTAGATTTGATAGAAGTGATTTGTGTTTCACCATAAGTTCCACCAATAACTCCCGTTGTAATAATACCACGATTTTCAAGTATTTCTTTTTTACCTAAATTTATTTGCCTAACATTTGTTCTGTCAGGACCAATAGAACTTTCTACCTGTAATCCAAATGTAGCATATTTGCTTCCCATTCGTTTAGCTTCAATTTCAGTAATTACACCAATTTCGCCGGGTATAGGATTACCTTCGGCATCTTGAATTTCACCCATTTGAGCGTATAAAGCAAGATGATCAGCTCTACTTGCACCATAACCCATACCAATTAATCGATTTCTTTTTGCTATAAAATCAGCTTTAGCATTTTCATTTGCTTCTATATAAGCTAAACTTTTTTCATTAGTTTTAATACCCATATCTGCAAAGGTACTATCTAAAGCAGCTTTAATTTTTTTCTCAGCTCCAGAATTAGTTAATGCAGCTTTTTCAAATTTATCTGCTTTTTCTCTATAATCAATAGCAGCTTCCTGAGGAAATTGATCTAATTCAGCATGTGTAATTGAACCTTTATTGTAAGCAATTATAGCATCAATTTGATCTTTAGCTTCTCTAACACTTACCTCACGGGTACTTTCCCAGTTTTTAATTGAATCAGGAATAGTCAAACCAAACTCACTATACCAAGATTTATACTCATTAGCACGTGTTTCAGTCATTCCATTTTCTCTAACTTCCGTAATAAATTCGTTTTGTTTTTTAGTACCTGAAGTTTCTAACCAATTATTTTCTGCATCAAGTTTAGATTTAATACCAGTTTGTATTTGTAATTGTAAAGTAGCAGCTTTACTTGGCCAATGTTGAGCGTATGTTGTACCTTTTTTAGCACCTACTTGTTTAGCTAAACTATCTGGCATAGGTTGATTAAGAATTTGAAAAGCATATTCATCGTTATATGCATTAATACCTTCGTCAACCAATAAACCTTCTAAAGCTTTCCATGCTCCAGTATTACCTAGGTGCTGATTGTTTGCATCCATGGTAGCACCAGTTACAGTTAAGTAGTGATGAATATCAGTTCCAGTTTTACTACTTGTTTTCCAAGCTAATTGTGCTTTACTACGTGTATTAGATGAAGCTTCAACGTTATATCTTTGTCTATATTTAGCTGTACTTCCTTCTTTAGCTTTTTGTATAGCATCATTAGTACCTGCTAGTTCTAATAATTCTGGAGAAAACCTATCTAAACCTGCCGCTTTTTTTATGTCATCTGCTACAACTTGCATAGCAGCTTCTTTAAAAGGTAGACCGTGTATATTATTTTCGTGTAATTCTTTTGGAGTAAATTTTATTCCTTGAATAGTTATAGCTTTTTCACTATTAGCCATTGCATGGTTTAACTTATCAGGAAAAGTCTCGTTAAACATACGTAACTTTTCTTTAGCAAAACCTACTTGTGCATAGGGTGAGAGATGAGCTATACGATCAGCATCCGGATAAATATCTGGACCTTGTAATTTGATCATCTCAGCTTTAATTTCGTTATATCTTATATCTGTATCTGTTAAAGTGGATAATTCTAATGCTAACTCTGCTAATTTTCTTTGGTCAACTTCAGTAGCTTCAATAGCTGCGAGTCTTCCTTTTTCTTTTTTTTGTTTAATATCTTCTTCTCTTAGCTTTTTAAGAGTAGAAGAAAATTCAGATAACTGATCACCTAATTTTTCTGCCTCATTAATACCACGGGAACCTATACGGTTAGCCATTTCGGTACGTTGAGACATAGCTGTTTGAGCATTGCTCCGTTCAGCTGACCTAAGACGGTCGATGTTTCTATCGTATGATGATGACATAATTATAACCCACCTTTGTCAAGTCTTGATTCCAAACTATCGACTTTTTTACCTGCTTTGTAATCTGCATAGCCACCAACAGCTGATCCGGCTAGTCCTAATAGTAAAGCGGCTGGACTCTTTTTAGCTTCTAATTCAGGAGCCATTGGTGTAGGTCCATGTATAGGTGCAAATCTAACTTCTTCGTAGAAATTACGAGAGTCAACTTCGGCTCTACGTTTAGTTGTATCTTTACTTATTATTGCTTCTTCTTTACCCATCATAAGATTATGTAAAATTTTAGATTTTGCAAAACCCATTTCTTTAGCACTCTTACCTGCTAATCTAGCAGCAGTTGCACCTGTTTGGGTACCTGCATATTCGTTTTGATACATCTCTCTAATTTGATCCTCAAGCTTCATATCTGCATCTGCAAATAATTGATTCAGCTTCATATCTTGTTCAGTCCATTGATCTATCATTGCTCTATAAACATCATCTTGTTGGATGTCTTCAAGCAGCATATCATTACGATATTGAGCACGATCCAACATAACTTCTCGATCATATAATCTGTTTTGTTCTTCAAAGTTACGTAGTTTGGCTCTGTTTCTACCTGCTATTGCTGCATTTTCAGCTTGATGAGCAGCTACTTGACCTGCTCCTGATAGGGCAACTGAGGCTATTGTTGTTGGTTCGCACACGGCAAAATTCTATAAAGGTTAACTTGTTGGGACCATGTTCAAGTTCTCGTAAGAACTTAAATCCCAGAAACTTTAGAAGTTTTAGATGAGCGGTATTCCGTTTATCTACAATGTTCCAAAGGAGTTTCTCTTCTCTACTTTCTATAAATCGTTTAGCTTCTCGTGCAAAGGTGAGAGGATAGTCATGTATAGCTGGGGTACATAACATCCAAATTTTACCACCTTCCTGTACACCGGCTAATCCGGCAGTCTTGCCGTTAGGCACGTTAAAGTAAACTGTGTCTCCATTAAAAGCAGCAAATGGTATATACCAGCGTGGGAAATGGCCATGACCTTCCCATACTTCTCTATAGTCATCTGTACGAAGATTAGAAGCAACCTCGACGGCTGCCTCCATTGTAATTGGGTGAATGTAATTAGACACGTTGATAATATCTAGGTGAATAGTCCCCTTCCCAGTTCATTGAATGTAAGGTTGCTGGTGAGGGATGGTTGGATTTTATAAATACGCTTAAATTAGTATTTCTATCATATACTGGAATTGTATGTCTATACTCTGTTGCTATTGCTGCAGTACTTGCATTAATATTATTCCATTCTTTAGATTCAACAGTATAAGTATAATCATCTCTTCCTTTACGTTTTAAAGTTATATCTAACACTCCTACATCTCCGAAATCAAAATTCATTCTATGTATAACAAGAGATCCTCTAGTTTCAGATTTTGAAATTTGACCATCTGATTGAACTATATATACTTTAGGTAATTCAACTTCAAATTCATATTCATATCCAACAATAAGATCTGTATTAACTGAGCTACCATCTTTAGTAGATGTTTTCCAATTACCGGGTAAAGTAACTGTTTCATTAGGAGCTGTACCTGTAATAGCAGATGCTGGGATATCATAACTCTTACCAGCTGCGTCACTATCAGTTGTACAATAAGCTGTAAGTGTACGAGAGCTATAGAATCCTGCACCTAAAGTAAACGTTGTTACATCATTAGTAGTATCATATGTCATATCTCCAGATGCAATCGTCTTTTTAGTATCTAAATGTACACGATTTTCATCAGGAGCAGTTCCTATCATAGGAGTTGCTGTTGACAATTTTATGTCAAATTTTTCTAATGTATATGTAGAACCAGTATTTAATACAGTATAGTATTTATCATCCATTATTACTTGATAAATAACATTGTTAGGTAGTGTCCATCTAAACCATGCAGATTGAGCACGTTTATCTCCGGATTCATACCATTTATAACCCCATACTTCATTAGAAGCTGTATGTAATGTACTATCTACAGCAAATAATAAAAGGTTGTTTTCAGTTGAAGCAGTTACATTAGTTATTTTTTGTGGAAATAATTGTGCAATAACTTTACTTTGTTCTACAACTGTAGGTTCTTGTCTAGTTGAAACTTCTGCTACTTCATAAAATCTAGCTTCTCTTGCTGTGCTATTTAAGAATCCTATAGTGGTTCCTAAAGACACAGGATTACTATCTTCATTAAATGCGTAGGATGATACATAAGTTATTTTAGCTGTTTCAGGAGTAAGCAAAGCTTCTGCTCCAGAACTCAGCAAGAACTGTTCACTAGCACTAAATATAACTAAACCGTTTGCTGCTTCTACAGCATCATATAATTTTGTAGGAAATGTAGAACTAGATTGTAAATCAATAGGATCTGCGTTAGAAATTGCCATCGCAGTTTTTACCCAAAAATTATAGAAGTCATTTACTCTAGATAATATAATATTTTCTGCACTAAGCAGAGCTATTCTATTTCTAAAGAACAACATTTTTTGGATTGGATATCCTACAAACGATGGTTCACCATTTGTTATGTCATCACCTACGTCACGTTTACCCCAATCTGGATAACCAAATTGAAATGCACCGTTAGCATAAGATGTAGCACTACCACCATTTATAGAAAATGTCCCGGGAAGTATCCTAGTGAGCTTCAGAGGCATTGTATCATTGTCAAAGGTAGTTGTTATCCCCGGAGCTGCTACCTCTTCCCACACGCCCTCTCCGAAGCGACAGGGATGAACTGTAACATTACCACTTGTTGTACCTGAGGATGCATCTGTTACGGTAAATGTGTTAGCGTCTGCTACACTTGTTATAGTATAATATCCATCACTACCATTACCACTTGTTATATCTAAAATTACCTCACTTCCATTAGATAAACCATGTCCAGTAGAAGTTACAGTTATAGTAGAACCTGATCTAGCATATGTAGCTTGTTGTACTATATCTGCTGTAACACCTTCTGCTTGGAAACGAAGATAATAATCATCCATATCTTCACCACTATTAACAATACGTACTGTATAACCGTGACGACATACACGAGGTAGGTCAGCTATATTATTAGCTTCTGTTGTAGTAACAGTCATTAATTGTTTTTCTGGTGATGTTACACCAAAAGGAGTAGCTCTGTATAAATGAATACCATTTCCGCAAATCGTGGCTGTAATTCCGTGTCCACTTATAGCATCTAAAGCTGTTTTAATATCTCCTAATATACCGCCAGAAGATACATGTTCGTCTGCACTAGATGATGTTGGAGCCGGACGTACCATTGCTACATTAGCTCTAGATATAACGTTTACATGACTCTTAACAGTAGCTGTAGTTGTCACACCTTTAGTTGATGTATGTTGATGTGTATCATTTGTAGTCCAACCTTCTCCACCAAATTGTAATTTTACATAAGCTTGATATGTGTCGTGATAAGTATAGTCACTATCAACAGGAGGAGTAGGTTGTGGGGTGCAACGAATATCCATTTCGTATCGAAGATTACTCTTACCACCTGAACTAGCGTTAGGAGGTGAAGTAGATCCTATTGCTGTACCTGAATTGACATTTACAGTTTCTCTACCTGCTCCTTTGCAGTCACCATTACTGGTACCACTATAATTAGAAGCATCATCAACAGTAGCAACTGTTACTGCTGTAGCTCTAGGATGGCTGTATGTTGTATTGCTTGTTGGATCATAAATGTCTAAAGCATATTGTTTACCATAAGAAATAGTATCTAATGATATAAAAGCTTCGTTTAATTGAGGTGGTGATTTATCTGCAGCATCAGTTAACATTGCTACATTTTTCTGTCTGTTACAAAAGAATGTAGTTTCGTTAATAGTCATTACCTGTATGTCAGAAGATTTTTCATCTGACAATGCAGTATTATCTAAATAAGTAGCTTTGTTTGTACCAGCTACATTAGCATAATCAACTGGTATAACTGCTCCGTCACTACATCTCCATATAGTAACTGTACCGTCAGCAGCAGCTTGACCTATATACTGTTCATCATCATCAGTATATATGTTAAACCATTTAGCATTGGCTACAGTAGATGGAGATATTGTATTTACTAACTGACTTCCGGGACGTTTAATAAGTTGGCGTACAACGTCAGGTACACCATTAACTAGATCAACAACTTGACCCGGAGATTTTCTTTCGTCAGGTTGTGTTGACATACCTAATACATAACTAGATATTTTTTGAGTAACACTTGCCATTAGCGTCTTAGCATTTGATAAGGTTTATAAGATTGATATGCAGAATCATCTGGCCAACCCATAAAGTTATGGTCACCTTGATTGCATTCATATTCCATACACGCTGCTCTAGATTGAGTTTCAAAAGTACTCATCATTTTTTGTAGTTCAGCGTTTGAAACTAATTGTACTGCAGCTCTACCGCAAGCTTTATATATAATATATCTTTGGAACGGAGCTGGTATATCTTCGTAATTTAATAATCTAACATAATTAAAATAAAAATATTCATCATCAGGAAATTCAAAAGTATGATTTACTCTATCATATATTTTCCATAGTCCATCTGTATCTTTTCTTCTAACAAAATCTCTAGTACGATCCCATGCGTCTTCCATATCTATACGCATAACATCTGAAGGTATTATAAATTTATTGTCGCTAGTTTTGCTAGAGTTTTTAATATGATATTCTACATTAAAAGTCCATCCTTCAGACTGTACATCTTGATTAGATTCTTTTAATAAGTTGTAAACAAATGATACTTCTGGATTTGTGAAGTCTAATTGAGATATAGGAGACTGACCTATACTACCCAATATGGAGTTTACTGCGGATAGTTCGGTATCGAGTGTTGTAGTTGTGGTAGTCATAGGTTAAGAATTATGAATAAAAAAAAGGGAGGTTGTGAAACCCCCCTTAATGTGTTATGTATACTGTCCAGCAACAACAGCACAGGTATCAGTTGTTCCTGATGTTCCTACTGTTGGATATGCTAAACGTAAATTTTTTGTTGTGGAGGCAACGCCTGAAGCACTACCTGATCCACTTGTGTCTGAAGGAGATATACGAGTCTCTGTACCTTGACATGATCCGTATTCTCCAACTGCTGTTGGAGCTGCCATAATATTTAATTAGTTTAAGAAACTGTTCCTATGTTAGCAGGACTCAAATGCTTCCTACCATACTCTAAAGGAGTAGGAGGATTTTTAGTGATTGATTTATCAACCTGTCCAATTCCACTTAAGGAAGCACCGTTCCCTTTAACTCTAGTAATAGTTGTAGATGTTCCGGGATTTAAAGACATGATTAACTACGTGCTGAAGTTAGTTCGATTGCACCTGCTGGGTTAAGTGTTCCTACACCCATAGCAAGTCTACCAACCATAACGTCACCTTGGTATAAAACAGAAACGTCTCCGCCTGTTACTTGAACCTGAGGTCCAACTGCTTCTACAATACCTGCAGCGTCTCTTTGATAGATAAGACCGCAATGAGTTGAGAAGTCACCAGAGTAATCGTTGTTCTCACCAGACACAGCATTAACTGTACCAGCTAAGAATGGTAGGTTGTTTGAACGCTTGATTGAGATACCAGCAATTTCAACTAGACCTTCACCTGAGTTAAGGTTACCTTGTGAGTTACCATAGTCTCTGTTTAAGATGTTAGAAGAAACCTGTGATACAAGAGCATAGTATTGTCTTGGATTAAGTATCGCAGTACGTCCAGTCTTTGGAAGATTTTTTTCGTCAAGAACTGCAGCTGCTTCAAAGAAAGCATCAACAAGTGCCTGAGCGTTATATTCCTTAGTTACACCTAGCTCGATCTGTGTACCGCCGGGTTCTGGTCCGGGAGATGCTGTGATAGGATGTGCTTCTCTTGCTGCTAGAGCAATAGTTCTAAACACTTTCTTATCATAAGCTTCAGCCAAAGCATGACCGATCTTAGAAGAGATCTCTGAGCGTAAAGAGTAATGTGCAAGTGTTTCGTCTAAGTCATATACAAATGCTGAACTAATTAATAGGTCATCGCATTGTATAGTTTTCTCAGCTACTGGAGGATCACCACTTCCGAGGATAGGTTCGCCGGGAGTATGGTAAGCCGCTTGCATTCTACCTGTGAAGATAAACTGTAAAGATTTACCGTTCTTCAAGGTACGTCTTTGCACGGTTTCACGTGCTATAGTTGCTGACTCATAAGCTTTAAATAGCTCACCTGAGAACAGCTTTAAATAGGTCGCATACTTGGTATCATATGCCTGAGATCCAGCAGTATTAGATACTGCCTTATTCAAAGCACCAAGTACCGACTGCGTAGCGTTAGCCATTTGTTCGGTTAAAAATTAAAGGTATATTTGTTCGTCTTCTTACGTAAAAAGTTGTGAGTCTCACTTGGACTCATTGATATTTGTGGTCTATCCCACCGTCTAGACGGCTAATTGGTATCCTCGTAAGGGCAAAAAGCCAAGTGGAGAGAGATCCGACTCTGAGGTGTCTCTCTCCGAAGTAATTAAATTACCACTTCTTCCAAACTACACTAGAACCTGCTAGTAGGTGAGTACCTGCTGCAGAACCTGTGATGTTTGCTGCTTGGAATACAATGTTACCTTTTGTTGCTGCTGTTGAAAGAGCATTAAAATGTACTTGTAACCATAAAGCAGATGTATCAGCACCTGCATCAACACCAACAGTAATACCAGCACCGTCAGTTGAATAAGTACCAGTACCTTCGATACCAGCTGCTGATGGTGTAGCACCGCTAGTGATTTCTGCTACTGATGCAAGGGATTGAGTTGCAATAGTTGTAGCAACTGCTGTTGATCCATCAGACTGAGCTAAGTTTGCAATTCTGTAGCTAAGTTCATTAGTGTTATCTGTATCATACCAGATAGTATAGATACCCATAACTCTTTCATAGCCACCAATTGGAATACTAAGAGCAGACTGAGTTGCTAATGTAGCAGATGATAGAGATGATCCATCATTCGCTAAGATAGCTCCGTTATCATAGAACGTACCTGTAGTATAAGCAGTAGTTCCGTAAGTTGTATTTGAAGTAAATGCCATTGTTATATTAAGAAGTTGACCTCACGTAGTTCCGCTACGCAAGACATGATAGTTTAATGTGGTTACGCACAATAGAATACTACTTAAGTTTTTTGTATTCTATGCCACGATATACGTAGGTTACTGTTGTGCAAGACATAGTAATTCTCCATATACCACAACCCCGTTCCATGCTGTGGTGATCATGCGTCCCGTTAGGGATGAACGGACGTGGCTATTATCCTAGTGAGGGAGCTGTTAGTGCAACCTCAGTTGACTCAGCAGAAGCTAAGTCGAGAGGGAAATTGTGTGCGTTTCTTTCATGCATAACTTCCATACCTAGGTTAGCTCTGTTTAGAACGTCTGCCCAAGTAGGGATAATTTTGTTGTTAGCGTCGACGATAGATTGGTTAAAGTTAAATCCATTAAGGTTAAATGCCATAGTGGCAATTCCCATACTGGTAAACCATATGCCAACGACGGGCCAAACACCGAGAAAGAAATGTAAAGCACGGCTATTATTAAAAGAAGCATATTGAAATATTAAGCGACCGAAGTAGCCGTGAGCAGCGACGATGTTATAAGTCTCTTCTTCTTGACCAAACTTATAACCGTAGTTCTGCGATT
>VTLG01009874.1_pt1 | contig 17122 bp, 9 predicted proteins | sample 4694571 | NCBI WGS metagenome assembly VTLG01 (sample SAMN12604809, study PRJNA352737) | marine metagenome | biome: ENVO:00000447; feature: ENVO:00000209|ENVO:00000569|ENVO:01000036; material: ENVO:00002151; isolation source: viral sequences binned using virsorter ...
AGGGTTAGTAGCTGCAGGAGCTAGCGCTGCTTCAGGTATAATAGGAGCTATGACTCAAGAAAGACCAGACAAGCCATTACCTATGAGAGATTATGGCTATGGAAGAAGTCAGTACGGTTTCTTGGGTGGCCCTGACCCAGATGCAGGAAGTGTAGATAGCGCTATGGGTGGAGGTGGTCGTGCAGCAGTATCTTTAAGCAAGGGTTATGTATTTTATCGTCGTGATCCTCAAACAGGAAGATTGGTTAGCGAAAGAAGACGACCAACAGAAGGTAGATTTGAAGTAAGTAGCTCACTTTCTTTACTAGGTAGGTTAGGCGGAGAAGATCCTCAAACTGCTAGAATGTTTGAGAAAGAGCAGGCTATGAGCAAATATCAAGACTACTTAGCTCAAGAAACTCAAAGCCGCAAAGATCAAATAGCGGCAGCCAAGAAACAAAAAAGAGGCGCTTTGATACAGGGCTACGCCAATGCAGCAATGTTGATTGGAGGAAGCTACTTGATGAGCCGTAGTTTACCTACTAAACAATCTCCTGAACTGGCAGCTCAAACAGGGGGTATAGGATCAGCTGACCCCGCTAACTGGGGATACGCTCCCGGATACGATATAGGAAGTATGGAGACTACTGCTGCAGGAGCAAGAGTAGGTCGTTCCATGAGAAGTATGCCAACTCCTCCTCTGCCTCCCGGTTTTACCGGTTCTTCAAATATATATCCCGGTAACGCCAACGGTGGTTTAGCTAAGGTTATGGGCGGCGAATATATAATGAGCCCCGAAGCTGTACGCACTTACGGAGTAAACTTCATGGGTGAACTTAATCGTGGTAATATGCCCGGTTACGCAAATGGCGGACCTGTTGGAGCAGGAATTTCCTTGGGTAACCAAGGGGCCGATATGGGCGCAGCTACTTTAGCTGGCAATACTACTAACAACGTAAAGATAAGCGTTAATATAGATAAGACAGGAAAAGCCGAAGCTAGCACTGAAGTTGGTCAATCAGGATCTGAAGCCGATAATGAAAGAGATGAAATGGCTGAAGTTGAAAATAACAAAGCTCTAGGAGAGATGTTACAAAGCGCAGTACTCGATGAGATTATAAAGCAACAGCGTCCCGGTGGATTACTTCAAAACAGTAACTAAAAATTAACTTTCTCTAGCCTCGCTAATCTTTTCTCTATATCGGCTAAACGAGAGTCAATTATTTCTACTCCTTTGTTGTAAGTGGTCGCCGGATCTATAGAGTTTGGAGGTAACAGAGGAATACCGTTTACAGGAGAGTAGTCAAAAGTAATTTGACACAACTCAGATTCAAAAGAGTCTAAAGAATAAGGTCTATCTATGTAGACGACTTGTTTACTAATTAGTAGTTCGCCTTCTTCTACAGATGCAGGTAAACCATAAGCTACCTTTATTTCAGATTGCCTCTCGTTTCCGTCTATTACTTGTACTTCTCTTTCTATAGCTAAGATTTGGGTGGAAGTGTCAAAATCAATATCAGCTTCAATTATTTTTTCATCTTGGTTCATTAGCTTAACCGGAGACTTGGGAGGGGAAAGATATCTTCCGGGGCTAACCATACTTAATTGAGTTATATTACTTTTTCCATTAACTTCAGTTACTTCAAATGAAGCGTACTCGCCCGTTAAGTTCTGCTCAGAACTTGAAGTAACGCCTCCTTGGGCATAAATTCTCTCTCCTTCTACAAAATGTTCTTCATGTGGTTTAATATTATAAATAGAAGTAGCTTCGTATTCAGTGATATAAATTTTAAGTAAATCTTGTGCAGAAATTTTAAATTCAAAGTTGCCTTTTAGTATTATTTTACCGTCTTCTACCGTAAACTTTCTTTTAATATTTAAGTCCTCGCAGTTCTCTATTCTGTAAAAGATATTATTCTCACCGATTTTAATGAATGCACCATTTTGGGTAGAAATTTTTTTATGACACAGGGTATATAATTTATTTGTCCCTTTTTCGGCGGAAGCTTTGAAAATTTCTGGTTTCACACTTCTATTTTATTAACTCTTAACTAAAAGGCCAAATTTTATTGTAAAAAAGTTGGATAATGGTTTTGAAGCGAAGCCAGCCCCTAATGTTAAGCGTGTATCTAATTCAATAATAAATCCTTTATTTGTTTTTTTAGAAACTCGCACCATAGGTACAGCTTGAGTCTCTTCCTTGGCGGTGTCAGCTGCGGCTAGTCCTGCCATAAAACCTCTCTTGAGAATCAAGGTCGGATTTCGTAATGTTTTGACGTCAGCTATAGAAAGCAGCACTGAGTAGTCTAGACCAAACTCTGTACTATGATCTTCTGTAAATGTAAATTCATAACTTAGTGTCATTATTTTATTTCGATCAACGGATCTATCCTTGTAATATTTTTTAGCGTATATAGTAACTCCTTCAGCATTAAAATAATCGTTTGGCTGTAGTGTAATGTTATACCAATCGCTGTGAACTTTTGTTTTGGCGACATTTTTCTTTTTCGTAAAAGAGTTATTTCCGGAATTTGCTCCGAAAGGAAAAGTTCCTTTGTAATTGTTATTCGTATCAATAAATAAACTAATTTCACACCAACCTCGAAAAGAATTAGCGGAGTCTTCTGCAGTAAGGATACTGGACTCTCCTAAAAACATAGGAGTTCCTTCGGGCATAGCAAAGTTTTTGAAATACAAGTTTTCCGCTTGGGCCCCAACTGAAGCACCTTTTTGTACACCTAATTGGAATTTTGCATCTTCGTTTTGAGGCAAAGTAGAAAAATTTATACTACTATCTGCGAATATTTTTCGAGACGATACTGTTGCATCTGGATAATTTTTAAATAAATTTTCATTACTAATTTCTTTTACTTTTGGAGTTATTTCGTCGTCTTCAAAGCAGGCTTCTAAAGAGAGCTCATCAAAAAAGCCTACAATCATTTGTACATTAGTTACATTAAAATCGCCGATTACAGGGAAAGGCATTATAAAGCCTTCTAAAGAATCGTCTTCTTTTAAAACATAAGAACCTCTAATAACTCTAAAATTGTTATAACCTTCTGTGTCCGAAACTTCTGGTCTTATTATAGAATTGGTATATTTATTAGGGCCAGTTTCACCGACAGCAGGCTCTAGTCCAAAAAAATTGTTTCCTGTCCAACCCACTAATCCGAAATTACCACTATTTTGACTTTCGTCTAATGTTGGAGGATTACCTGCGGTAAATCCAAAAGGTTTTATCATGTTCTCATTTAAAGAAAAGTTTGGAGCGGGGTTCAAGTATTTTATCTTCTTCTCATTAGTAGCAGGATCTACCTCAAAAGTTGTTGAATTATCTCCTGTAGTGCAGTAGTAAACTAGTCCCCTGACGTTTTCAAAAATATCTTCTATTTGATCTTGAGGTAATCGCTCTTCCCCTAAGAAATTAGTGCTAGGTCTAAAAGAAAAATGAAGGTTACCGTCAGAGGTTGGTCTAGCTTTTGCGATATAAGGGTAGTTATTATCATAGGCCCTTTGAGTACTTATAATAATACTTTTTTCTTCTTGTCCTAGAGTACCTTGGGTTTGGGCGAAAAATACCCCACTAGGAGACAAAATATTTGCAGAAAAGCTTTCAAATCTCTCAGTACTTACACCCTGCCCCCATACTTCTGTATCAGTAGAACTTCTCCCTAGAATAGTATTTTGACCGACTCTATTCCCAGCGCTAGTGTTCCCTTTAATATCATGAGCTTCAACTACGATATCAAATGTTCTTATGGGGAATATATTAGGGTCAGCTATTATATTAAATCCACTTTCAGGAACTTGTATATAATTATTAGGATCCTGTTTTAGAGCGTTGTCATTTACTTGATTGCCTTGCTCATTAAATACTTTATAAGTATTATCAGCAAGTAAGCTGGTTACTGTATCAGGATCGTTATAAAGTGAATTGAAAATAAAAGATGGAGTAATAGTCTCAGCGGCATAACCTGTTACTTCAAGATATATCGTATCGGAAATATTTTGATTAGAGGCGTCAGCTTCGTCGTATCTTCTTATAGTTATTCGATAGTTTATTGAAGAAAGACCGGGATAAAGTTGAATATGTGGCTTGTTATCTTCGCCAATATTGGGATTTTCCGCGTCAGGAATATTTGTATAATAATCTTTAGGTAGAGTTAATTCCCATTGAAACGCAGGCTCCATGGCATCTAAATCGGTTGGGGTTTCTTTAGCAGTTTGGCCTTCTGTTTTTAGAGCACTAACAGAAACTTCCTGTACAATACTAAGAAAATTAAGTTTATCATTATCAACTGTAAAAGCTTTCATTATTCCATCGGACAAAAGACCCTCCGGACTTTGAGCAAATACAGTAACATATATATTTTTTTTATCTTGATCTATTTGATCTCCATCAATAAAAATTTCTCCATGAACTTTATCGTTGCTTATATAGGAGTTTAGTGAAGATCCTCCCGCTATAATTTGAACTACATTATTTTTATAGTGACTTTCGAAAAGACTTGCGTCCACTATGACCATTTGAGGATCTTGCGTTAATTGAGTAAGTCCCTCGGGGGCTTGGGTGCTATTTTTAAATACAGGACCCGCTCCATTTGTATAATGAACACATATTATATATCCAATTCGATTGTCAGCCTCTATAGTAGAGCTAACTAGTCTTCCATCTTGAATTTCATTACTAGGTAATCCATATCCAGCTTGAAAAAATTCAACTTCTATTGTGGGAGGAGCTATACTAGTGTCTCGCTCCCAATTGTTATCAACTGTTTCGGCGACAGCAGTACTTTGGGAAGCGCTTAACGCGCCTTCATAGTTTCCTAAAGGAGTATTGCCCCCCAATTGGCGAGTAGAAGTAACACTTCCCGTAGGAAAACTAGGTGGAAGAAGAGTAGAGGTACCTTCAAGAGTTGTAGAGGAGATTATATTATCGTATTTTCCTGTGGAGTAAAAAAGAGCAGAAATATTGTACCCTTGTTCGTTTTCTTGTACATTTATGACCCTATAATTCTCAAAACTTCCGCTAATAAAATCTTTCGAGTCACTAGAAGGCTCGACGCTCCATATTAAATTTTCTCCCGAAAAACAACCGCCAGAATATTCGACCGCCATTTCGCTTTTGTTAGCTTTTAATTGGACTTCTTCATTAACATACCCTGTAATAACATAGTTATTAAAATCTAATTGATTACCGGTACCTAATACTGTTCCGTTTTTATTTAAACCACTATTAAAATAAATTTCAGTACAGACTCCTCCTCCGGGATAAATTCCGCTACCTGATTCTGTAAAATCTGATCTATAATCTCCAGTTATAGTTCTTGTGTCTTGACCTCTAAAATATAAAGTTTGTAAAGCGCTTCTAGATAATTCATTAGCTTCTGTACTACTTAAATCTGTAGTGTCGGCAGGATAATTATATGTAGGAGTAAGTAGTGAAAATTTGTATATTTCTCCATTATTAAAATCTAAGGTTTGATCAAGAATTACACTGTTGTATGCTTCAGAGTCAAAATCAGAGGAGGGGGAAAGCTTAATCTCAACGATAGAAGAAATTCTAAATTTAGTAGATGGGCTTCCCGTGCCAAGCTGGTTGGCGCCAGCAGTTACCACTTCTCCAACTAAGTACCCGGCCCCTTGATTATTTACCGCAATAGAACTTATAACATTAGTGGATATAGTCGCAACTTGAAACCGTATATCACCCCCATAAGATGTTGGAACTCCATTAAGTGTTACAGCTCCAGCAGGAAGAGAACTTCCAGTTATAAATAAGCCGTCGTCAACTTCTAAATTTTCTCCTCCGTCAGTCAGAGCAATACTTATACTAGATCCACTTACCGTAACTGTACCAAGTAGGGATGTTGTAGGGTCAGACTCTACAATTATATATATATTTTCATAAGTTCCGTCTTCATAAACAACTTGTGAATCAAATGTTATATTTTTAACTGTCAGTGCTGTACCTTTTGCCCCAGCAGGGGTAGAAACAGTGATATTAGCGGTCAAGTTGGTACCAGATCCTCCAGTTAAAGCAACATTAGAATAGGTTCCGTTTGTATAACCGGTTTTAATTTCATCTAAAGTAAGTGTTCCAACAGCTCCTGTTCCTGTAATTGGTCTAACCGCATTTGTTCTACCGCTGTATTTTAAGGGGTTGCGATAATTGTCATATATTTGCACAACGTCACCCGGATTTAGGTAGGCTCCATCTTGGCCAGCAGAGAAAGTTACTGTTTCTGTTTCCTGAGCTTCGCTTGCTAAAATCCATTCAGCAAATCTTCGAGCTTGTCCTCGACTCGTACACCCTAAGGCTGTTGTTTCAATTTCACGAATACCATATCTTCTTACTGCGTCTTCGTCTTCAACGTACTCAACAGCAGGTTGATATAAATTTCTTTTGTCATTGTATCTTACAATAGCTACTGTATGCCTAGCTCTTTTGGCGGAAGAAGAATAATTAAAATTCCCGTTTAAAACATTAGAGTTGTTAAATTGAAATATTGGCTCTTTAAACTTATCTTGAATAGCAAATATACTCCCATTTGAGTAGTAGGTTATACCTCGAAAAATAGATGCTAAATCATTCATAACCTTGAACGCTTCTTCACGAGAAGTAATAATATAATTTATTGTGAATTGAGGCTCCACACCTCCGTACCCATCATCCACTAATGTATCACAATATTGAGCTATATCGTAAAGCGCCCATTTATCTACTTGATCTTCGTCTATATACTCTCCTAAACCATAACGAGGATTAGTTAATAAATCATAAAAACACCAAGCTGGATTATTGGTCCATTGTAAATTAAATTCTCCATTTGCATGTTTTTTAAACTCTCCATCCCAAAAAGATCCGTTAGTCACATCTACTGACGTCCATGTTTCTTTATAGGTAGTAGCGTCATAAGTGTGAGTCCGTCCCATTTTTTGCGCATCTGTTCCAGCATCACTTCGTCCATAAGTGCGCGATATAGGGTCATAGTTATTGGGGACTTTTACTTTAAGCAAACGCGTGTCATAGGCTCTGGCTGGTATTCTTGAAAAGTTGGCCGCATCAAATCTAGAATAAACCATTGAAGAGTAAGGGTATCTAAGCTTGTTACCATAAACCTCTACTATAGAATCAACAAAAGATTTATTTTGTATAAAGCTTGTTAAAGACTCGGAGGTAACTCTAGCTATTCTTATACTCCATCCTTGAAACCCATCTTCATCCTGAAAATTATATTGTGATAAATCTATTTTAGTAGTACGTATATAAGGTGAATCTATTTTACCAGTAACGTTTTCTACTATTGGACCTGTCCATTCTAGGAGGTTTTTTACACCAGAATTCTTATCCTTACCCGTAGTGACCCCAAATCTTTCATCGAAAATAGGTCGATAATATATCCAATATACTATAGTAGACGCTTTGGTGTCCCCTTTTCCCGCGGCTCTTTTACGGCAAGCCTTTAAATATTTTGATTTTTTATAAGTCGCTTTTCCGTGTTGTAGGTTCTCAAATAATCCGGGAATTCTTATATTTACATCTATCTGAGTGCATTCTTTATTTAGTATAGAATAAGTCTTCGCATATTTATCAATTTTGGTTCCAGCTTTTAGCCGGGCGCGTCGTGTAGACCCCGGCCGAACCCCTTCAGAATTATCAATTTCTGGACCGTAAAGCCTGTCCCCTATAGAGCGCGCCACACTTAAGTCCATTACCTGATCAGCCCCCATATTACTAGCTTCTAGCTGGGGAATATGTCCGATCGGGTCTCCTTTTACATATTGAAGATTTACATCTGAAAAGTTATAAAATCCATCTTTATCTACAAGAGGAACTTCATTCCAATAAATAGATCGAAGAAATCCTAAGTCTTTTCTTTGTTTTGCTGCAGCCGTGCTATCTTGGTTTCCGAGAGTGCCCGTAGCCACGTAAACTTCAGATGTGACTTCTTGATAACCGGTTCGGTTTTTTAATCCTTCATACAAAAAAGATCCGCTCACTATACCTTCAATAGGACCTTCACTTATTAGGTCTACAGTCTCTGCATAAGAGCGAGATATAACATAATCATATGGTTTTGTAGCTGTAGGAGTTGCAGAAGGTACTCTTACAGCCGCTACATCTGTTATTACTGGACGTGGTCTTTTGTCTCCCATTATTCTCCTTTATTCCATTCTTGCGCTGCTGCGTTCATTAAACCACCAGCGTTTGGTATATTATATTTAAGGCCATAGCCTTTATCAACATTCCACTTTGCATCTACGTTTCCTGATGCATCTGTTACACCCGCATCTACGTTTAAAGTATCAGTTGCGGCTTGAATTACATGACTGCCCACTAAAAGTCTTCCATAAGCTACGAAGACAGGCCCGCCTTCTCGAATAGTATTTTCAGGCCCATTAAATAAATATGATAGATTTCCCCCATCCTCTATCTCTCTAAAGTCTCCAAATTTAGGCATAGGTGTCATTAAACTTGTAACTCCGGCGGCTACAAGACCTATACCAGCAAGGAAAAATGCTCCGAAATGCCCCCCCATCGCAACTCCCATACCGGCCAGAGCTCCGCTGCTTCCCATAAATCCACCGGCTCCAAAAAGCCCAAGACCGGCGCCTCCTACAGCTATTAGCATTACCCCAAGTACAATAGTAAAAATTGACAGAACATTATCTGACCCTTCTATAACAGGTACAATATCTATACTTTTAAGAGATTTTAAATCCATAGCTAATTCTGAAGAAGCAATGCCTTCAATCGTATCGGGGTCTTTACCCTCTTCTATAGCGAAATCTTTATCATTAATTAGGACTCTATACCGAATGTTTTTCTGATCGTTTTCATAGAGCTTTTTAAACAGTTTTTTATTATTGCATTGTATTCCGCGGATAGCATCACCAACGTTTTTGGCTTTTAGTTTCCATTCAGACTGTCCTAGCTGTTCCGCTAAAACTCCATGTATTTTAATGTCTACTAAATTACTCATAAGCCTTCGTGTCTATATATTTTATACATCTTTTTTTTGTAAATGGGGTTTAAAGTTTCAATACAAGGATATCTATTTCTTGGATGATGAATCATATTTCCATCTCCAAGATAAACCGCTACGTGGTTAGGTCCTGCGCCTTTTATAAATTCAAAAACAATTACATCGTGCTCTTTAAGCTCATTGCTAGGAGGCAATTCGACTATGGGTAAATTAGGATTAGTTTTGTTAAGTTTAAAAAGTTCTGGTATTAAATTGGGGTTTTCTTTATACCAATCATTTCCTAAAGTGTTTTCACCATCTAGCTTTATACCTAGATTTTGATAATATTCTTTTACAATTGTATAGCAGTCCGATTCGCCTATCTTAAAAATTCTATTATAAAGGAATGTTTTATTCTTTTTAAAATCAAAAAAGGAAAAACTATCTTTAACAGTATTGTATAAAATATAATTTAATTGATGAGCTCGGCTATTAAACATATCGTTTACAGAAAATTTTTCGTTTTCTGAATTATGTGAGTGATACACCGCTTTTATTTTTCCTCTAGCCGAAGCTCTAACATAGTCACTAGGATTAATTGAAAAATGTTTTGCCGGTTTTTCCGAACTGTTTCTGCAGCGATATATTTGTTCAGCTTCATTACCTTCAATAATAAGGCCGCAGCACTCTTTAGGAACTTCATTCAAAGCGTGCCTCTTAATAGATTCTTTAACTGTAGCCTCTAAATTCATTAGCGTTGTCGTGATACTTTTCTCGCTGCTGGAAAACCTCCGTAGGGAAGCTCTCCTTTAGCTATTCCACATCCTTCAGGATTTACTTTACCATCCACTCCCCATCTTAATCGACACCCACCAATAGTTTTTGAACATTCATCAGCTATCCAATATTCTGTATTGGGAGGAATTGTTGCCTGTCCTTTTACTTCGTCATCTATTGTTTTTTTACAAACGAAGTAGAACTTTATGTTATCTTTAAGAAGATAGACATAATTACCTATGTTATACTTTTTGTCAGCACTCCATTCTGAATTTTGTTCTTCACCTTGGTTAGTATTCGTACCTTCATTCAATCTAACTCCTCCCGGTAAAAGGCTTAATATCTTTTCATTCTTTTCGTTGGCTACAGGTGGAGCGTTTTTAGGTAATCCAGTCGGGCTTTGTCCGCCCGTTAATTTTTTTAAACCTGCTTTTTGTAATACGGGAGGAACGTTATTTGTATTATTTTCTTCTCCTGTCGCATGTTGATACCAACACCCTATGCCTCTGTACTGCCATACGCACTTATCGGATATAACGGTTCTCTTAGGTAGCTTCACTCCTTCTAAATCTAATACTGACGAGAGTTGATATTTAATTATGTTTTTGTTTTCTGTTTCTTTCCTTTCAATAAAATAAACGTCTTTAGGTAGCTCGGCATAAGGATCAGGTTCATAACCATCAGGAATCATTCCTTTTACTTCGTTAGCGGAAGCGCCAGACGAATTCTTGAGAATACCCCTACCTCCAAAGTTTGTTACATCCAAGTATTTAGCAAAGGTTCTTCTTCTAGTAACCTTGGCTCCTATTATATCTCCAAATTTTTTTATTTCATGCTTAAGTAAGGCTAATTGGTCTGTAGCGTTTTCTGACTGACTGGTTATACTTAAAGTAGGGGTAGGTAGAGTTCCTTTGCTTGTAGATTCAAACCCATCAGCAGCTATTGGAGCCGGATAATATGTATTACCCTGCCAGTTTATATAAGAATTAAAAACTTTTACATTATTATGAAATCTTAATATACCGTCAGTTTCGTTTTTAATGAAACCAACTCTTTGCGCTTCTTCTGCTAAAGTAATACCTTTTGTTTTTAGCAGAGCGTTTAAATCTATTTCAAAGAAAACTATCAACGCGGAAGGGGTTAAGTTAGAAAGCTCAAAATTCAGAGATTTTATACTAGACTGAACTTTAGCTTTGGATGGTGAATAGTCTGTAGGCATTAGTGGTTAGTTTCTACAAAGGTTACTTTAACTGAATAATTATCAAAAAATACAAAATTACTACTAAAAGAAGAACACGTAAACAGCTTTTTCCTTCCGCCGGGCACATCTTTGTAAACTGGAGGTAGGTTCTTTACAGTAAAACTTTCTATCCCTTTTCTTGCTTTAAGAAAATGTACTATAGCGGTAGCTTCCGCTTCATTTCTCATCTCAAAAGACGCTGAGAAACTGATTGGTGTACTAAACAACCCTTCAGACATTCTTTGCTCGTATCCGTTACCGAAAGACAATTTGGAAACACGAGGCGTATGATTAACTGTATTATTGTAAGAAGGCAGCCAGAGAAACTCAGGAACACTTTTATCTCCTACCTTCGAAAACCCGCCCCAATACTCGTTATTGTATGGAGCTGTAGTGGGTAATGCGTTACCTTGATTGCTATCTCTTAGTGAATAGTAATACTTTATGCTTTTGACAGCACTCGAACCAAGAGGGAAAGTGGTAGCATCATAAGCGATATTGTTTTTAAGATAGGTTGTTCCTGTCTCCCATCTTCCAACGTTGTAGATACTATTTTCAGCCATTTTTACCTTATACCTTTATTTATTATATTACACCTAAAAAAGAGTGTAAAATAAAGATAAGGTAATGTTAGGAAGAATTAGGAGAGAGGCTGAAAAGCTGACTATCAACGGCAGCGGAATCCAAGGAGTGGAGTCTGCTTCGGCCCAATACGATTCAGTGGGGGGGAGACCAATCTCTAATTTAGGGATAGATGCCATTCAATTTGCTCCAAATGGAGCTCAAACGGCTACATTAAACATAAATACTCTTTTGACGCATCAATTACCTAGTTATTATGCTGGATCTAAAGATTTAATGCAAAATTTCACTGGGGATATTGCTTTTAGTGGTATAATCGACTATGGAAGCAAGCAAATTAAATTTAATGACGCTTATTTAGAATCATATTCAGTGTCTTGTGGTATAGGGGAAATACCTAAAACTTCAACTACTTCGGTGATTTATGGGGATTTTGGAACGGGGAACTATGTAGGGATAGGAACTACATCGACAGTAGTGGATGCTGAATTAGCGATTCCTAGCTACAATTCTATGGAGATAAATCTTGATGAGTTTAAAACTAATCGAGTTTCTTCGTTTAGTATAGATATCGCCACTCCTCGCGTACCTATTTATACGGTAGGTTCAGATCGTCCCACAGGGGTTATCGCTGGCACCCCAGTAGAGGTAAACGTCAATTTTGTTTTACAGGTAGACGATTATGAAATAAAAAATATGAGGTTTGTACCCGAAACAACTACCTTTAGGGACACAAAGATAACTTTGAATAAAAACAATTCTAACGATAAATTATTAGAGTATTCTTTTAATGATATGCTTTTAACTTCAGAGTCTTTCCAAATGGGTGCAGATACCAATGCTGGAGTTAATTTTAATCTGAGAACGTTCATTTTGAGGTAAAAAATGTGTAATAAACTAAAATAAAAGGTTATGGCAACGGTATTCTACGATAAGGCAATGGTAAATGTTTCGTTCAATGGTATAAACGAAAACATTTTAGCTAGTGATTGTACGATAAATTTATCGAGCTCTCAGCAACCACTATATTCGATTGGCACCAAGGGGACGTTAGGGCAATTCCCTACTGCGGCCAGAGTAGGAGACATTTCTTTCAATTTTATTACCAGTATAACTGGGTCATACCACGGTTACCAAGGTAATTTAATTAACTATATTGCTAGTGGAGTTAAGCACTCTACAAGTTCTCAGTGCTCTGGGGTAGAAATTAAATGCGCTGGGATAACTGGATATGGGTACCTTAATTCTTACAGTTTTAATGTAGGTAGCAACACAGTTTCTACTTCAAGTGCAGCTTTTACTCTTTACGGATCAGGTAGTGCAACTCCAATCAGCGGCTTTCTTTTTAATAATAAAGGAAATACTGTTGTAGGAGTTGGAACTTCTTCTCCAAGTTTGGCAACTGGAATTGCTCACGGCAGAACTTCAGATATATCAGCTTTAAAAACTAGTATAACAGCGCCAACAGACGAAGGTAACATATTTGCTGCCGACTACTCTTTATCTATGAATCATAATCCTGTTTATATGGTTGGACAAGAATTTCCTCTAACTTCATTCTATACTACAGCTGCTGAATCAGTAAATGTGACAGAAGACATTTTTAACAAGGATTTAAAATTTAATGAAACTGCAGCGGACTACCGGTTAAAATTAAAAGGCTTTAACTCTGCAGGAGGGGTAGGAACTGATATCATGGAAGTAGGGATATCTGGAGGTAAAGTGATATCTACCTCTGCTTCTGCGGGACTTGATGACATAGTTAGGTCGCAAAAAACAATAAACGCTGCTTACTAATGTGCTGTACTCTGCCTCAAACGCTAAACTCAAGATAAATGGAAGAGAAATTCTTGCTTCCCAAGCTTCTATATCACTTTCTACATCCTTGTCTCCAAAATACGTTGTAGGGGAAAGGAGTACTACTAAACAGGTAGCTTCTCGCGGTATTGGTGGGTCATTAAACGTTGTTTATTATTTTACTGGTAAAGATTATCTTAGAACTTTCATAACTGGGCAAGGAGAAGTATCAAGAACAGATGAGGGGATAAATCCAGATGCTTTTGCAGAAAGTCAAATAATTTCAGGTAATTTTGGGGGATTAAATTTTCAAAGTGGATATCTTACTTCTTATTCTGTTAATTTCGCCCCTAACTCTACAGTTACGGCAAACGCTCAAATTAATTTTTTTGATCAACTGTCAGGCGAGTTTACTTCCGAAGATTCAGTAGCTGTTCCAGTTAGTGAGGTACTTAATTTCAGGAACGCTCAAATAACAAACGTCGAGAATACCGTAGAAAACGTAGATAATTTCATTGGAGGCGCTTACAATTATAATTCTGAAGTTAAGCCTGTTTATTTAATGAATGAAGTGATTCCTAGCGCAGTTAGTTTTGGACAAAAAACTATCAGTATGAATTTCGAGGTAGATAATCCTACAGGTACCTTACCTATAACAGGTTCCTTTGCCCGAATAAACGTTTCTTTAAAAAATTCTAACGGTATAACTCAAGACGGATTTTTATGCTCTGGAGTCATGAACCAAAGAAATATGGCATCAGTGGCGGGGGACTATATTAAGCAGACTATAAGTATAATACAAAATGAAACAGCAAAAATAGTAAGAGTAGCGGGTATAGAGCCTGACAAACAAGAAGACTAAATAATGTATTATTTTCCAAGAAGTGGATTTATTATAAGCGGCGAAAATCTTAATTTCGTTGATAAAATAAATTGGGGGGATAATGTTATTGAAGATGTCAAAAATTTAGGCACTACAGGCTTGTCAGGAAAATTACCGGCTAACGCGATTACATCGGAAGTAATAGTAGAAACCGCGGTAGAATCAATTAATTTAGGGGTTAAAGGAGTTGTACTTGGGTCAGGTAATAGAATTTTAACGAGTGAATTAGATTCAGACTTTGTAAGTGGAGAAGCGGGTAGCTTAATAAGTATAAATGGTGAAAATTTCACAAACATAACCGAAGTAAATTTTGGGAATACCTCTTCAGAGTTTTCTATAATCTCAACAGATGAGATTCAGGCTATAATTCCTGAAAATGCAGACTATAGCAAGATAACCATATTTAATGGTTTAAACACGGGAATAAGCGGTAGCGTTTCTGAAGCCAGCGGTTTAACCCTTAATGAATTTGTACCTATTCCTCAAGTCACTGGTTTAAGTTCTGGACAATTAGTCTCAGGAGAAACTTTAACCATACTAGGTAGTTCTTTTTCCGGAGTTACTGGGGTTAGTTTTAACAATATAGAATCTCCTCCAATTTCAGTACCTAGCTCTGTAGAAATTAAAGCTATTATACCTAGCGGAAACACAAAAGGATCCCCTAGGCTGTTGCTAAAAAGCGGACAATATGTAGATACTTTAAGTAATTATACCTTTACTCCATCTGTTAGGGTAGACGCTATAAAGAAACGCACGGGAGCGGCGGTGACTGACGGGTTAAAGACTGGAGAGCTTTTTAGGCTACAGGGAGCGAACTTTTCTACGGGTATTCTTTATGCGACTGGAGACGGTTACCTTTGGAGCTTGGGAGATACTACAGGGACTTTTACAATCATAGATGACACTGAAATAAGCGGTTTAGTACCTACAGGAATAACTATAAGACTAACTGGCGACGCCAATCCAAGTTTGGCTGAATTAGATATAAAAATATATTCTAATGAATATCCAAATTCTTACAACTCTGAAGTAAAATTTCCTCCTTTAATAGGACCTCCCGTGATTTCTTTTTACGAACCTAATCTTAACACGTTGCCTTATGGTCAGCCTTCGGCTTTTACTAGCGGCACTTTTGTTGGAGTGACAGGGGATGTCATAACAGCGTTTGGAGAAAACTTAATCGGACTCACTGGAATGTCAATTATTCCATCGCAAGCGAATGTAGGGGTAGGAACTACCTCCGACTTTAGTACATTTACCCCTTCTCCAGATGGGAAAAGTATGTCAATTAAACTTCCTACTGGAGAAAACATATTTGGTAATTTTGGTGAATTTTTTACTACAGTATACTCGGGAAGATTTGGAGAAACTACTGGGGTAAGTAGTTTTTTTGCTATAGGAGAGGCTGTTATATTCAATCAACAGCAAACCGCCAACCCCGGTATAGTACCCGCTGAAAATGTTTTACCCGGAGCCACTGGATTTATTCGGGGAAGAAGTTTTGTTTCGGGATCAGAGGTTCTTTTATACAAAGATAATTTTAATGACGAGAACCTTGTGAAATCCTTACCTACGAGTGGATATCAAGATCAATTTAATTGGGGGCAGATTTCTTTTACTTACCCTAACTCTTTTGCTACTGGAATCGACTATAAGCTTACGGTTAGAAACCCTAGGGGTTTAGCTACCAGCAATCCTTCTTACCAAGATTTTTCTATACAGCCAATACCTTCTCCAATGATAAGCGGCTTTGTAGTTGATAACAGCCCCAATAGCATAAACCCCGCTCCAAATTGGAGCGACTACCCACAAACAGGAGATACTACTGCTAGGATATATATAAGTGGATTTTTCTCAACTCCTAGCGGATCAGACGGGAAATCTAATCTTTTTTATGATGTGGAAATCGGAAATATAAAAACTCAAGGATTTGCATATGTACCAGAAGGTTACGCTTACCCGGGTTTTACTAATTCTGGTATATCTACCCCTTTCTTATCGATAGGTTGCGGCGACCTAGGTGGAGTAAACGCCCCAATTACGATAATAACATCCGGGGGCTCAGTTACTTCTAAGGATAATGTAAACATTATACCGGCTAGACCCAACATAAACAGGTTTTATGCAGGAGGTGGAGCTTCCCCTTATGCTACGGGACAATTCGCTGGCAATTCAACTTATTATGGTGATGGTAATTTAATAACAGTTAGCGGGGAAAGAATGGGACTAGTTACGGGGGTAGAATTTTCAGGACAAAGTGATAATATAATCTCTACTAATCTTTTTACACGTAGAGCTGGATCATATATAACTTTCCCTAAGCCCGCTAATACTAATTTAGAGAGTGGCATATTTCAATTATCTGATAGTTTTGGTAGAAAAGTACAATCATCTCAGAGTGGCGTAGTTACAGGTATAAAGCCGGTAACTTTGTCAGGGTTTGATAGTATAGCTATGCCGGGAGCTTCTATATCTGTTAGTGGTAATAATATTGTAGGTGCAAATGAATTACATTTTTCAGAAATATCTGGAGATGTTAAAATCGTCGAAGCTTATAGCTATACTAATCACGGAAATAATATGTGGACAAATAAATATTACGTTCCCACAGGAATAGCTGCAGATGAGATAACTTTTGTAAATAGAGACGCTAGCCAAGGAGGAGTGATCGCCAATCCTGAAATATTTAATAGTTTAAATAATTTTAATCCATTAACTGAAGTTAAAGGGGTGCATCCCTTTCCTTCGGTAACGAGTGGGCAAGCATCTTATTCTACCGGTCAAAATATAATAATAACAGGAATTAATGCTGACAGGTCTTTTACAAGTGGCGATTTCGTGGTAGGAATTACAGGGACAGGTTTATATGAAAATGCTGCATCTGTTCATTTTTAT
>VTLG01010632.1_pt1 | contig 17120 bp, 7 predicted proteins | sample 4694571 | NCBI WGS metagenome assembly VTLG01 (sample SAMN12604809, study PRJNA352737) | marine metagenome | biome: ENVO:00000447; feature: ENVO:00000209|ENVO:00000569|ENVO:01000036; material: ENVO:00002151; isolation source: viral sequences binned using virsorter ...
TATACGGGGGCACTCGCCCCCCTTTTTTTATGGCACAAATATCTTACGGAGTGTCTACCGAACTAGATGCTGTCAACTCAATCCTGATGAGCGTTGGAGAAACCCCAGTTAATACATTAACAGTGCAAAGCCCCGAAGTGGCTATAGCACAAAAGACTCTAAGGCAAGTCTGCCGTGAGGTGCAAGCTGAGGGATGGTCATACAACACAGAGAATGAGTATCCTATTAACACCGACACTAATAACCAAGTCAAAGTTCCTAACAATGTTTTACAAATGGATCTAAATATCTTTCAACATGGAAAGGATTATGACGTTGTTAGACGTAGTGATAACGGTGTGTCAAAGGTTTATGACAGAAAAGGTCATACCTTTACTTTTGAAAATTGTGATAAATTATATTTTGATATGATATGGATGATAGATTTTGAAGATCTACCACAACCATTTAAAGACTATATAACCGCTAGAGCCTCCAGAATCGCCTCTAACCGTATGGTAAACAATCCTCAGTCTGCTAAACTCCTTGAAGGAGATGAAGCTAATCTAAGGGCATTGGCATTAGAGTATGAGACTAAACAAGGAGACCACAACATATTTAATGATTATCAGTATCACCAAGATGCTAACACCGTATATCGACCATTTAAAGTACTAAGAAGAATGTAATGTCAGCAGTCAATCAACGTATCCCAAACTTCCTTGGAGGTGTATCTCAACAACCAGATAAAATAAAATTTCCCGGACAGCTTAGGGTATGTGATAATGCTGTACCAGACATAACATTTGGTTTAAAAAAACGTCCTCCTGCAGAGTTTGTTGGGACTCTTACTAATGCAAATACATCTGGTCATTGGTATGAGATATTAAGAGATGGAGATGAAAAATATATAGTACAAATAACACCAGCTAACAGTGGCACTATGCCAATTAGAGTATGGGATCTAGCAGATGGGTCAGAAAAATTATTGACAAATGCTAGTGGAGATTCTTTATTTAGTTACTTAGCTGGAGCTACATCACCCTATGCAGTAACTACCATTCAAGATTATACACTAATAGCTAATCCAAACAAAACTGTAGGTACTGCAGGTAATACTTTTTCACCAATTCATGGAGGAGACTACTCATATGCTAGGCTGGATACTGTTGCTTACAATACTGAATATGTTTTATATAGTGGTGCAGCTCCCACACCCAATACTTACTTCAGGGTTACTTCTGTAAAGGTAGATGTCCGAGAAGTTGTAAGTGAGATAAATGTAACAAACCAAGGGTCTGGATACTCTGCTTCATCACCGCCAACTGTAACTCTATCAGGTGGAGGCGGTAGTAACGCTACAGCTAAAGCTATAGTTGAAGATGGTAAAGTAACAAGAGTAGAAGTAACTGAAGCTGGAAGTGGTTACACTTCGGCTCCTACGGTTGCTTTTTCTGGAAGTGGTGGTGCTGCAGCTACAGCTGTGATAGGGACTGGAGCTACATGGAACAGCGGAAATGAAAACCAAGCTAAGTCTGGTACTTTAACTTGGTCATTTTCTGGAGGATCTGCTGTAGATACTACAGGAGCTCAAGTTGGTGGCTCAAATATTACAGAAAATATTGAAGGTAGCTTACAAGTAAATGGACAAAGTTATATTGCTAACAACATAGAAAACTTTGATGGAAGTGACTTTTTAGGATACACACAAAACTATGATGTACGATACACAGCTACTGTAACCTTACAAGATGGTGGTTTAATTAGATCAACTAATAAAACAACTGCTGAGGGTATGTTTATTGATGTGACTATTGAAGGTGTAAAATATCGTGTGTCAGTTGAAGCTGTAGAACCAGTATCAACATATAGAGACGTAGCTAATATAGGATATTTTAAATCACCTAAAAGTCCAGATAATGGTACTCTTAGTATGGCTACTATTCTAAATGGTTTAGCATCAGCTGTAAATAGTAATGTCACTAATGTAACTGCTGAAGTTATAGGTAGTGGTTTATTTATGCACGGATCTGCTGCAGATGGTGTAAACTTTCTCGGTGGTGCTGTAAACGAAAACATGAGTGTCATAGGTCAAAAAGCACAAGATATTAGTAGACTACCTGCTATGAATAAGCACGGGTATGTAGCACAAATATCAAATACTACTGATTTAGATACAGATGATTACTATGTAAAGTTTGAAGCTAACAATGGTGTATCTGGGGCTGGTAGTTATGAAGAGTGTGTTAGACCTCACAACTTCTCATCTGCTAGTGACCCTATGGTATTGGGTTTAGACCCTGCAACAATGCCACATGCTTTGATAAACAATCGTAATGGTACATTTACTTTTACTAAGTTAGATTTTGCTAGTAAGGGTAGCACTGAAAACTACTGGAAAGACAGACAGGTAGGTGATGATGTATCTAATCCATTTCCTACTTTTGTTGGTAGTACTATACAAGAAATGTTTTTTCATCGAAATAGATTAGGTGTTATTTCTGGCGAACAGGTAGTAATGAGTAAGCCGGGACAGTACTTTGACTTTTTTATAGTATCTGCCATAACTGTTAGTGACGATAATCCTATAGATATTACAGTATCGGACGTAAAACCTGCATTTATTAATCATGTCTTACCTATACAAAAAGGTATGATGATGTTTAGTGATAATGGTCAGTTTTTATTATTTACAGAGTCAGATATATTTAGTCCAAAAACAGTTCGACTGAAAAAACTATCAAGTTATGAATGTGATGCAACTATACAACCTGTAGATCTTGGTACATCCGTACTATTTACATCTAATGTATCTGCATATGCTAGAGCATTTGAAGCTACTATACTAGATGACTCTACACCTCCACAGATAATAGAACAAACAAGAGTTGTACCAGAATTTTTACCAAAAGATATAACTAAATCTACAAATTCTGCAGCTATAGGTATTACCACTTATGGTAAAAAAGGTGATAGTGCTGTATTTCATTATAAATATTATGATGCAGGTAACAAACGTGAGCAATCAGCATGGTATAGTTGGACACTAACAGGTACTATGCAACACATGTTATATACAGGTGGTAGTTTCTTTACTGTTACACTTCATGATAATAGCTATAAACTATGTAGACATGAGTATGTTGCCGATGCTGATGCAAATAGAGCTTATGTATTAGGTGGTACAGCATCTGATGTTGGTTCACCACTTAAAACTGCAAGACAGTTTGAGGCACATTTAGATATGATGACTATAGCTACAAACGTGGCTGGGTCAGCTCAAACAACTACAGCTCCAGAAAAAACTGTACTTACAATACCATATACACCTGCTAACACTACAAACTTAGTTATGGTTGGTTTATCTGGTAACGATAGCGATGGTAACTCCATAGCTGGTACTGTAAGAGCAGCTGATGCTGTAGGAACTAACAGTGTTACATTCAATAATATAAACTTACATAGTGCAGCAAAAGTTGCTGTAGGTTACAAGTACACAAGTACTATAGAACTACCAACATTTTACTTAAACGTAGGTCAAAATGTTTACGACACAGATGGCGAGTTACGTATATCTGGTGTTAATTTTGAAATGGGTGTAGGTGGGCCTTTACAGTTTCATCTAACTTCACCGTTTACATTTATTGATTCTAGTGGTAATATAACCAAAGATATAGACGATTATGTACAATTTGAGTCTGGTATATTATCTAATTCTAGTGTATTTGATAAGCCTCCTGCAGACTTAGCCACAAGTGTAAGAGTGCCAGTACAACGTAAGAATGAAAAATATACTTTACAAATACAAATCCCTGACCCTTTTTCTACTGCCATAATCTCAGCAAGCTGGGACGGCATTTATAACCAAAAACGACATGTACGAAGGTAAGTATATTCAGACTTGCACACCAGAGTTAGCTCTACGTGTAGGTCTGAACTTACGCTATGAAGATAGACGTGAGGCAGAGGAGACTTCTGGTTTATGTGCAGAGGCTTCTATAATACAATCATATTATAATTCAACATATTCTGTTTACTTTGAGGTTCCCAACGGCAAGGCTGCTGGAGTGGCGGGCGTAACTCCACATAATGTAATTTGGATGTTATGCACAGATGCAAGTACAGAGTATCCACATACATTTGTAAGAGAAGCGAGACGCTGGGTAAACAGTTTACTCAATCCTTTCTTATGTAATCAAGCAGATATGCGAAATGAATCACACATAAAACTATTAAAACTTTTAGGCTTTACCTTTATTAATTATCATGTTTACAATGGAGTCCCTCTTATACAATTTATAAAACCATGTGCGAAGCCGTTACATTAGGTATTCTCTCTGGAGTAGCACAGGCTGGAGCAGGAATTATACAACAAAATGCAGCCCATCGAAATGCAGTTGCACAAGTTAATCGTTCCAATGCTATAGCAAGACAAAAATACCTTAACGATATAACAATATCAGCCTTTAACGATCAACGTAAAGGTGAAGTATTTACAGCTCAACTACAAGCTGACGCAGCTTCTCGTCAGGCTTATTATAGACAAAAAGAAATCAATCAAATAGAAGCAAACAGGTCGAGTGAAACAGCTCAACAAGAACTTAGAGAAAAAGTTACAGAAGCTATGTTCAAAAGCCAAGAAGGGTTAGCTAAGGCTATCGAGGCTCAAGGAACTGTCCTTGCAAGTGGACAACAAGCTGGTCAATCTATGATGCTACAACTAGCAGACGTAGAACGACAAATGGGTTTCAAAAATGCCCAACTCAATGCCTCTGTATTTGATGCTACAAAAGCATTTGGTATCAAACAATTTGGTGTTGATCTTGACCAATATGGAGCAGATACACGTGCATACAACAGTATATCAACTACAGCTGCAGTAGCACCATCCGCATCATTTAAGACTGTTAGACCAATCGAACAAGCACCTCCAGAAAAACCATCTGCACTTGGCCCAATACTTGGTGGTATTTCAGCAGGTATAGGGGTTTATGGACAACTCAAACCTAGTTAATAATGTCATACGCAAGACAAACAAACTTTACCAGATTTACAAATAGAAACGTTCCAAACGAATCTAAGGAAATAGAAAGGAAAGCTAAGGCTTTAGATAAACAAAGAATCAACACGGTAAATGAATACAAAGGAGCAAGCTCCGATCAAATTAATGAGATGAATCGTCTATCTGGCCTACAAAAAATGGCTGACGATTTTGAATTACAAAACTTAAAAACCTTTACAGACAACTTTGCAAAAGCAGTTACTACCAGTGCTCAAGTTCTTGGTAAAGAGGCTATTGATAGGCGTGTAGAAGCTGGTGCTCAATCTAGACAAGAGGACGAAGCTAGATTAGTAGAGCTTGAACAGGAAATAGCAGAAGCTAAAAAAGATACACAACTTAAGTTGTCTGTTATAGATTTAGAAAACGAAAAGAAAACTCTTACAGATAAAATTAATCTAGCTGATTCTAGAAAAAGACTAGGTTCATTTGGATTTGGTTATACTAGAGATTACTTACAGTCTCGTTCAGAAGGTTTTTTATCTTATCTTCTTAATGAAACACGAGAAAGCACAGACGTATTTAAGGCAGGTGTAGGTGAAGAAGGAGATCCTGACTATATACCTCCTGTACTTATCAAAGACTACAATAACTTAAGTCTAGCAGAAAAACAACAAGTACATGCTTACATTCAACAAAAATATATTAATGAAAGTAATATTGATGGTATAAGTCCAAAAATAAGAGAAAAGTATCTTGATAGACACCTTGATAAAGTAACTAATACTTGGTTTGCTAAACAAGTACAAATAACAGAACAAGAGATTGCATACCAAGAAATATCTGATTCTAACGATGATGTAGCTCGTGCATTTAAAGAGTACAACGCTGCAACTTTTACAACTGATGTGTTAGATGATAACATTATGTTTAGTCAGTTGGAAAGAACAATACAGATACAGTTAGAAACAAACAAAGATAGTTTTGCAAGAACTGGACAGGTAGGTACATATACTGCTGGTCAACTAGCTAATAATAATATATACTCTAATTTAGTACAAAACATATCATTGATTGATAATGATGCTGTTAGAGGTGTCTTAATAGAAAAACTAAAAAATGCAAAATTTGTAGTTCCTAGTAAAGGTGCTAACTTAGCAACTTTAGAAGAGCACTTTCCATCAAAGTATAATTTTAAAGAAATCGAAAAAGAAATAAATAAAAAGGTTAGTGAGAACAGAGAGGTAAAAAGAAAGACTCGTAAAGATAATGCTGAAACAGAAATGTTTGAGTTAAAACAGCTTTTGTTTAATAACCCAGAACAGATAGATGAGTATTTACTAAAAAAAGAGGAGGTTCAAAGAAAGTACGGTGATATGACCGAACTTAAAACTAAACTAAAAGATTTAGATGAGTACCCTGATAGATTAAAGGATGGTATATCAGCTGAAAAATCTAGAGAGTATTATAAAAGTATACAAGATCTTTGGCCTAGAGGTATACCTAAATCTTTAGCAGGTAATTTTCATCCAGAACACTGGGCTTTATTAAAGCAACAAGGAAGAGTTGCAGATGAATTAACATACTTTGAAACCAATTCACAAGATGTTAAAAAAGATGTCAAAAGACTTCAAAATACATTAGAATTAGTATTTTTAAAAAACAACCCTTCTAAAAATAATTTAAACAAAAATAACCCTACATTAACAAAATTAAAAGAGGATATAATAAAAATACATATTCCTCGCCAAATGAATATAATTGCTGCAGAAGGTATACCAGAAGGTACTCCTGATTTAGAAAAGTATTTGTACGATAATGCTGTGTTACGTGTTGAGGCACTTATAAAAACAGCAAGAGATGCTAATACTGCTAAAGATAATCCTTTTATGCTAAATGCTAAAAATGAGTTTGTTAAGGAAGAAGGAGCAGGTAATGAAAATCAAATAAACTTGTTAAACAGAGTTAATGCAGCTAGTAAAAATCAAGATGAAGTGCATAACGGTATTCTTGAAAATATGAACAACAACAATACTGCAGCAACAACAACTAATTTATTTGAAGGTAGTAGTCTTAGTAAAGAAGAAATTGTAGCTAGACTTAATCCTTTACCAATAGATGGTAAGTATAGTATTTTTCCTAAGTCAATACAATTTGCTGCAGCTCAAGATATGACTGGTAAAACTGTGCTTGACATTTGGAATCATCAAAGAAGTTACTACGGTTTACCTGAGATTACTAGAGAGCAACTAACTGTACCAGCACAACAGGCGTTAAAAGTATTAGATACCTTAGATCAAAACACAATTAACTTACTAAAAAGTAACAATGCTAAAGACTTTGCTACGGGTGTAGATAAGGCTGGTCTTGTTTCTACACACCTTGTAGCTACCTCTGCGGGTGATTTTGATGTACCTCAAGGTTTTGTTACTTCAGAGTTAGGTAAACTAGATGGTGTAACTTTAGAAGATTACAACGCAGAAACTGAGGATGGTGAGGAGTTACGAGCTAATATAAAAATGGCTTATATAAATACACAAATAGCAAAAGCATCTATAGGTAGTGATAACAAGCTAGAAGTTTTACATAGAGTTCATGCACTTCTTAAAGATAAAAACATGGACGATTGGAAAAAAGACATAAGATTAGAAGAAAGCGGTGTAAACTTTGTAAATAATTACTACGCAGGTGGTTACTCTGGAGACAAATATAGTCATGCTATAGACATACAAGGTGATGTTAAAGTAGAAAGACGACTTGGTGAAGGTAGTAAGTACATTAGAAATGTAAAACAAGAGCAAGAGTTAACTAAGAGAGAAGAAAAAGAAAATAGCTTTACTAATGATGAGGACTTATATAACTATAGAACTCAAAATCTTACAGCCATAAGTTTAGAAGAAATAGAAGATAAACTAGAAAATTGGTTAGGCGAAGAACCAGAAAAATATGAAAGTAATAAGAAACATGTACCAAGTTCTGAGTGGGCTGAGTGGAATCAAAAGGCACAAAGATTACAGTCACAAGTAAGAGTATTAAAGGCTATAGAACAAGGAGACGCTAGTTTTGGTTTACGTGCTAGTCAAAAAACAGATTATGGTGTACAAGATGCTCGTGTATTAATACCAGCATTTACAAGATTACCAGCTTGGATTAAAGATGGTAGACTTAACCAAGATATTGTTAATGTTATTGGTGAAGAAAAATTTAAAGAACTTAAAGCAAAAGTTACAAAAAAATTAAACTTAGCAGCAGCTCCAGATGCTTTTTCAATGGCATTTACTTTTACACCAATTAAAGGTAGAATGGAACAGGAATTTACAGAAGAGTTTTATAAAGAGTTAATAGCATTACCAGAGTTCTTTACAGGAGAGGCATACTAATGGATCCCAATGAAATAACGAATGAAATTGCTGGCATTAGTGACATCCTTGAAGCACAACAAGGTAATGTAGATGGTGTCGGTATAGATTTAGATGATGAAAATGCAGAGGCAGGTCAAGCTGCACAGGAACAGTTAAGAGGAGAAGCTCTAGAAGAAGGTATGAAACCCTCAGAAGATCAGGGGTTTGTACCAGATAGTTTAGGTCAGTTTGTATCAGAAACTGCTAAGGCAGTTATTGGTGGTGGAGCTGACGCTATAGATAGTGTAGGTAGTTTTCTTGATTTATCAGGAGATACTATACAGACTGCTATAAAAAGTGTATTAGGTGTACAAGATGCTAAGAACAACCCATTTTCTAAGGATTATGAGTCAGGTGCTTGGTGGGATATACCAGATCAAAACGTACCAGAAAACAACTCAGGGTATGGTAAATTAGCTAGAGGTCTTGTAGAGTTTGGTCTTTTATCTGCTGTTACAGGTGGTATAGGAGGTAAAACTATAGGAGCTGCTAGATTTGGTACACGTATGGCAAAGGCAGCTAGAGTTGCAGGTTTTGGTAGAAAAGGTACAAAGTTTTTAAAGGTTGTCAATAAAGGTACTACAATAGCTGGTACTGGTACAGCAGCTGACATTGTTATGCAAAGCTCAGAAATGGGTAACATAGCAAACTTAGTAAATGAGTACGCCCCCGGCATACCGTTTGTTGAGGCTTTAGCAGTAGACCCAGAAGAAGATACAGTATGGATTTCTAGAATAAAGTCTGCCACTGCAGGTGCAGGTATGAACATTGTAGGTCATGCTTTAGGTGCAGCCATACGAGGTATGTACAAAGGTGCAAAACACTTTAAAAAAACAGGTGACGTTGTAGAGTCAAACAAAATAGCTAACAAAGAGTATGAAACTGATTTAGATAATAACATTATTAAAGATGAAGGTGCACATGCTGAAATGGAAGTTAGTCGGAGAGGTGAAGGTAAAGGTATAGAAGGTAGAAATTTTAGAGAAGAGTACAATAAAAAGTATTTACCAAAAGATGATTACGATGAATACCTAGCTATAAAAAATGGAGAGCAACCTTCTCCAAGAGTACTAGAAACACTAAGACGTAATCATCCTAACCTTGATACAGCTACAGAAGATCCAAATGTTATACGTCAATTAGCAATATCTGATTACGATGAGTTAGTAAACAACATTGGTGCTAGAGTAAAAGACCCTTGGCTACCAGAACAGGGAGCTAGTCTATTTCAACTAGGTGAGCTAAACCTAAATGGTGCTGACGAGTTTATTGATGCAGGTAGATTTAACAATGCGGAGAAATCTACATATCGTCCTACTGCAGAACCACAAGATGTTGTAGATCAAAACCTTAAAGAGTCTGTATCTAACAAACGTATTGATGGTATGCCATCTAGTTCAAGCCCTTTATCTACAGAAGCTAACTTTAGAAAACTTGCTCGTGGTGATAAAAATGTACTAGAGTATGTTAAAGAAATAGCTGACGAATTATCAGAAAAAATTTTTAGAGGACAAACAGCCTTAGATACACTTGGTAAAAAGTTTAGTTATCAAGAAGTAAGAGATGTTATACTTGACCAAGCCAACAGATTGTACGCCTTTTTAGAAGATGGAGAGGATGCTGCAAAGGCAATGAGAGAGTATTTACTAACAGATTCTGGTAATAAAATTATTTGGCAACACGATGGTACTACTATAGTTACTATAAATGCAGCTCAAAAAGCAGCTACACAACTATTAGTACATACTTTAGGTCGTCAAATACACTCTATTGCTACAGGTGTTACACAACTACCTAAAGGTGTAAGTATAACACGTCAAACAGATCAAATGTTTGATATGATGAAGGTGTTGATGATTGAACAGAAAAAGTTAGCATACCTTACAGGTAACGAGCTTTTACAACAACGTAACTTTGTTCTTGATGGTTATATTAGACAAAAACTTAACAAAGGTATTTCTGATATAGTAGCAGATCAAGAGTCATATTTTCAACATTTACGTAAACTAAAAAAAGATAATCCTGAGTTATACAAACATTTACATACAATGCACCAACTATCAGGTGGTGTAGTTACACGTCTTGAACATATACATGATTATCTAAGAGCTGTTATAGGCAAAGGTGGTTTAGGTAAACGTGTTAATGGTCAGGTTGTTACACCTAGATTATTGAATGAACTAAATGCTGTATACTACAACTCATTGTTAAGTAACATACTAACACCTATCAAAGCTGTATTTAGTACTAACCTTATTGCTACCTTACGTCCTTTACAGGCTTGGGGTGGTGCTATGATTAGAGGTAATCGTAAAGAAGTTGCACTTGCAGCTGCACAGATTAACGCTCTTGGTCAAGCATACAAGGAAGGCTGGCAGATGTTTAAGCACAACTGGGAACTAGGTCTAAACAGACAAAAACAAACCTATGCAGGTAAGTTTAGTGTAGAACGTGACCTAGCAGACTATGAGGCTTTAGCACCATTTTATGCTAACTACGCAAGTAAATCTGAACGCCAAGCATACTATGCACTAAAAGGTATTATTGACTTTAACACAAGTCCATATGCAAGGTATAGTACAAACCTTATGGGTTCTGGTGACGCTTTTGCTAGAACTGTTATAGGTCGTCTTGAAATGCGTATGAGAGCTGCTAGAGAAGCCTTAGACGAAGGTGTAGATTTTAAAGATCTAAATAAAGTAGCAGCAAAAATAGAAGGTAAGTTTAGAAATGAAATATTTAGTTTAGATAAACATAAAAAATATGTCGTATCAGATAAAGCAGCAAGTTTAGCTGGTAATGATGCAGCCCTAACTACTGCACTACCAGAAACATTTAAGGCATTTGAAAATTTACAGAAGATGCCGGGTGGCCCTTTGTTCTTCCCATTTGTACGTACAGGTTACAACGCTTTACGTCTTACGTTTGCACATACCGAACTAGAAAGATTTACTAAAAGGTTTGATGATGTAATGAACGGTAAGAACCTAGAGTTGTATGGTATACGTCCAGAAGATCTAGAAGGTGCTCAAGCACTGATGCGGGGTCGTATGGCTATGGGTAATGCAGCGATGGTGATGACAGCTGTAGCAGCTCTTAGTGGTATGGTTACAGGTGACTTACCTCCTGACAAAGAGACTAGAGATTTGTGGAAGTTAAATGGTATACAACCAAACTCTTTTACAATTCCCGGAAGTAATACATACGTATCATATAGAAACTTAGAACCATTTAATACTTTATTTTCATTAACAGCAAACGTCTTTTCTAATACACACTTACTAGGTGAGGACAAGATGGACGAAATGGTAGAAAAAATTACCTTTATGTTTGCGTCAGTACTTGTTGACAAGTCTATGCTTGCGGGTGTAGATGATCTTGTTACACTACTAAACTCTGATAGTACAGGTAGTCAGCTAGAAAATACTTTGGCAGGACTTACACGTAGAGCATTGCCCTACTCTGGATTATTAGCAGGTTTAGGTAAGATGATGCACGCACACGAGGTAGAGGCTAACACTTTTGCAGAACTTTTATTTAAAAGAGATCTTGCAATGAAAGAAGCACTACCAGCTAAGTATGATATACTAAACAAAGATCGCTCAGGTGTTAAATTTAATCCTAACCCTAACGTACCTTGGTTACGTATATTTAACGGTATATCTCCTATTGCTATTACATATCACGATGGCGACCCTGTAAAAGAGGCGTTGATGCGTATTAACTTTAACTTACCAGAAGAGTTAACTCAGTATGGTGGTGAAGAACTAACATCTTTTGAAAGATCAGAACTACAAAGATTAATGTCTATGGACGTTGATTTTAGAAAAAATCTAGAAAATATTGTTAGTCAAAAATGGTGGAACTCAGCAGTTAAGGAGTATGAAGATCTAGGTTTGTTAAATAGAGATGGAGCAGATGTAAACTTACAAGACTTTTACTATGTAATTAAGAATGAGTTTAGAGATGCAAAAGAACGTGCTATGTACACACTACGTAACACATACTCAGATCTAGATGATAGAATATTATTAAGTAAACAAAAACAAATATTAGGTAAGACTGGAGATAGACAACAATTAAAATATTTAATAGAAAATTTCCCTAAATAACATTGATTATCAATGGCAGTTACAACTAAAAAAACTTTTCCTGCTACGAGTAATGCTACTACAACAGCATTTACTCCTGTAGGTATACAACTGAATAACCAAGATGATCTAGATGTTTATGTCACATTGTCGGGTGGTACTAGAGTGCTACAGTTACGCCAGTCTACTGGTAGTACTGCACAATCTAGTCACCCACAGGTGAATAACACAGATGGATTATACTACCCTGCAGTATCCGCAGGTACGACTTTATATAACTACCAGCTTTCCACTGATAACAATACAATTACGTTTAACTCTGCCCTACCACAAGGTGCAGTAGTATTTTGTGAGCGTAGAACTAGAGATGCAGACGGTACATATACAAGTTTTGCTAGTGGTAGTACAATTAGAGCTACTGATCTTAACAACTCAGCACGAGAATCTAATTTTACTGCACAAGAAGCTAGAAACAAGGCGTTTGATTTAGAAGGTAAAATATACAATACATTAGGACAAGCTAGTTTAGTAGTTAAAACTACAGATACTGGTACGGTTACATCAACAATGATAACTGACGGTACTATAGTTGACGCTGACGTAAACGCATCGGCTGCTATAGCTGGTACAAAAGTAACTCCAGCCTTTGGATCGCAGAACGTATCAACATCTGGCACACTGGCTAGTGGTGCTCAGACTGTTACAGGAAACATAACAGTTTCTGGCACAGTAGATGGGCGTGACGTAGCAGCTGACGGTACTAAATTAGACGGTATTGAAACTAATGCTAAAGACGACCAAACAGCAGCAGAAATAAGAGCTCTTACTGAAGCTGCTACAGACAGTAATGTATTTACAGATGCTGACCACACAAAACTTAACAACATAGAAACAGCAGCTACAGCTGACCAAACTGCTAGTGAGATAAAAACACTACTACAATCTGACAAACTAACTTTGTCTGAGATGAATCTTACATCTTTAGATGGCAGATACTTTACAGAAGCAGAATCAGACGCAAGATATTTTAAACAAGACGCTAGTGAAACTATAGCTAGTGGTAACACATGGTCTAGTAATGATAACTTTATAGCAACTACTGCTGCTATTGACTTACGTGTTATTGAGCTTGTTGATGACGTAGGTGGATTTGTACCTATAGCAAACGAAACAAGTTTTCCTACAACTAACCCTGATATAAACACTAGCGGGTCTGCAAAAGGTGGTACTATAGTTTCAGTAATAGCAGCTTCAACAGACTTAACTGCACAATCTGGAACAACTTTAACTATTGCAAACGGTAGAGGAACTGGCAACGCTGTTATTATTACAGGTGTGTCTGCCACCATACCTTCGGGTTTTGGATTTTTGGTAGAAACTACTGCAACAGATCATACATATGCGTTTCATAGATTAGTACCAAAAGCAACAGAGGTTTCTACTGTAGCTGCAAATGCTGTAAACATAGCAGCAGCAGGAGCTAACGTAACTAATATTGACAGCTTTGCCGATAGATACCAAATTAGCACTTCTGCACCTACAACTAGGTCTGATGGTTCTACTTTAGCTGCTGGTGACTTATGGTTTGATAGCTCATCTAATAAAGTTATGATGGTCTATGATGCTAGTGCTGGTGATGGATTTAGTCCTATTACACCTAACCAAGCAACATTAACCAATATTAACATTGTTGCTGGTCATGTTACATTTACAGAAGACTTAGGTAATATTACAGATGCTGTAAATACAGGGTCAGGTAATAACTCTGTTAATACAGTTGGTTCTAACATAACTAACGTAAATACCGCAGCAACAAACATTGCAAAAATAACTACTGTTGCTGATGACCTAAACGAAGCTACATCTGAAATAGACACAGTTGCTACTAATATTACAAATGTAAATAATGTTGGAAATAATATTTCTAATGTTAATGCTGTTCATACTAACGCATCAAATATTAATGCTGCGGTTTCTAACGCAACTAATATTAATGCTGCTGTATCAAACGCAAGCAATATTAACACTGTAGCTGGTAACAACTCTAATATCAATACTGTAGCTGGAGCTAACTCTAACATAAGTACAGTAGCTGGATCTATAAGCAATGTAAATACTGTTGGTGGTGCAATAGCTAATGTAAACACAACTGCAAGTAATATTGGAAATGTAAACAACTTTGCTGCTACATATCAAATAGCATCTTCAGCTCCTTCAACAGACGGTGCTGGTAATGCACTAGCTGCTGGTGACTTATACTTTGACACAACTGCTAACGAGTTAAGAGTACATAACGGAACTACATTTCAAGGTGGTGTTACAGCTACTGGTAACTTAGCTGGATTAGGAGCTAACACGTTTACTGGATTACAGACACTTCAATCTGGTTTAGCAGTAACAGGTAATATTACAGTATCAGGCACTGTAGATGGTGTAGATATAGCCACTGATAGTTCAAAACTTAGTGGCATAGAAGCTGGTGCAACTGGCGACCAAACAGCTAGTGAAATTGTAGCTCTTATAGCTGGTCAAACTATTGCACCTAATGTAATAACAACAACTAATTTAACTCTTGACTTCGGGTCTATAGCATAATGGCAAAATTATTAAAACTAAGACGAGGAACAACCTCGCAACATAGTAGCTTTACTGGAGCCGAGGGTGAAGTTACGATTGATACAAACAAAGATGTACCTGTAGTACATGACGGCTCAACTGCTGGAGGACATCCAGTAGCAGCAGAAGATATGTCAAACGTATCTTCAGCATCTATCACAGGAAGATTAGGTACAGGTTCTATTGCTACAGCTAAGATTGCAGATCAGGCAGTAACACTAGCTAAACTAGAACACGGCACATCATCTAATAATGGTAAGTTCTTACGTGCAAACAACGGAGCAGATCCTACGTTTGAGACAGTAAATACAGACTTAGTTGGTGACACAACACCACAGCTAGGTGGTAATCTTGACCTAAATAGTAACACTATAAATGGAACTGGAAATATAGGTATAACTGGTAATATATCTGGAGATGCAGTAACTGTAAATAACAATAACTTAATTATCAATGGTACAACACCAAACGTTAGTTTTGTTGATTCAAACGGAAACCCTGACTATAAACTAGAAGTTAATGGTGGTGTTTTTGCAATTCACGATACAACAAATGGTGCAAACAGAATTGTAGTTAATAGTGATGGTCACATTGATGTAAATGGCAACCTAGACGTTAGTTCTGGTGTTGACGTAACAGGAGACATCACAGTTACAGGAACAGTTGACGGTGCTGATGTTGGAGCAATGAATACAACTCTAGCTACGTTGTCATCAGTTAATGGCTCGTTAGCAAGTAGTGTAACAGCAACGACAGCAGCAGCAGGCAATAACTCTACTTTAGTAGCCACAACTGCATTTGTTCAAACAGCAGTTGCAGGCATTGTTGATAGCGCACCAGCCGCTTTAGATACATTAAACGAATTAGCAGCAGCCCTTGGAGACGATGCTAACTTTGCTACAACTACAACTAACTCAATAGGAACTAAATTTAGTAAAGCTGGTGGAGATACAATTACAGGCGATTTTACTATAGCTTCTGGAACAACAAACAAAAATATTAATGTAGATGTTAGTGATAAAATTAGATTTGACGATAATTTAAAAGCTACATTTGGAAATAGTGATGACCTAGAGATATTTCACGATGGCAACAACTCAGTTATCCGTGAAAATGGAACAGGTGATTTGTATATACAAAATGGAAGTAGCAATGTATTAAGAGTGCAGTCTAGTGGTGTTACTGTTACAGGAACAGCTACAGCTACAACATTTAGCGGTTCTGGTGCGTCCTTAACAAATATTCCTGCTGCAAATATTACTGGTACATTGCCAGCTATTGATGGTTCAAACCTAACTGGTATTCAAGGTATACCTAGTGGCATGATTATGATATGGTCTGGTGCTGCAAACGCTATACCTTCTGGTTTTGTTTTATGTAATGGTTCAAATAGCACACCTGACTTAAGAGATAGGTTTGTTGTTGGAGCACAAAACGCTTATTCTGTAGGAGCTACAGGTGGTGCAGATTCGGTAACTCTTACAGTTTCACAAATACCATCACACAATCACAGTGTAACCTTTCCTATTACTGCTCCACAAGGTGGAATACCAAGTAACAACTCCTTTGGGTGTAACCATAATTCAAGTGGTATGACTCGAACATCATCTAGTGTAGGTGGTGGTGGTTCTCACGAAAACAGACCTCCATACTATGCTCTTTGCTATGTAATGAAAACCTAAGTGGATATACCTACCATAAAATTACCACCTGCACAACAGTACGAAACAATATCTATACCTTTACCCACTGCTGACGTTCCTAGTTATGTACCTTTGGTAGTACCTCCTAGCGATCTTAGAGAACCAGAAGGTACAGAACCAGAGGCTACAGAAGAAGCACCTACTGGCATAAGGCAAGTTGACATACCGTTTACGGACTTTCAAATGCCTTTACCAGAAAACGAAATACTTATAACGGCTTCTACTACAGCAGTCGTTTCTGTAGCTGCAACCCTAACTGCAACAGCAGCTTTTAAATGGGTTGTTACAGCTATGAAACCAATACTTAAAACAGCATGGAAGAAGATAAAGT
>VTLG01006330.1_pt1 | contig 17112 bp, 25 predicted proteins | sample 4694571 | NCBI WGS metagenome assembly VTLG01 (sample SAMN12604809, study PRJNA352737) | marine metagenome | biome: ENVO:00000447; feature: ENVO:00000209|ENVO:00000569|ENVO:01000036; material: ENVO:00002151; isolation source: viral sequences binned using virsorter ...
TGGCAAACCAAGTCACCTAAAAGTAATTAAGTAATGGAATCACTAACACCAGATTACATACAAGGCCATGATGTTCCTGAGTCTGTTTACAGAGCCAGTCCTGAGTGGGCTGCCAGTGATCTCAAATATGGCATTGATAATGGACTGGAAGCTTTACACCAGAGAAAATTTGGTAAAGACAATCCACCCAGAATCGCCACCCCTGCCATGAAGTTTGGTTCAATGATTCATAAATTTATCCTTGAACATTCTGACTTCAACAAGTGTTATGGTCTTTTAGACGATAAAAGATCAAAAGTAGGCAAAGCTAAAGCTCTTGTTATGCAAGAGCAAGGGGTACAAACTTACACTTCAGCAGAATTAGACACACTAATAGGCATAGAACAGTCTATTTATAAAAATGATTTTTGCGGTGAAATTTTAAATAAATCCTCTGGAAAGGCAGAACAGTCTTTCTGGTGGACTCACAGGGAAACAGGCTTGCCATGTAAGGCCCGCTGTGACTATGTGGTTGATGACATGGTGATCGACCTCAAAACAACTGGTGAGGGTGGTGCTAACCCTGACAAATTTACTAGATCAATAGTGAATTTTCATTATCACCTCCAAGCCGCCCACTATTTGCAAGCAACTGGAGCTAAACGCTTTGTGTTTATTGCAGTAGAAAAAGTGTTTCCCTACTCAGTGGGAATATATCAACTTTCACAAAACTTTATTGAAAAAGGTTATGAACTCCAAGAGCAGACTCTTCAAGAAATACTTGAAGCAACTACAAGCAAATTCTGGAGAGGCTACACAAACGCCTGTCCAAACGGAATCCAAACAATCACACCACCCAAATGGATTTAACGTCACATTTGAAAAAGACATTAAACCAAAATTTGAGGTCATGGATATTACTCCAGACATGGCAAAAAAAATTCTTGCTCACAGAAACAAGAACAACAGGCCACTCAGATATACACACCTCGAAAAGCTATCAGACGCTATTGAAAAAGATGAGTGGAAAGTAACTCACCAGTGTATTGCATTTGATAAAGATGGCAACTTGATTGATGGTCAGCACAGACTAGCCGCAGTGTTGCAGACACGCAAAACTGTAAAAATGACTGTTGCCACTAACATGGACGCAAGCATCTTTGATGTTGTTGATACTGGTTCTAAGCGATCTACTGGTGATGCTTTAGATATTCTTGGCAGTGAACATGGTCGGGTTGTTTCAGCAGCTTTGAAAGTTTGGATTTGTTATCACAAATTTCCAGAAAGGACTTGGAGTGGTGCAAACATTCAACAGCCGTCCACCACTGATATTACAAATATCTACAAAGAGAGAAAAGATGAAATCGAGGCTTTGCTTTCAGTAATCAAGAAAAAACATAGAAACTTTAAATGTTTTTCTATGAGTCTTGGATTAGCTTTATCTCTTTTGCTTTTAGATGCTGGCTGGTCAGATGTGCAAATCTGGGAGTTTTGGGACTGCGTAACGCTAGGAGCAAATTTACCTCCGCATAGTGTCATTCTTTCTTTTAGGAATCAGCTTGCAGACCCACACTTTAGGAAAAGGCATTATGGAACACAAAGATATATGCTCAATGCTTTTATCAAGTGTTTTAACTCCTACATCACAAATGAATCTATGGAGAAATTTGTAGCTCCACAACATAACACCAAAATGTACAAGATTCAAAAGCCAGCAAAAAAACAATCATCAATTTTAGAGGTAATTAAGAAATGACAATTTCAACAATGGAAAGACCAAACCTTGAAAGCATTATTCAGCCGTCAGACGTTTATGAGAAAGCTGGCCGCAAATACTGTAAATGGTCAAGAATCGCATATTATTTAAATAATCATGCAAAAGGCTGGAATTTTCAGCTAAAACTCAACTCAGAATCGCCTACAAGCCCCTCGTTTTTTGATGCGGTATGGAAAGCACCTGACGGAACAGGCTATTTGATGTGCTATTTCACAGACCCCAAAGGTGGTGAAACTGGTTTGTTTCCCTATGCCATTATGGACAATCGCAACAATCCGATCAAAATTGACAGGATTTCTGCAAGGGACGTATCAGACTCACACCGCAGAGCTTTGGCCGCCTGTGCCGCTTTTACCTTTTCTCTGGGCTATGAGCTTTGGGCTTTCAATGAAGTTGCAAGTGCAAACGAAACAGAAAGGCCCCACAAATCCAGACAGGCCGCACCACCTCAAAATGTTTTTATTGCTGCAAAAGCCGCTATTGAAAAAGAAACAGATTTTGAGAGGTTATTATCCCATGAATCAAATTTAGAGGTGCGTTATACTCAAAGAAAGATCACTCAGGACGAATACAAAGTTCTTAGTGGTTTATTAGACACCAAAAAAGCTGAACTAACCGCATGACAGTCACCGAAACTCAATTCCTAACCACAGAGCAGTTAGCAGAAAGGTATGGGCTTAGTCCTAATACCATCAAAAGCTGGAGAGCCAGAGAATATGGCCCTGAGTACTATGAATTGCCTTTCTCGCTACCACTAGCGAGGGGCAACACCCGAATTAGATACCAGCTACACGCCGTTCTCGCATGGGAAGAGGCAAACGCAATCACCCCCTTAAAACCTTTTTAACAATGATAAACACCCCTGCCTTCCTTGCAAAAGTAAGATTTACTCGCAACAACAGCAACAAAGAAAACGCCCCAGATCAAAACATAGTTATTGATTTCACCTGTGAAGAGGCCGACAAAGCTGCCAACTGGTTAGCTCAAGCTGCCGCAAACGCCAAAATGGACGGCACAAAAATAAGAGTCTATAAAAGCAAATCAGATTATGATGAGGTTGCTGGATTTTCGCTTTGGGGCGGTATGTGGGGCAACTCTGGCAGAATACAGCCTATGCCCCATAAAGATGCCTCTGAGAGGACTGTAGATGTACAAGCGAACCAGCCTGAGTTACCAGATGATCTTCCTTTCTAACTATGAAATTAATTTCTTTTCCTGTTAACCCTTATGTGGGTCAAATCTTTTATGAACCAGAAACAGACAAACTTTTTGAATACTGTGAGGTATCAAGAACAGATGAGTTAACTGGTATGGTAGCTGAATCAGCAATGTGGTTTGATATTACAGAAAAAGATTTAGTTCCTTAAGTAGAGGCATGATGACCTTTTATAAGTTCTGGTCAATAAGCTGCTCTTTTACAATTTTGAGGTGGATTGCCCTGTAGCCTGTGCAACATCTTTGTAAAAAGATATGAGTTCCCTTCGAGGACTGTTGAGGGGCAAAGGTGAGAAAAACATCTAAAAACTCAACAAGTAAGCGATAAAAGTCTGTAAGACCTCTACTTCTTTCCGAATATAACAAACTTGAAGCGGCTCCAAAAAGTCGTTTTTTTCTTGCGTACTTTACTTTCAAGCCTTACAACATAAGCTTGCTGGTGAGCAATCAGATCAATGGCACTGGTAACAAAATGAGCTTGCCTTGCATTTGTTTGTAATAGCTTTATTGCATAGGACTTAAGTAATTCAATATCCTCCATATTCTGAATGTAATTTATAGATTTTTGTACCTCAAACTCACCTTCCAGACTGTAACTGTCAGTAAGTGCTTGTATTATGTTTTTCATCACAAACTAGGCCATAGCTTTGTTTCTATCATTTCAACAATTTTGTCATCAATCGTGTTGTCTGTTGTTTTGACCAAAGCTTTTAAAAGGTCAAGAATTAATTTTTTTACTGCGTTTGTTTTGCAGAAAGTTAAAAGGATAGGCTTTAGAATACGAATCATTGAATTGTTTGTTTTTCCAAACATAGCTAAAATGCCAGTAATAAACAAGAAACCTTAATCTCATGGAAGATCAAGAGCCTAGCAAAGTCGAAACCATTGTCAAAGTTTGCGTTCTTCTTTGGAGTGCAACGCTATTGTCCCTCTCATACTACGAACCGCCATCTGGCAAAAAGATTGTAGATTTTGACCCGACATTTATTGCTTCGATTTTTTCAGCTTCTACAGCTTCACTAGGTTTTCAGATAAAGAAGAAAAAAGATACTATAGTAGATAACAAGAACACCAAAGCTAGTATCAAATGAAAAAACTACTGCCTTTTATTATCTTTCTTTCTCCGTCAAGTGCCTTTGCAGATATAACGGCCAAGTATGTAACTTCAGCACAGATTTCTATTGACTCTCCTTATGTAATTACAAATGCCGCACCTAGTTCATACTCTATAAGTGGAAATAATATTACTACCTCTACAGGAACAGGTGACAGTGTTGTATCAAATGCCATAGGTGGATTGAATCTTGGCTCATTAAGTTCGGGAGTTCCAGCTTTAGTAAATACAAATAAAACAGTTACAGTGGCTGGTTCAGCATTCTCTTTGTCGGAATCATACCAAGCTGGCGATTCTCAGCAATCAGCAATCACTCCATCAAGCGGCATAGCGACATTGCCAATATTAGGTGGACAAACAACAGTAATTTCTGGGGGGACTCTCGGCTCTGGAAGTATTAGCAGTTTATCTAGTGGGGTTCATTCTTGCTCTGGAGCATTTGGTTCTGGTACTAGCTGCATTGCTTCAACTACAGTCTCGATTGAAATTGACTAGATTTTGGCTATTATTAATATTACTACTACCTCTGAGAACCCTTGCTACACCTGTAGTACCCCAGTTTCGGTCAGGAAGTTCAACTCAGTCTAGTACTTCGCAATCTGTAGTAAATGAGCAAATTTCTAGCTATTCGTGGAATAATGGATTTTCTTATTCCGCAAGTGGTCACAACATTGAGTCGGCTGATCTTAACGGATATATCAATGCTGACGTTGTTACAGAAACAACCCAAACACTTCAAGGGGTTAATTTTAGTTGGACTTCTCCAAACTTAGAGGCTGTCCCAAGATGGAAAATCAAAAACGCTGGGGAAAGTTTCAGTTTAGTAGAGTCACTACAGGGGAGTGGAATCGACACAATAACACACATAAATCGAACAATAACAACAACTACAACCACAGAAACAACCTCTGTCTTTGGGCAATAATTTTATTCCTAAGCCCTGCAAAAGTTTTAGCAAATACAACAGTTGCAAGTCCCAACTCGACTGCACAAGGAGTGGTAAATAACAACGCCACCATGATTACACCCTCCAGCCACCCTCAGAATCGCTACAGTCAAGGAATTGTTTGCACCTCGCCCAGTTTGACCATAACTCCTTATTTGACAGATGCGTGGTCATTTAACCGCCCTATAGAAACTGTAACTAAACAACCTATTTATGATGAAGATACAGGAGCAATAAAATATATCCAAGAAACACCAAGATTTGAAAAAGATAATTACAACTTAAATTATGGAATATCTATGCAATTTAATATTCCTTTGGGTAAAGGTGGTGAGCTTTGCCAGAAAGCTGCAAGGGTAAATATTGAAGCTCAAGAGTTATTAATCAAAAAAACTAAGCTTGAAATGGCTTTGTATAGGCTAGAGGTTTGCTCAAAAATGGCTCAGAGTGGAGCAGTCCTTGTGGGTAAACACGCAGTCACTTGTGAAGATGTAAGGATTATTGCTAAACCAAACCAAGTTTTGCCTCATACTCACAAAATAAAATAAGCACCAGCCCTGAACTCGCTACCTACACGTTGGTGTAGAGGTTTACAGGTAAGTGGTGCTTAAAAGCATCAGTCTTAGGCTCACGTTTAAACTACCCTTTCGAGTAGGGGCTACTAAGTATGCAATGCCTATATATCATTTTACATTATCTTTCTTTTTTGTAAATCGTTTGGTTATATTTTTTATAGCAGCCTTCGCAACCCCTTGTATCACAGGGACAAGAGCCGCAGAGCTACCAGCGACCAAACCAATAGCAGCAGTAGAAATGAGTACCTCAGGTGTGCCAATAAAAGTTTCTCGAAAGGGTACGTCCTCATAGATAGTAATACACTCTGTTTTGTCTGATGATAACTTGTGCGATACTACTCTTTCAATGCGTTTTGAGTTTCTGTAATCTCCAACTTTTTGGTCTTTTTTACTAGGACACTCTGGGATTACTAACTCTTCTTTTTTCTTTTCTGGTGTTTTAGTCTCTGGAATATCTGATTCTGGCATAGGTGGAGCATCATTTGTAATCGGCAAATCTTCAGTAATCACCAACTGATCTGGTCTGTAATCAATAGGGTAAAAGCTTGGAAAGACAGATTCACCACAGGTCAGAAACACTCCGTTAGGGTCATCTAGCAAAAGCTGTGTGTTTCCAGTGTTTTTTATATCTCTATGTTGATAAGTACAACCTACAACATCTATTTCTAAATTTGTTATTACAGGCAATACAGGGTCAGGGTTGTATATCTCAGGAATGTAGACCTCTGGAATATTTATTTGTTTGATACCTATTTCTGGTATCTCCATTAACTCTTAGGCTTTATAAACTCTGGAACTGTTGGCCCTGTCATATCTGGTAAAGCATTATCTAAAACTTTGGGCATCATGCCTTGCACATTGTCCAGAACTTCATTCATAACTCTGGCCTTAAACTGTTCACTGGTAACAAAGCGGTAAGCGTAGTATGAACCGCCCAACATTGACAAGGTTAAAAAAAGCGACAACAATGAAGCTATCTGACAAATCTTTTGAAACATGGTTAAAGAAGCAATACTGAAAGCGATTTCTCACACTTTAATTATATCAATGCTGTTAATTATTCCCACTCTTGGCCCTTTGTATATTTTGGGTGGAATTATGACAAGACAAATGCAAGAAAAGATTAATTAATCAGCAGCTTCGGGTGTGTTTCCCTCTGCTACCCAAGCAAGATACTCTTGATAGTCAGTGTTTGCTTCGTCAAAGGGTATAAAAGCATTATCCTCTTTTCTAATAATTGCATTTAAATCTGATGTACCTGTAATACCATCTTTAAAATGTTTGTAAGTATAAGACATAATTAAAGCTCCGATTCGGCTGTGTAATGATAAGCGAGAAAATTCCCCAAAGCCACACTAGTACTAGTGTAAACAGTGCCACCTTCTGTACCAAGCCTATTTACGGCAGGGGTAAGATTAGCAGAAGCATCTTTATCTCTTAATGTATTACTGTCTGCTACATTCGTATTGTAAATTGTCACAGTTGGATTTGCTCTTTTTGATGTCTTAAATCTTAAACTAACGTGTGGTAAGCCCGGATTTCTATTAGCTAACCACATTACCAAACCCGCATCTGTTGCTGTGCCGGGAACAACGCTATGATTATAACTTTTTTCAAAGTATCGTTCACATAGTTTAAGCTCCTGCGCAAATGACCTATGCTCAAAATCTGTTGCCACGCTGCCTACTTCTAGTTGAAATCCTACGAGATCTAAAGTAGCATCATTTGTTGTGTACCATGTTGTTGTTTGATCTGCACTTTTTACTGAATCGCCATAACTTCTCCAAACATTTGATGCCGCTGATCCATCACTATTAGTATAATTTTGTCCAAAAAAGTAATTCATAGTTATTATTGCACCTTGTCCATTATCATTGTCGATTGTGATGAGTGAACTACCAGGAAAAGTTTTTGTTACTTTAGTCCAAGTATCAGCAGTTAAAGCACCTGTTTCAAATGTATATACTCTTTCTGTGCCATCTCTTGTATGAAATTGTAAAAAGAAATTTTGTGCAACACTAGATCTTATCCAAAAAGATAATGTTATATTACTTGAACTAGACGTATAATTCCAACCGCTATTTGCTAAATCTTGTGCTTCTATTGAATAATTCATAAAAATATAATCAGCAGCTCCAGCTCCACTTGTTTGGTTTCCATTTGTAACTCTAAACGCTTTTCTAAAACCTAAAGTGTATGGTGTATCACTTGTACCAATATCAATTTGTGATTGAGTTGGTGCTTCGTCTGTACCGCTATATCCCATATAATATCTATCAACAGTACCATATCCATTAGTGGTATTTGACGTACCACGTTGAGCCACTTGCATAGCTCCGTTAATTATTAAATTACGATTACTTAGGTTATTAGTAATATTGGCAGTACACGTTCCATCAGTATTGTTGACAGTAATAGCAGCAGCACTAGCTGCTACACCTTTTATCGAATTTACCTTGATCTCTGACATAATTAAGAAACAGGTTTATCTGCTATTAGTTTAGCTTTCCATGCAGCTTTTACATCAGTAGTCCATACTACATTACATATTGCAGATACTTCTGCTGGTTGTCCTGATAAGTCAGTATCAACTAAATTATCAGAAGCATCTAACGTGCCAGCATCTAATGTATATCTAAGGTAAGTTCTTGCCATTTCTGTGCCGTCTTTTTTGATAACAGTTGCTTGACGAACTTGAACGTGTTTATATATACCTACGACTTCTATTTTGTCATATTCGATTGATTCCGTAAGTGCCATTAGGATTAATGTCCAATTAAAACAGGTTTAGGCTTAGTTTAAAGACGTAGCTCGGTCTAAGGAGTTCTATAAGTTATAGTTGTAAATATTCTGTGAGTGGTATCAGTTCCTTGTATATGATTATGCCTTACATGATCGTAATCAGTAGCTGCATGATCGTAAAAATCAATAATTGATCTATTTTGTGCAATATAAGAAACTACGTTTGCAGCAACATTAAATTTTGCAGTAAAACAAACACCTACATTAAGTGAATCACTTTCATTACTAGAAACAAAAGGTAATCCTGAAAAATGTAATGCTGTACTGCTTGAATTATCTGAAAAACCATAAGCAGAAAAAGATAAAGTACATAAATTTCCAATTTTTGTATATCTTGCACCATAAATAGTAGTTGAACCAGCACCTATCGCTGGTGTCCAACTTCCTTCTTCATAATCATCAAGTAATTCATTTGTCATTCCTGACGCATGACTTGAATCGCTAAAATCTATACCATGCCCATCAGTTCCAATTACTAAGTTTCCGTCAGCTACAGTAAAATTATCTGTTCCAGACGTAGTTTGTATTGCAGTCGACACAGTAGCAAAAGCTAGTTGACCACTAGCATTTGTGGTTAAGGCTTGTCCACTAGAGCCATCGGCTACAGGAAGTTTAAATTCTACATTTGCATTACCTGTTGTAGATGTTGGTGCTTCTAGACTTACTGACCCACCACCTGATGCTGCGTTTAGTTTAATCTTTGCTGTCATAGTTAACTAGGCTTTGGGTTGTCAGTTTTTACCTTTTCACAGGCTGCGTAGTATGCTGTCAGTTTACTGGAATCTCCCTTACTATTCCAGTACATTGCGTCTGCAAAGTCTCCCAAAGAAGGATATAAAGGTTGTCTTGTGTCTTTATATTTTAATTTATCAAGTTCAACTCTTGCAGCGTCAACATTTGATTGGGTGATTGATACTTTATTTCCATCTTTATCAAGTCCGTAATCAACAAAAGAATCGTCAAGCGTTGTTATAGACGGATATGCCTCCCTAATAGCTCGGTGATCTAATCCCATTATGCTGCTACCTCCATTACTGTTATATGCGAGGTTATTCCAAAAGAACCACCTGAGTTGTCATTAAGATAGTAAGTTGTAGCACTACCACCTGACCCCTCTACTGACCATTGTAATTTATATGTAGTTGCAGAGGTGGTATTAGGAGAATCTAAATACATCATATTTTTAGTCTCTGGATTATATTGAACTGTTCTATGATAAACCTGTCCATTTGTTGATGAACCACCTGTGCCGCTTCCAATTTCTGTGCTACCTCGTAAAAGTCTTATTATATTACCTCTACCAGATGCACCACTAGATGCAACTTGAGCAGTCCACATAACTAAAACTTTATTTGATGAACTGCTAGGAGTAATACTTACTGACATTCCAGAAATATCATAGAAAGTAGTGGAACTGTTACCGCTTTGTGATGTTGAATCAGTTTTAAAAGTTTGAACAACTTGAAGAATTTTACCCGCACTAATACCAGTTCCAGAAACACCACTATTTGTAATCTGCATACGTTCAACACCACCAGTTGAAAACTTAATAGTGTCAGCAGCAGGGAATGTTATGCCAGTATTGCTATCCGTTCCAGTTAAAGCAGGTGCAGATACGCTTCCATCAACCCCAGAAATACCAGTAGTGCCGTTAATGTTTAAAGCCATAATTAAAGAATAACAAGGATTGCACCAGATGGCACAGTAATAGTAACACCTGAGTTGATTGTTGGGGACACAGTGTGGGCGTGTTTGTTTGAACTCAATGTGTATGATGTCGTTACATTTTGGTCTGACTCGAAAAACACTTCATCACTTCCTCCCCCTGTAGCTCCAGCACCGCCGCCCACAGCAGTAAAAGAAGAACCATTATATATTTCAGCAGAACCTAAAGTGCTGTTAAATCTTAAGTCTCCTGTAGCTGGTGAGCCTGATCTTTGAGCAGTAGTTCCAACAGGAATCCTTAATGCTGTTGTGTAGTTGTGAATAACAGCCCCAGTAAATGTTGCTCCTGCAACTGGAGCTAAACCTAAATTTGCCTGAGTTACATTACCAATTTCAATATATCCATTATTACTTGCATTTCTTATTTTTAATAGGTTAGAGGTCGTATTGACAGATAATTGAAAAGCAACCTGTGTACCACTTGGGTCTGCTGACCCACTATTCAAACTCTGTATGGCAGCAAAGACATTATTGAGGTCAGTTCGGACGGCAGAGCCTGTGCCATTATCAATTACATAATTTGCAACTTGAGCCATTTAGAAAATCACCTTGAGCATATTCTACCCTCCTTTACCAAATCCGACAGCCTGATAGGTAAAATTTCTATCAATCGAAGCATTTGAGGAGTTCTTAAAGTGTACTGTAAAACCTGTCCCAGATATACTGGAAATCTCAAAAAAGTCACCAGAGGCCATATTATGTGCGTTTATTCCGATTGATGGCAAGTTAGTATTTGCACCAAGCAATGAAGAAGTGCCTACGAAAAAGGGGTGTTGAAAAGTAACTGCCTTTGCACCAGCCCCACTGGCTGTAAGATTTCCTTGTTCTGTTCTTCTTTGTATTGTTGCAGTATATCCAAGCTGAGAAACTTTTATATCTTGAGCAATATCATTACTTGTAAGTTTTGCTCTGAACTGAAAACCTCTGCCTTTATATGTTCCATTTGCAAAGGTCTGGAAACCTGTATAAGTTGGTGAGCTAGAGGGATTGTCCTGTGTGACCCTGATAAGCATTTCAGCATTTACCTCTGTAGCTGTAGCCCCATCAAAGTCTGTAATGTCATCAATAAGCCCTCTAGAATCAAACAAATCTGAGGGGTAAAAAGCTTCAGTCAAGAAATGCCGTTTAAAGTCAACACTAAATACACCACCTAAATCTAAAGTATCTCCACCAGCAGTCCCACCAAAATCATAAGTCCCCTCCGAAACAATCCCACCAAAATCATCTAATGAACCAACAGCATCAAAATCTGTTATATCATCAAAATTTCCACCACCTACAAGGTTGATTGTATTTGTTGTTGCATCAAAAGCAACATCTGATTTTGTCCCTTGAAACTTAGGACTGTCAGTATCTTCTCTCCTAGTTTGTGTAAGTAAGGCATCTTGATTGTCAGGTAAGTCAATAATGACGCTTGTATCTCCAGCACAGAAACGACCTCCTGAGTCCTGACTGCGAAGTATATATTCACCTTCAAGATATGGAACTTCCGCAGAAGTGGTAACACCACTCAAAGCTTGAATCAAATCTGTAGCATTTGAAAAAGTGCCGCTTCCGTCCGTTAGGGGAGAATGCCTCAAGTGAATAAGACCGCCCAGCTTTACGTCGAGTTCGCTAGGCTGATTCCATCTAAGTCTGATAAGTTTTTCATTTATAGGTTCAGCAGTTAGTCCAGTTATATTTGCTGGGATTGCGGTTTTTCCAACAGTATTGAAAGTTAAATCCGCAGAGGTCGCACTGGTTTGCAAAGCCGCATTGAAACTAAATACTTGAATCTCATAAGTTCCAATATCAGTATTGAATATTTGAAAATCTGGACTGGAAACAGTGGTGGAAACAAAGTTGCCATTATTAAATCTATAATTGACTTGATATTGTGTCACACCAAGAACAGGCTGCCAGCTAATAATCAATTTTGATACAGCCGCATTGTTTATCTCTACAATTTTTTCTTCTGCCTGTAGTGCAGTTGGTGGGTCTTTAAGTTCATTCAGTATTGATACTGTTCTTGTTGGCAGAGTTGAACCATCTTCGATAAAAGCATATTTTTCATTTACATAAGATAAAGCTGTAATTGAGTAGTTTATGCCGTCAACTTCCTCAACTGTTATTACTCTGAATAGCTGTGTCTCAACAGTATCATCTGATATTACCCAGTTTGCGTTGACATTTGGAGCCTGAGAAAAAGCACTTGATACAGTAATTGTTGCACCAGAAACAGAACTAATATCCTTTGTCTCCACTGTTCCATTTGGTAAAACAACAGACAGTTTTGCGTTGTTTGTAGATGACAAACTTGTATTTGTAGAGTCATCAACAGTAACAACAGTTGTTGATGTGACTGAAGCGATTTTGCCACCTCTTCTTAAGCCACTCCTAACAGGGTCTGCAACCTGTATGATTGCTGACGGCCTAACTACAATGCCGCTATCAATCGAAGTTGTAAAACTGCAAACTTCCGTTTCATTTGCTTCCCCAAAAAGGATTGCCCGACCTAATCTGGCAGCTTGACCCCTTGAAGTACAGGCAAAAGCTTTTACTTGTTTAATACTTGAGCCTATCTTACTTATTAAGTTGGCATCTTCTACTACCTCAAAATCAATGTCCTGAGTGTCCATATTGAAGTAAGACACAGAAACTACACTATGACGTTGTTTCAGACTACTACCAGAATATGTGAATCCATCACTGGTTATATTCGATAAATTAAAAAGGTATGAGGCCGAAGCTGGACTGTCCTGTTTCAAAGAAATACTGCCAGCAGACCAGATCGGCATACACCGCATGACCCCTGCTAATTCGTTTATAAGATCAAAAGCCTCCGCACTTCCTTGAATATTTACATTGCACGAAAATCTAGCCTCCTGTCCTCCCTGTCCATCATCAACAAGAGTGTTTGCAAATTTACTTGCAGCTACAAAAGAAAATAAATCAAGACTGCTGTCTGTAATATGATCTCCAAATCCATATCTGGTATTTGTAAGAAGATCAAGCAATATCATTGCTGGGCAACTACACCATGTTGCTGCCGAAAGTGTGCCATTGAATATATAGCCGTCTGGATAAATTATGCGACCAGTTGCACTGTCAACGTTTGGTGTACCAGAGCCGTTTGCCCCTGCGGCTGGGATTCTTACTTTGACTCCCCTTATCCTATATTTTCTTGAAGGGATAGAACTAAACTGCATTGAGTCAAGTCTGATTGCAGCGTAAGCACTATTCGCATAAGTATTTGCATCATCTATAATTTCACCAAAACTTGTCCACTGAAAAGAATCTACTAAACTTGCATCTGTGCTATCTGCGGTGACTCTTGAAACTCTAATATCAACAGGGAAAGCACCTGTTAACTCTACTCTGTAATCTCTTTGGTAAGCATCAGCAGTCCTTCCAGTAATTGTGTCGTTGATTATATCTGTAAAACCACCAGAATTATATTGAACAGATATTTTTAGTTGAACACTTGAACCAAGCAAATCTCCTTTATCTGTAGCTCTTTGAATCTGAGGAAAAGTTATTGTTATATTTGCAGCGTCAACATTTGAATTTGTTATCTGTCTTGTAACAGGGGCTGAAGCTGTGACTGTTACACCTACAGAGGTGACAGAGGAGCTACTTTCTATCCCCTCAACTTTTGTCTGATTTGAAGTTCCAAATCTAGGATTAAAAGTAACATCTTGAAAATTGAAATCAGTTGATGCTGGAGTTGTTGAGTTAGCAGTGGCTTTTAAAACAGGTGTATCATTGAGAATTACATCTTTGAGTGCAGCGTTATTATATGCAGTTGTTCCTTGTGTTCTGCCTTCTTTTGATGCCGAAGCAAAACCCTCTATCTCTCCCTCAGAAATAAGGTCAAGAAAAGTAGCAAACTGCCTTGAGTGCAGAGTATCAGGTGTTCTTGTTGGCTGTGGTGGTGGTGGTGGACTTCTCCTACCACCAGAACCTCTAATAGTTTTAGGCTTTGTCATGCTCTCACCTGTTGAGTGTCAATAGCTCCACTTATAACCACAGAGCCAGTAATTATTTCACCATAAACTATAGGGACTGGAGTTCCAGCCCTCGAAGTGTTTTGCGTCCCACTAAATGCAAAAGATATTCTGGGGTCTTGTTCACTAGAAAACTCAGGCATTTTAGGCAAAGGAAAAAGCATTTCACTTACTCCAGAAAGAGCTAATCCAGCACCAATACCAAGAGCGGCTTTTGTTCCAAACCCTGCCGCAGCAAAACCAGCTTTACTAAATAAACCACCAGCCGCAGCAACACCAGTACCAGCAGTTGCAAAAGCAATACCGATCAAAGCAACACCACCTAAAACTCTGCCAAGACCTCCACCAGCACCCTCAATGACAGGGACAAAATGAATATCTTGTTGACCTATTGGATAAAATATTTCTTTTTCATCTATAGCATAATCACCAACTTTTACTTGATAAAATCGAGGATTCATATATTTTTCTAAGCCCTCAAAATTATTTACTAGAAAACTAACAGCGTGACTAATAGTATCAGCCTTTACTTCAAATTCTTTATGACCAACAAAATTGGCTAACTCTCCATAAAGCTTTATTTTACGCAACATAACGCAACCTCTTTCCTGTGCATTTTAGCAACCACTCAGAATATGGCTCTATACAACTAAGTCTATCTGCTAAATGGTGTAAAACATCACCATCAATAAAAATTGCCACATGATTCAAATTATTAGAAAAAATCGACATAAATAATAAATCTCCATCTATTAATTTTTCATCAGGTTTAAGTTCTCTAAAACCTGTTTCCTCTGCACATTTTTCAAACATAGGGTCTTTGTTAAAATCTTCTAGTGTTGTAGGTCTTTGCCAATCAATTAAATCTATATTTAACTTTTCTTTATACCAGTCTCGAACTAAGGTATAGCAATCTGTGACTCCCCAAGCCCACTCTCTGCCAAGTATGGGAGCTTTATAGCCTGTCGGCTTTAGATAACCCCATGACTCTGTTTTAGGGTTTACTATGTGCCATACAAGACCGCTTTGCTCACAGGCAACCTTATCGGATTGACTTGGAACTGGTGGGGTAACAGGGTGACTATGTATAACAGCAATAATATCTCCTGTATTATCTGCCCTTATATAATCCTCTGGGTCAATGATAAAGCATTGAAAAGCTGTCATTGATAAATTACGGCAAGGATAATATCTTTCTTTTCCTTTGATATTTAGTAAAAGTCCGCAAGATTCTTTAGGGTCTTGATCTTTCGCATGAGCAAGAGCAGCCTCTTTCCAGTTCATGTAATAAATGTTCCAATACTAGGAAAATTGTCTCTAGTGCATAATCTTTTAGGACTTCTAACTCCAGCGAGATCAAAAGGGGCAGCAAGTTCAAACTGAACAAAATCTCTGTTTTCTGTTGCTTTTCTGTCAATTTTATATATTTCTCTTGGAAATTCTGCGGTGGGGTCTGGTGTTCCTAAGTTATTAACTTGCTGTGTTGATGTTGTTGTTGTCGTCTGAGTTGTAGTGTTTGGATTATTCATTGTAATTGTGTTACCCATAGCATTTCCATGAACTGTGCAGTAATATCTCAAATCATTAGGGGCATCAGGATAGGCTGGCTGATAGGTGACTGTTGCATCTGTTCCAAGTGTTCCAGCATTTGTTGTAGATTGTTGCCCTCCAGCATCAGATTTTATTCTTAAAGGGTGTCCAACATTTGAACTATGAGATTGATTAAATATATAAGTTGACCCACGCTTCATTGTTATTACAGGATTATTAACACCATTTATTAAAAAAATATTTATACCCCCTACGTTTGCCACAGTGACTGTATAGGTTATGGATTCAGCATCTGCTGGGTCTGCAATCGTTGTTGTCGTAGTTGAGCTTGTTGTTGTAACTGGAAAATTTATATTATCAAGGTATCTAGCAAGCGTCCTAATCCTAGTCACAGTGCAGCCTGTCAGATCATTTCCTGTTGTAACTTGATTTACATTCAACAAGATAGCTGTAATAGTCCCAAGAGCATTACTAACAGTCAAGGTAGGTCTAGGAATCTGCCCACGTTGATAAGCAAAGCCCTCTGCTGTAATTGGTAGCTTAATATAAGTATTACCAGCCCAAACTATATCTCCATTATTATTTAAACTTGTTCCATTATGAAATCTGTACGTTTGAGCAGAACCATGTAAAGCTACTGTTGTTTCTAAAGTAAAAAGCTCAATAATCGCGGACGGATTTATTTTTTGTAAATCTGTAATTATCGGGGCAGTACTCATGGTTCAAAAACCTCTCTAAACGTAGCATTGATTGTTGCCCTATTATTGTAAGGAATAGTCTTTTGCCAACTTTCACAAACAAACTTTTTCTCTGATTCTCCCTGTGGTGTATATTCAAAACTGTCTTGGTCGTTTGCTCTGGCATCTAAAAAAGTCTCGATTGTATCGGCATCAGTTTCAGAAACATTAAAAGTAAAATTATAAACTTTTGGATTTTGATTTTGTGCAAGGCCAAAAACAATGCGTTGCTCAAAACCATCTGCAAATCTTACAACCCTGTTAATAGGTGCATTATTTTTTCTTGTTCCGTAGGTCGGTTTGATGTCTGGAAAGGTGGCCACTATGCTAATAATCCCCCTGCTCTTTTTTGTTGTATTATCTCAGATTGTACGGCAACCGCAATAAGCCTCCCAAGTTCTCTGCCCTCTTGCTCTCCTCCTTGTGTATCAACACCTCCCTCCATACTTACGTTTACAACAATATTATTTGTCATACCTCCACCACCTATCTTGTCATTTGGAATAATAGTGCCAGCAGTGGAAGGAACAAAAATCTCAGGCCCTTTTTCCCCAACAAGTGAGGGACGGCCTACTGGCGGTCTGCCTCCTGTTGCAAAGCTAGGTAATTTTGCAAAAGGGCCACCAAAAATTGAGCCAAGAAGTGTATTTATACCAAGTCTTAAAAATTGTGAGGCAATATCATTTAATATATTTCTTGCTGCCT
>VTLG01007188.1_pt1 | contig 17112 bp, 18 predicted proteins | sample 4694571 | NCBI WGS metagenome assembly VTLG01 (sample SAMN12604809, study PRJNA352737) | marine metagenome | biome: ENVO:00000447; feature: ENVO:00000209|ENVO:00000569|ENVO:01000036; material: ENVO:00002151; isolation source: viral sequences binned using virsorter ...
CAGCTCTTACAAGGCTATTAGCAGCCATTCCAGTTGTAGCTAATGCTGTTCTACCTAGCGTTACTTTAGCCGCAGGTATAATAGCAGCAGCCATTGAACCAAAGTGTACTACACCTCTAGCTAACTTACCCCACCATGTTTTAGTTTCAATTGGATTATCGTAATCTACAAAGGGGTCCCAATCAGGTCTATAATAACCTTTCTCCTTCCTCTCTTTTTGCATCTCTCCAGAAAGTGCATCTACTGTACGTTCTGGAAAGGTTGCTAGTGAGGAAGCTGTGTCTTGTAGACCCCCTGATAGTATAGATTGTCCTTCTTTAACTAATCCTTTGAATCCCCATTGATCAGCTTCTCTGGGATCGTTTTGCTCCGCCGTAGCTTGAGCGTCTGCTTGCATATCTTGTGCAACGACTGTTTCCCTAGCTTGTTCTGTTTGTTCTAATTGATCAAGGTATTGTAATGCCTCATCAGCTGTTTCATCAATACTTTCTATATCAATTGTAGGATCATCTGCCATTTTATTCTTCTGTTAACATTTTAATGTATTCTTTAGCAACATCAGCTTGTAAGTTGGTGGGATTTAACATTGGTGGTAATTCTCCTACAGCCTCTGTAAACCGTTTTAATAGTTCTTGATCTAAGTTAACGACACGTCTATAGTATACATTAACACCAGTATTTTTTTGTGCTTGTTGTGCTTTTTGTTTTAATCTAGCTAAATATAGTACATCCTGATTTGCTTGATTCCATGGAACATCTAATGATAAACCAGAAGCTTGTAAGAGATCTAGAAAACCACTAGCTTGTAAATCATACATACCTATATTACTATAACCTTGTTCTACTAACCCTAAGACATCTCTAAGAGTTATCTCTTCTAAGTTTAATCCTGTAACTTCTTCGATATTTTTATACTTACCTTGATCATCACGTATAGCTGTATATCCTCCTTCTTTTACAGTATTAGGATTCTGAGAGGTTTTAAGCATCCAAGATACATCATCACCTTGTTCCAAATAAGCTCGTATAGTTCTACCACTACTATTATCTGTACTTAGTAACCTTTCTCCAGGTTTACCCTCTTCTACTATTTGGAAACTATCCTTATCCATTAAACCAGTAGCTATTAATCTTTGTCTCATTAATAGTAGAGGATTGATTTTTAGTCTACTACCAAGGAATTTATAGTACTCTGGATACGGAACTGCAGTACCTTTTTCCATTCTTTCAAAGAAATTAGCAGCTTGTTCTAAATGAGTTTCTTCACCTTTATACGGGCTATTTTGATCTAATAAAGATCTATCATTATTAACTGCTTTAATTGTTTTCCACCGTTCTGTAATATCAAGTCCTTCACTCCAATTAGGTCTTAAATCCCACCGTCCTACTACTCTAGTTTGTGTTTTTCCATTCCCTAGATCTACCTTAAGTTCATCCGTTTTATATATTTCTGCTTTAGTTTCTTGTACAGCAAATCTATGGGCTGCAATAGCACTGCCTGTTATCGCAAAATTCTCAGCATATTTTTCATTATAAAATAGTATAGCTTGCTCATAATTACTTACCCATATATCATCTCTAGTTGCTTGTGTAGTAGTAACATTTCTGTAATCATTAACTATAGCTGTTATTGCACTATTTCTAAAGTCTACACTTCCTACTCCACTAGAGTTTTGAGTTAATCCAGCATTAGTACCCCTCAGTTCTTTAAGTAATGCTTTTTTTAAATCTTCATCTTGCATTCCAATAAGGTCTTCCGAGTCAATTCCTATACCATTACTCCATAACCATCTAACATTTTGTTCAATAATATGATCTTCTTCTTGACCTTTATATGTTATGGTGTGTAACCAATGAGCATGAGATGGTAACTGAGCATTTACTGCATAACTAAACTTTTTTCTAAACTCTGACTCTATTTTTTTAGCATCATTCCAAAGTAAAACTTCATCTGAATCCTTTATATTTTCCTGAGCTTCTGTTATATATTGAATCTCCTCAGATTTTTGTTGATTCTCTCTTTCTTCAGCATCAGCAATATATCTTTCATTTATAGCTATATTTAATCTACGGACCATGGGAGCCCAATACTTTTCAGGCGTAACCATTTCACCACTATAAGATTCAAACGGTGTAATCATCCATTCTTTTATCCCTTTAATAGCCCTATGATCACCATCTTTAATCACATCAAGTAATCTTGTTTCAGTAAGATTTCTAGCCTCTAAAGCATTTGGATTCCCCTCTTTAGTAAAAAGAGTAGGATTCTTCATGGACATCTGAATATCATTCATTATGGCAGCAGGTCCATTAGTCTCTAACTTTAGACTTAAATCTTTCTGTAAACCTTCTTTTACATTCTGTGCTTGTGCTGCTTGAAAATTTTTAACAGCTGTTAAATGATCTGTTTCTTCTTGTAGGATTAAGTGATTTATAAATTCTCTTTTATAAAGACCAAATCTACCTTTTACTGAATCTTTATGTGCTATAGCAAACCAAGCATTTTGAAGGAATCTGATTTCTCTTTTCTCTTCTAGAGTTGCCATACTATAAGTAATAGGTATACTATTACCATCTTGGTCAAATCTTACATTATGAATTAAGAAACCTGAATCAGCTACATCATGCCATCCATTTATAGCTTTTTTTAAGTTACTTATATCTTCATATATCTTACGTTCATCAGCATACTTACTGGTGATTCTATTAGCTTCATCTACATCACCGTCTTTATTACCTACTGCAGCTATTGCATATGATTCTTGCTTAACTGCATCAGCTAATTCTTCATGTTGTATTTCTGCATCAACCTCTGAATCTCCTCGACCTAGAAGCCTCATAGCTGCTATGTATTGAGGAGATCCTGGTGGATACTTAGCTTCAATCTCTTTTATCTTATCTCGTAACGGTCTAGCATATTCATAGTAGTCATCTAACTCTTTTTTATATTCAGCAATCTGTATTAAATCACCTTTCTTACCACCTTTACCGATTGCTTGCTCTGCTAAATTTAGTAATTCTTGTGGTCTTTTTTCATCTCTTTCATATAGATGGTTCCATATTCTCATTAGATGGTTATAGTGAGCATCCCATCCTTTCTGAGTTTCGTCAATATTTTTATTGACCGATTCAGTCATATCGACTTCAGTTTCTAGATAATTAGTTTTACTAATATCTGGAGGTGCACCAGATGCTTTACCTAGAGATTCATAAAAAGAACTTGTCACGATACTACCTCCATATCAATATCAATTTTACTATAATCTACATAGAAATAACCTTCATCACTATTAGGTTCTTTTCGTATACCTACAGCCATAGGATTTAGTTTCAGAACGTCTTGTGCTATAGCTCCACGATAACGTGTTTCAGGGTCTGATTTATATTCCCATTCATATATACTATAACCTGTAGGAGATTTACCTACTCGTCTTATGTTTTGTTTTAATCTGATATCTGAAAATAATGCAGGTAAGAATTTAGCAAGAGTTATCCCTAATGAGGCTATAGATAGACCCATAGATATACTATTAAACATCTGACCTTGCCTATCTTTAGGTGGCATCATTACAGGAGAACCGTATTCAGGTCTCACACCTAGCTTTTGTCTGTTTTTAGCTACTAAATTCTGATGTCTTCTATAAATACCTTGTTGAACAGTATCCATATTTCGACCAAAAGTAGCGTTTAACATCCTTTCTACATTACTTTGTTTATCTAAAATAGCTCTATACTTTCCAGACATATACCTAGAAGCTCTAGATACTCCTGTTTTATCAGCTCTTCTAGATAATTTAGCTCCTGCTTTATATATTTCTTGAGTTGCTTGTCTGCCCTGCCCTAAAGTCCATAGTGCTTTAGAGTAAGCATCACTTCTAGCACGGCTTAAACCTGTTGTTAAAGCTCCTGATCTCTGTTTAGCAGAGACTTCTCGGTTCCAATATTTCAGTGAATCCGAGTGAAACTTTTGATCTTTTTTTTGTTTTTCTAACTTAGCTTGGTATCTTATACCAGCGTTAGGATCTGGTGCACACACGGCAAAATTCTATAAAGGACAATTGATAAGGGCCATGAAAAATTTCTCGCAAAAATTTAAAGCCCAAAAATTTGAGTAGTTTTATATGAACAATATTACGTTTATCAACGATGTTCCATAATAGCGGTTCCTGTCTACTCTCAACGAATCGCTTTGCTTCCCTTGCGAAGTGGTGTGGATATTTTAATATTTGTGGTGTACATAACATCCATATTTTTCCTTCTGGATATACTCCAGCCATACCAGCAGTCTTGCCGTTAGGCGCAGTAAAGTACACCGTAGAGGGCTGTGAAGCGGCCATAATAAGTCCTTCTAAAGGATCTATCCCGTGGCCCTCTTTGACTTCTCTGTAGTCTTCTGGGAGTAAATTAGAGGCCACTTCAATAGCAGCCTCTGGTGTAATTGGGTGAATAAATTTAGACACGACGATAATGCATGGGGGACCAGTCACCTTCCCAAGACATAGATCTTAAGGTAGCAGGTGCTGGATGGGAGGATTTTAATGTAACATCTACATTTAAATTATTTTCGTATACAGGTATAGCTTTTATTGTTTCTTCTAAATAAGGTGCATCTGATGCGTCATATTCATCTAGATCTGTAGACTCATAAACTTCAGTATAATCTGTTTTACCTACTCTATTTAATGTAGTTTCATAAAGACCTATCTTACCAAAGTTAAGTTTTAATCTATGTACAGTTAATTTAGAATTAACATCAGATCTAACAACTTCTCCTTCAGATTTCTGTAAATACATTGTAGGGAATTCTACATTATATTCATATAGATAACCTATATTTAATGTAGCACTAGACCAATCTCCAGGTAAGGTAAAGGTAGCACCAGCACTAGTAACAGTACATATAGCATACCTACCTAATCTAGCAGAACTAGTATTAGAATCAACTACTACTAAAGTCCCATTAGGAGTGGTAACACTTGATTGCCAATTAAATACACAACCTCCACTACCATGTGTAAAGGTAGTAAGTTTTGTTGTAGCATTATAAACACCACCACTGATAGTAGTATAATTATCTAGATGTAAAAGGTAATTAACATTATCTTGATCTATACTTGGATCTGCATCAGCTTGTATCAGATTAATAGTCTGTAAGAAGTTATCTGTATCTAAGAAATAATATTGATCATTAATTATAAAATGATATTTAAGTGGGTTATTATGTTTCCATTTAAACCAAGCTGACTGTAATCTTTTGTTACCTTGATTTAAATATCTAAATCCTGCAACAGTATCAGAGTCAGTTTTACCAAATAATACTATATTATTTTCTCTAGAATTAGTTAATAAATCTATATCTTTAGGTATTAATGTAGGTACAATTTTACTGGCATTAACTAAATCAGGTTCTCCTTCTCTAACAACATTAGCCATCTCCATGAAACGACTATACTTATTTGAGTTATCTACAAAACCAACTGTTACTCCTAGAGATATAGGAGGTATAACTTTATCATAGTTAAACCAGGATACTGCTCTTAATTTAGCTGTATCTGGATTTAATATAGCATCATCTGAGGATAATAAAAACTGTGAGTTAGTACTAAAACATAGTAAACCACTAGTAATTTCTATCGCATCATAAAGGTCTGAAGGGTAAGTAGAAGAACAAGCAATATCAATAGGATCTATAGCAGCAACTGTTAAAGCTGTATCCGCAAAGAAGTTAGTTAGATTTCCAGGTCTTGATGTAATTACATTTTCACCTGATAATATAGCTAATCTATTACGGAAGAATAATACTTTATTTATCTGTTGCCCTACAAATGTAGGCATAGGATTAGTAACATCATCTCCTACATCACGATCACCCCATGAGTATTTCTTAACTAGAAAGTCACCATCAGCTTGTCTCTGTAATACATGAGGCATAGTTGTAGCATCTAATGAGCTAATAATACCAGGACCAGCACATTCTATCCATGCACCTTTACCATCTTTATTATTCTCTCCTTGGAATCTTACATAGTAATCATCCTCTTGAGACTCACGAGAATTAGCTACTTTAACTATAACTCCATGCTTACATTGAAGTGGTAATGTTGTAACATCATTTGTTTCAGAAGTAACACTACGCATTAAATCTTGATTGACTATCTCTACATTAAAATCATCTGCATCTGCAGCTGTATAGAGATATAAACCATTACCTATTACTTGGAAATTTAAAGCATTACCATTAACAGTAGCACCAGATAATTCTCCAGTTATACCACCTAAAATACCATCAACTGTTATTGAAGTATCTGCATCGAATGGTGTTGGAGCTGGTCTTACAGCTTTTACATTAGCTTTTACAGCTACTGTTTCGTGATCAGTTACTCTGATAGTAAAATTAGCTTGTGCTGTATAATTTGTACCACCTGAAGATTTACCTTTAGTAGAAGGTCCAGCTACTGTTAATGTATCATTTGTATCCCAACCCTCTCCTCCATGTAATAGATTTATTTCTGGGTTATAAGAACAAGCATAGTCATCAGCTTCTACAGTACCAGATGTACCATCACCTACTCCTTGCTGTCCTAAGACACTTAATCTAAATGTCAGGTTTGTTTTACTACCAGTATTAGTTTCTGCACCGCTATATACTTTAGTACCTATACCTAAACATTGTCCACTACCTAACCCTTCTCCTAATTCATGTGAATCTATTTTTATTCTAGTTGCAGTATCGATATTAGTAGTAGAATCTGAATCATAAATATTCAATGAATATTGTCTACCATTTTCTGTTCTAATTAATTCTATATAAGCCCAATTTTTATGTGGTCTATCAGTAGTAGTACCTGTAGTACCTACAGTTTTAGTTCTATTATTTAAAAAGGTAGTATCGTTTATAGTTAATGCTTGTAGATCCTCTGTAGCTGAAGCACTACTAGGTGTTAAGTAAGAAGTGATAGATGTATGATCGGAATTACCTCCGTTGTATGCACTGTTATCTGTATGATACCAGACATTCTTTTCAGTACCATCATTACAGCTCCATACTCTTACTTTACCATCACTAGCTATCTGTCCTATATAAGATCCTTCTGTCTCATCTCTATAATAATGAAACCAACTACCATTACTTTGCACATTAGTTAACGGAGCAGTTCCTAATCGTTTAGCTCCAGGTCTTTTATATAAACCATGTATGATATCTGGTATAGAATTTTGAGTACTCTTAACTTGTCCTGGTAACTTTAATTGATCAGGCTGCTCTGAGATACCCCCAGCATAACTTGGTACAGTCTGTGTTATAGTTGACATTATCTTGCTATAGCTCTAAAGGGTTGATAAGTATGGAAAGTACTATCTTCAGGGAAACCAAACATACTATGATTACCTTGATTACATTCATACTCCATACATGCAGCTCTAGCTTGTTGTTCCTGAGCTCCTAGTAATTGAGCTAATTGTGGATTAGCTACTAATTGTGTTGCTGCTAAACGACTAGATCTATATATTATATATCTTTTAAATACTGCAGGTAGATCTTCAAATGAAAATAATCTAACTACATCTAGATCAACAGCTGAATCCCATTCATCAGTATGATCATGTTTATCATATAAATAACCGTTCCTTTTTACGACATCGAAATTCCGTTCAGCCCAATTATCATGCATGTCCATCTTTAGTATATCATTTCCAATAGCTATCTTTTTAGTAACAGCATCTGGAGAATAAGCAACATGTTTTTCTGTGTTGAAGTGCCAACCTTCTGCTTGTACATCAACGTTAGAATCTCTTAATAAATTATATATAAATGATACTTCTGGATTATCGAACACTAAAGAGGTTATCGGTGATTGACCAATAGCTCCCAGTATAGCATTTACAGCGGATAGTTCGGTATCGGTATCAGTAGTTGTGGTAGCCATAAGTTAATCGAATAAAAAAAAAGGGAGACCGAAGCCTCCCCATGTGTAAATTATATTTAGAATGCCTGAGCAACTCCAGTGTTTGGAGCGATACCTGCAATCAATTCTACAGCAGCAGCTGGGTTAAGAGGTGCAGCACCCATAGCCAACCTACCTAGAATAACGTCACCTTGATAAATCACGGATACGTCACCTGAAGTAACTTGAACTTGAGGTCCAATTGCCTCTACACAACCAACGGCTTCTTTCTGGAAGATAAGTCCACAAGAGTTGTCGAACTTGTTTCCTTCACCGTAGTCATTAACTGTGCGTTGTCCGTCAGGAGCACCAGAAGCAGATTCTGCTTGGTTACCCATGTCTTCACTAACGAAGGAACCAGTATTACCAGGATCAGTTACACCTGTTACAGTTGCACCAGAACCAGTACCATACTTAGTACCAAACTTACCGAAGAATGGAATATTCATTGATTTGTAGATCTTAATGCCTGCAATCTCAACGATACCTTGACCACTCTGACGTGAGTCACCCTGCTCGTCTCTGTTTACTAGTCCATTATCACCAACTTGTTGGATCAATTCATAGTATTGACGTGGGTTAAGTACACCTACTCTACCTTCAGTTGAAACTCCTTTCTCATCTAGTGCAGCAGCTGCATCATAGAAAGCGTTTACAAGGTTAGCAGGAACATAAGCATCAGAACCTTCAGCAGTAGCACCGACACGAATCTGTGTTCCACCTGGCTCTAGGAAGTTAGTCTTTTGAATAGGAGAAGCTTGTCTAGCAGCCTTAGTGATTGCTCTAAAGATTCTTCTATCATAGTTTTCGGCTAGGGCATAACCGATCTTACGAGAGATCTCACCCCTCAAATCATAGTGTGCAAGAGTCTCATCGAGCTCATATACGAATGCACTTGAGATTAAGAGGTCATCGCATTCGATTGTAACCTCTGCTACTGGAGGAGCACCATCAGTATTACCAAGTATGTTCTGTCCTGGGACATGGAACTCGCTGTTTGTGCGACCAGTGAAGATGAACTGCATTGAGCGTCCGTTCTTCAGTGTACGCTTGGTAATTAAATCCCTTGCAATTGTATTGCGTTGGAATCCTTTGAATAGTTCTCCACTAAATAGCTTAAGATAGAGGGCTCTTCTATGCGCTGTAGTAGTCGCATCAGGAGTACCCTTATTGGCCGCAACACCACCCCAGGTAAGGGCTGAATTGTTGTCGGCATTTTGATGTGCCATTGTTATGGATAAAGTTTATATTAACGTTCTCAGCTGAAATTTTTTTGATCAGTTTTTGTGGTCTTTCCCACCGTCTAGACGGCTAAAGGGTATCCTCCTTAGAGGGCCAAAAGCCAATTAGGAAGAGGTCCTACACTGAGGTGTCTCTTCCCTGTGGTAGTTAACATGTAATGTTTCTACCATAACGAAAAAGGATAGAAGTATAAATACCCCTATCCATGGTCCGTTAACCTGTGAGAGCTTCTTCAAGAGAGTTATAATCAACCTCCTGATTCTCTTCTACGTCTACTCCAGGTGGTTGTTTATCACTCGGAAGAGTGTCCACTGGTTCTGGAGATAGTTTCGTAACAAAAGCAGTTACTTTATTTGATTGGTGTGCCAAATTACTTTACTGTCTTAGTGTACTCAACACCACGATACCTTAGTTTTACAGTCATTGTAAAGTCCTAAAATACCAAGACCCCGTTCCATGCCTTGGTTGTCATGCGTCCATGATTGAAATGGATGAACGGACGTGATGTTATGCTACGGTCTGTTTTGTTGCCGCTAAATCTAGCGGAAAGTTATGAGCATTACGCTCGTGCATTACTTCCATGCCTAAGTTGGCACGGTTAAGAACGTCTCCCCAAGTGGGGACGACTCTCCCGTTAGAATCAACGACTGACTGGTTAAAGTTAAAACCGTTGAGATTAAAAGCCATAGTGGCGATTCCCATAGAGGTAAGCCATATGCAAGTGACGGGCCAAACAGCAAGGAAAAAATGAAGAGCACGACTATTGTTAAAACTAGCATATTGGAAGATAAGTCTACCAAAGTAGCCGTGAGCCGCGACAATATTATACGTCTCTTCCTCTTGGCCGAATTTATATCCATAGTTCTGAGACTCAAGCTCAGTTGTTTCACGAATAAGTGAGGAAGTAACAAGACTTCCATGCATAGCAGCGAATAAAGCTCCACCGAATACCCCTGCAACACCGAGCATATGGAACGGATGCATAAGGATATTGTGTTCGGCTTGGAAAACGAACATGAAATTGAAAGTGCCAGAAATACCAAGAGGCATACCATCACTAAAACTTCCTTGTCCGAATGGATAAACTAAAAATACTGCAAAAGCTGCAGCAACTGGTGCAGAATAGGCGACACAAATCCATGGTCGCATTCCTAATCTATAACTAAGTTCCCATTGTCGTCCCATGTAACATGCAATGCCGATGAGAAAGTGGAACACAATAAGTTGATATGGTCCTCCGTTATATAACCACTCGTCGATGGTTGCAGCTTCCCAGATTGGGTAGAAGTGAAGACCGATTGCGTTAGAGGATGGGACGATTGCCCCTGAGATGATGTTGTTTCCATAGAGTATTGAGCCAGCTACTGGTTCACGTATACCATCTATATCAACTGGAGGAGCAGCTATAAAAGCTATTATAAATGCTGTTGCAGCGGTTAGTAGTGCAGGGATCATAAGTACACCAAACCACCCCACGTAGAGGCGGTTATCGGTACTTGTAGTCCAGTCACAGAAACGCTGCCAATTGTTATTTGGTTTTGTTAGTGTGGCTGTAGTCATTTATTTAAAAGTTAAATTTAGCACCTAGTTGAGTGCCGTAAGTATTGTCTGTATCTTCATCAAATATATTTGCGAAAGATACTTCACCATAGACTCCTAGTCTTTCGGTAGCAGCGACAGAACCGCCAAATTTTCCTGACCATGCTGAGTCAGAGTCAACACCGTCAGCGGCATTGATTGTTTTTCCACCTTGTACATACCAGTCAAGGGAACCAAGTGTATTCTCATAACCTGCATGTAGATCAGTAGCTCTTGATTGGTAATCATTACCAGTGTAAGAAGCATTTGTTTCTACATTAACATAAGGTCCAGCAATAGCTGGTACTGAGAATAGAGAAGCTGCAATAGCTAGTGTAATTTTTTTCATTAAAATATTCCAGGGATAATTTGTCCAGTCGTGGCGTACGCTCCGAGGGCGGAGATGATACCAATCATAGCCCAACGGCCATTCTGTACTTCTGCGTTCTCGTTCATAGTATATTCAATAGGAGGTTGAATTGCGATAACTTCTGTATCGTTCATTAAAGATTTAATAAGTTAACAGCGGCGAGGATGATAGGTCAGGTCGCCACGATATACTTATACTCCTGGTAATTGAACACCAGTTTTTTTTAACCAATCTTTTTCAGATCCACTACCTTTCGTAGCTTTATTATAGATCTTTTGTGTTTTCTGTGCTCTTCTATGAGCATCAGGATCTATTGCATTTACATCTAAAGGATTACTCATAGTTTTACATGTTAATTGGATTGCCTGGGGCGAATTCTGCTGGTATACATTTACCGTTATACATTTTGAAACCTGGTTTACACCCACCAGCTCCTTCAGTAGGTTGTCTACCTGCGTCATTCCAGTGGTCTTCATCAGGTCTATACGGTAACACTTCTGCTTTAATTGCCATAATTAGAATTCTAAGTTGTTTGATCTATCGAGTTTAGCTATAACGTCCTGTCTATATGCAGGATCATTATCATATCGTCTATCATTCATTGCTGCAACTAACTCAGCTTGACTTCTAAATACATCTTTAGTTTGAGTTGGTGCTTTACCTGTTAATAATTGTCCGTCGTTACCCATAGCTTCTTGGTACTGTGATTTTAATCCGTTGACTGCAAACTTAATAGCTTCAATACTACCAGTATTAATGATACTATCGAATGCTTCTACTGATTGCTTTTCTAAATTATTACTAGCCCAAGTAACCATATCATTATATGCTTGTTCTCCACCAGCATAATTTTTAATCTCATTTACAGTGCCATCGCTGATATCAGCTGACTTATCTAAAAGATCTCCTTGGGGTAGATTTTGTTGGACCTGCATATAAGCTTCTACAAGTTCCTTGCTGCTTAACTGAGAGAATTTAGAGATAGTTTCTTCAGAAAGTTTACCTTCATTATTAAAATATTCATCTGAAGCTGCAGTAATAAGATTAGCTGCAGGACTAGCAGAAGTTTCTTCAGTAGTTTCATTCTCTACTGGTTCTACTTCTGCTTCAGGTTCTGCTTCTTCTTTATCTCCCTCAGATTTTTGTCCTAATTTTCCTTGTAATTCTACATATGCTTTCTCTAATTCTTCAGCATTCTTATATTTTCCAGCAAGTAAATTTTCTTGTTGTTCTTGTATCTGTTCACCAACCGCTAGGGAATCTTGCTCATCTGCAGTGAGACCCTCTGTTGATCCATCTTCACTAATTACTGTTTCTGTTTGTGGAGTTGTATCCACTGTTAATGTTTCTGCCATTATTCCTCAGGTGGTTGTTGTTGCGGAGTCATTCCTGCTTGTAATCCTGCTTGAATCATATCAATCCTCTCTTCAGCTTTAGGATCTTTAGAAGCATCCATTAATGGAGTACCTGCTAATGTACCTGCTTGATCAGTTAAGGATTGCTGTGCTTGAAGCTGCATCTGTCTTTGTATATCTTGTTCTAACTGCTCATCACTCTTAACAAGATTTAATGTATCAATACCTTGTGCAGCAGCTAATCGTTTAATAGCTTCTGAAGGATTAATAAACTTCACTAAAGCTTCTGGTCCTAATGTCTGTGCAATAGTAGCAATGAATGTAGTTAAAGCTTCTCTATCTTGTCCTCTACCTAATGCATTTATACCAGCTACAATCTTAGGACGTACATATTCTTTAGGAATCTTAGGTATTTGATTGGTACGTTGTAGTATTAATAATGTCCTTCTCAAATAAGGTTCTAAGAATTCAACAGTTAATAGTGAGAAAAGACCACCTAACTGTTCATTCAATTCCTGTTGTGTCATTCTAACTTCTTCAGCTGTGACACGTTCTGCATTCCTAATGTTTAAAGTAAGAAAAGCATCAAGTATTCTAGTCTCTATAGTTGATGCTAGTTGAGCTGCTGTTGCAAAATCAGCAGTCTTACCTACTTGTACTACTCCTACATCTTCTGGTCTACCTTGTATGATAGCACCGTTACCACTATTCGCTAAGGTTTGCGGTTTAGTAGTTGCTGAAGGTGAGACTAAGAACATTACTTTAGCAGCAACAGCAGAGCCCTCTACAAGAGCCTGTGCTAGGCCATTAAGGCTGCGTAGGTCTCCTAAGAACTCTTCTACTCTACCACGTCCGTACTCCTCACCATCAACTGTATTAAAGCGGAGAACTAACCAGGGACTAGCATTCTTTGGTGCTGATCCACGGCTTTCAGGGATGATCATATCATCTACTTCCTGATGCCATATCCAACGACCACTTTGCTCGTCTCTTTTAACGCATGTATACACTGCTACATCGTCTCCATCTGAACCTGTTCCTTGATTATTTACATCATTATTCTCACCTTCATATGTTACAGGCGGTTCAAGACCTAGCACTTTTCGATTAATGATTTCTTTTGTTATTATTTCTAGAACGTTACCGTTACCATCTCTGTTAACAACATATCTTTGAAGTGGATAATGTTTTAACCCATCCTTACCCATAAAGATAAGGGCATTACCTGATACTATCAGATGCTTTAATGCTTGATGAACTATTACTCTATCACTAGATGCAGCTATGTAATCCATAACCATTCTTTCCATCTTAGCGAAAGATAAATCTAATTCACTTCTTAAAGTAGGATCTATCTCCTCTCCAAGTTTATCATCCCTAACTTGTAGTTTAAAGAAACTTGTATTAGGAGGTAGAAGAGCTAACATTAGTTTTGCTGCTAATGTAACAACTGCTTTAGCACCAACTGATTGCCAAGGTACATTTAATTTAGCATAACTTTGTTTACTTGTTAGATCTTGTTGTACTAAATAAGGTAAGGTGAGTTCTGAACATTCAATAGCTGTATCTAAAAACTGCGAACGTGCAGATGATAGCGTTGAATATCTTTGACTAGCCTTATACATTTGCTCCTCCAGTACTTGCACCAGCGGTGCTTCCTGTATTTAGTGGTATTCTTAATCCAGCTGCGCCTACTTTCTTTCCAGAAGCAGCTCCGCCTCGTTTCTTAGATGATCCATATTCTACAGTTGCAATGTCATCTTCTTCGACAAGCTTTCTTTTTTCTGGAAGTCTAGAAGCCCTAGTTAAATCAGGGTTTCTCTGTTTAATGGGAGGTGGTGAGTCTTGAGGGCCAGGACTACCTCCTCCTCCTCCGAAACACATATTAGTTTTCCTCTAAATAAGATTTAATATATTGTACAACTGATCGTTGACCAGCTTTGTACATGATTGATTCGATGTTCTCTTTAGGGTGAATAGGATCATCAGGGAATTTACTTTCCACATCTTCTATTAATTTCTCAAGACGTTCGCTATGTAAACTAAGCGTATTGAGGTAAGTTGGTGTTTGCATGTTCAAAAAATGCTGGCATTCTAGCTGCCTTGGTGTCAGAAAAACTTGGTGCTTTACCTTGATACATTAAAGAATCACTAGCATCCAGCCAAAAATTTTTGTCCAAATATTTATCAGTAGTATTTATACCTAGTGGCTGCATTATCCAATTGATAGTGGCCTTCCTAAGTTTATCCAAAGAAGCAGAAGGGCGTAAACCCAACTCATGACAAACAAGGCTATTACTTGCGACGTGGATTTGTTCGTCTCTTGAGATATCTGCCGAAACTGTGCGTAAAGCAGCATCGCCATTAAACCTAAAGAAAGGGAGAAGAACAAAGAAGATTGCTCTTTCAGCCACGAGAGCTTTGGTAATAGTGTGGTCAGGATGTTCAATCCATGCATCTCTTAATCTCATTGCTTCTAATTCTGATTGCTGATCAGCCCCCAGGGCGTCAACAATGTAGCCAAGTGCGAGATCATGTTTGATCTCGTCTTTAACGTTAGACTCAAGAAGTGTCCGAGCGTTGTCGGGTACTTCTTTTTCAAGTCCTTCTTGTATAAATTCTCCCACTGGTAGCTCCATATGACGTATTGCCAGAGCACGGAGGATGGTTTCTTCAGCACCTTCTTTTAATACTCCTTTTGTAGGTTTAACTGGTGTCCAAGTTCTTTTTCTATTTAATAATTTTTCGTAAGGATGTGTTCTCATTGTTGACAATCGCAGGTTAATTCAGATTCATCAACTTTATTAGAGAGTATATCATTTAGGTAATCATCAACGTCAGTTTCATCTAATGCAGCGTATGCGCTTGATTTGTCCTGAACATCTCCCATAACCTGAAGGCTATAATAAAGTGATGTTTGGGGGCTATCTAGCCACTCTTCGATGAACTGTTCGTCATATTCTACAACATCACTCCATGAGTTAAAGCTGTAGCCGTGAAGAAGACCCGTTTTGTCGAGAATTTTCATTATACCGTCTGCTACACGTTTATAAACGTCCCATCCGACTTCTGAGGCGATCTCAACATCGCCATATTCATATCTTTCTACTCCAAAAGTTCCGCTGTCACGATCAACAAAGCGTGCTATTGGAGGTGCTATTTCGGGTGTACTAGTGAATCCATCCAGACCTTTAGATCTGTAACTACAACTAGCAGTAGGAGCAATAGCAAAAGCTCGTACCATATTATTGTTCCTAGCAATATATGCTGCATTCTCTATTCCTTCAGTTAATTCTACAACAAGATTTTGTGCATTAGAACTACACGGTCTGTGTTCCAATGCGTTAGCTAAATCTTCATATGTTATATCGTTTTGTCTGAGGATGTTGGCCAATCCAAGCATTCCGAGCCCGACTTGCCTATCTGTCTCCGAGGGTAAGTATTCTCCAGACCCTCCAACACCTGTTCTGCTATGTAAATCGCACAGCTCGGACATACCTTGAGTGAAAGCTTTCGAGATATCTCCGATTCTACAGGCAGACAAATTAACATGCTGGAGCAAGCACGTTCCTCGTGAGTGCAAGTAAACTTCAAGGCACACATTGCCGAAAATACGTCTGCTTTCCTTGTCATATCTGATTTTATTGAGCCAGATATCGCCGGATCTGATTCCATAAATTAATGCCTCTTTTGTTAATCTATCACATTGTCTCCATAATACTGGAGTTATATTTACACACCTCTTTACCCATGGTAATTCACTACGAGGTGTAGTAATGAATTCTATTATATCATCATGGTTTAAATCCATATGTATAACTATCGCACCATTCTTATAAACTCCACCTCTACGAAGTGTTTCATTTAAGGAGGAATAGATTTTTGCGAATGATACTGGGCCAGAAGCTGTAAGACCTTTGCCGTTTTCACTTCCTTTGGGTCGGAGCTTTGATAAATGGATAGCAACTCCTGCTCCATGTCTGAGTGCAAAAGATGCGAATCTCCAACTTGCTTCAATTCCATTGTCTCCCTCCATTGAATCTTCAACACTGAAGACAGTACATGATACAGGTAGACGGCTATCTGGGTTATCCAACCATGATTGGACCCGACCAGTGCGGGAGATAAGTTGTGCTGTCATCTCGTTAAATAACTAATTAAAATAGGTGGTTCATCTAATTCTACAGGCCAATTCTCTACTAAATTCATCATAGAATTGGATAGTACAAAATTTTGCTTTTGTAAAGCTAATAATAAGGTTATTATATCTTTCTTATCTACCTCATCTTTAGGTAGCATTACTTCTAATTGCCTCAACCTAAAATCTTGTTCATGTGTTAATTGTGTAATCGGAGGAGGGGGACCATAATTTTGGTTGTTGTTTGTCGAAGTCATAATCATCAAAAGTTAATATACGGGCTAATCTAGCATTGATTAATGCATCAGCTTCAGTTAAATCTTTAGCTTTATAAGCATTTACTACTGTTTTCCAAGAATATCCTTCTTTATTGAAGAGTGTTTCAGCTCTTTTAACGCCGATACCGGGTACGCCGGAATATCCATCTGTGCTATCACCTGAGATACTTTGGATAAGATGCCATTTAGCACCTTCTTCAGGACTGAT
>VTLG01015071.1_pt1 | contig 17109 bp, 22 predicted proteins | sample 4694571 | NCBI WGS metagenome assembly VTLG01 (sample SAMN12604809, study PRJNA352737) | marine metagenome | biome: ENVO:00000447; feature: ENVO:00000209|ENVO:00000569|ENVO:01000036; material: ENVO:00002151; isolation source: viral sequences binned using virsorter ...
GAGCCGGCGCCAGGCCGACCGGATTACCGCTCGCATCGAGGTAGACCATTTTCGATGCCGGCATCGTCACGAACACATCCTTGGTGCCGGCCGCGAAATCCACTGCATTGTTGGAGTTCGAGCTCGAGATCACGGTCGTGCGAGCCAAGGTCGTGCCCGACGACGTGTAGGTCCCCAGGCCCACCTCCCACTCATCTTCCGTCTGGTGCTGTATCGCGTAGTAGGTCGTATCCGCGTTCGAGAGAACGCTCGAGGCGGCCTGGTAGCCGGTTTTGGCGCCGGCAAGGGTGATCGTGCCCGTGCCGGTCGTCGTCGTCGTCTCCTGGACGCGATCGCCGATAGTAAGAGCCATTAGAGCGCGAAAATTTTGTTGCCGCCCGAGTCCCAGGTCACGGTGATGTCGCCGCCGTTCGGCGTAACCGGGAGCCCGCTCGAGGCGGTGTCGATATACGCGATGAGGTTCGACGTGGCCGCGTTGCCGGTGTCCTTGTAGATAATGATAGCCTCGACCGTGGCGCCCGTGACCGAGCTATACGTGATGTCTGCGGCGTCGAAAACGCCGCTCGTGACGGTCTTGCTCCCCAGGGTCCCCGCGGTGCCGATCTTCGCCGAGCTCCCCACATCATCGAAGAAATCATGGGCCGTGCTATACGTGTAGTTGCCCGTGTCGATCAACTGAGCCTTGATCGTGTCTGAGGTCAGATCAAGATCCCCCGACAGAAAACTTTCCTTCGCTTTCGGGTAGAGTGCATTAGCCATCGTTAATACTCCATATATCTTGCGAATCGTGGTAGGCGCGCTTCCTCGTCGGCCGAGACGCTCTCATCGACGCTGCGCAACTTGATCATGTTTTGGTTGTGGACTTCGCGGAGTCGAGCCCAGTCGGGGTCGTCCTCCTGTTGGAGGCCGCAGGTCAGGGCGGCCGTGACGTAGGACTCGGCATACTCGCGCGGGACGGCCAGGGAGGTCGAATCCGTTGGCGACTGCGTCAGCGTATACAGATCCGTCATCCAACCGTAGAAGTGCAATGTGGGATTGTCGGCCACGAAGGCCGAGCTCGGCTTGCGCGCGACCCAAAAATTGCGGCCGAAAGCTACGTAGTATTCGGGATTACCTGCGGTGCCGGCGCTGTCGCGCCAGTTCGGCCCGAGCTCACCATCGAGGCGCTCAGGCCGGTGGAAATCAATGAGGTAGGTGCCCAGGCCCCCGTAACGAAATGATCGGCTGTCGTATCGAGCGAGCCGATCGGGCCAGGCATATTCATATTGGTCAGCGACCAGGGTGAGGCTTTCCGTTGTGCGGAGCCAGGGCCAGGCGTCTTCCGCCTCTACGAGCTCGATCCCCGCCTTGGCCCAATACTCAACATCCTCGTTTTGCACGTCGCGGTTGAGGTTTTTATGCGCGCGACGGGAGATGCGATCTTTTAACTCGCCCCAGGTCACGTTGCTCATGGGTCAGGTGCCTTCTTTCGTCTGTTTTTGTTTTCGAGCGCCTCGATGCGCTTTACAATCGACTCCAAGGCGCGCGCCACGGCCGCGTCTACGGCCGCAGTCTCGTTCGAGGCGATAAGGTCTTTGGCCGCCTGGAGCGAGGGGTAGTTCTGAAGGAGCGCTTGAAACGTCTTTTCATCATCGACCTCGAAGACCCGCCGGCCGCCATGCTCGCTACGCGGCTCGAGGGTCCAGGATTGGTATCCCAGGTTGATGGTTGATGGTCTGTCGGTATAGCCGGGTTCCCCCGGCCCAATCTTGTCTTCCAGGAAATAGGTAGCCATTCGGCCCTCACATTGTAGTGAGAGCCGAGCAGAGGTTGTACTCTGCTCGGCCTCAGTGGAACTATGCAGCGTACGTCATAAACCGGATCGAGCTCTGATTCAGCGTCGTCGCATTAGTGCGGTCTTGCCAGTCGGTCCTGGCGTTGCCAAATACCTGCTTGATCCCTACACCGTAGACATCCTCATACCGGTCTTCCTTGCGGCGGACCAGGCGCGGCTCGGTGCCGTTCGCCATTACGAGGGCGTCTGCGCCCAAGACGATCGTTTGGATTGTCTTGTCTTCGTTGTCAGAGTTGTCGCCGCCTGGATCGTAGACGGCACGGACGCGGTTGTATTCGTGGACGCAGCAGCCCGAGTAGTAGACCTGGCTCCGAGAGATGATCGGGTTGTCCTGGCCGAGACCCGCACGGTTCGTCAGTTCCGACAGGCCGGTCAGAGCAACACTGTCGGCCATCAGATCTTGCATCGCACGGACGTGCGTCAGGACGACGAAACAATCGGCGCCGCCGACACTGATCGGGTTGATATTTCTATCGCGCGCCTCTTTGTAGATCTGGCGGAGCGCGGCCGCGTTCATCTTGTCGTTGTCCCCGATATTACCCTGAGCCGTCGCGTCGTTCGCCCAGACCGTGTTCGGATGGGAGACGATCGCGTTGTGCCCACCGGTACCGTTGGCCAGTACGTGCGCCGGGTACTTGTAGTAGAAGCTATCGAGGATGGACTCCTCTTTCTGGCCGACAAGCCAATCGCGCAAAGCGGTCGCAGCTTCGTCTTCCATCTTGAAGGAGGTACGCATATCCTGGATCTCGGGCGCGGAGAAGGCGACAGCATGCTTCAGGAGCTCGACTACGACCTCGAGGTCGTAGAGCTCCATGCCTTCTTCGTTGTCGATCATGTTGTTGGTGTCACTGTGGTGCCCGTAGGTGCGAGCGCTGAGAGCGCCGTTTACACCCGCCCCTGTTGCGGCGTTGTCGCCGTCGGACTTCTTGCCCGGCCGGTTATCCGCGTAGCGCAGGTTGGTCGTGACGTTCGTGGCCAACTGCTTGCGGAGCGCCATGCGTATGCGCTGACCGCGGCCGACGCCGAGCTCGTCTTTGATTATTACCGGTGCGCCGCTACGTCTTTCGTAGATCGACTCGTCGCCGGTTTCCTGTTTCGTCATACCGCGATCCGTGAACCATAGTTCTCGGAGGGTTTCCATATGGAGCTTGGAGCTCCATAGAGTAAGGACAAGGTCATCCGACATAGCGGCGTCAGTCGCGCCGCTCGTGCCGGTGGTGAAACCTTGTCCGCTCGCATATGCCATGGTTTTACCTATTTCGGTTTATTAAGTTTTCTCTGTTTTGTTGGATAAGGGCCGAAATTTCATCGGCGTCCATCCCCTGCGCCGCCGCAGCATACTGCGCCGGTGGGAGTGTCGCCATGTAGGCCATCTTATCCGCGAGTGACGCATCCGCCGGCGGTCTATCCGGTGGTGCGGCATTGGCCGCCGATTGCCCCTGCGCACGACCCGTGAGGCCCTCTTGCCGGGCCTGGGCTTGCGCAGCCGCTATCTGACGGTTGTGGATACTGTCTACCATGCGGGTCGCTTTTTCGACGGCTGCTTCGTTGTATCGGAACGCATTCGAATTTTTATCGAGCGTCCCGTACTGGTTCCCCCCTAAACTCGCCACTTCGCGCTTCACGGCGTCCCTCTCTTGGGGCGAGATGTCGGGAAAATTCGTGTCCAGGTATCGATCTACCATAGCCACATTTTCCGAGACGATGTTCTCGCGGGCGCGGGCGGCGGACATGCGTCTTTCTGCTTGCCCCGCCACCTCCTGGGCAGCTTGTTCAGCCTTTTTTATCGCGCGCTCCTCGCGTTGCTGCAGAGAGCGCTCGAAAGCCTCCTTGTCCTCGACCGGGTCCGGTAAATCGGGCTCGGGCTCGGGTTCGGCTGCGGGCTGACTGGCATCGATTACCTTGTTGAGCATGCCGTCCAACTGCTTGCGCTGTTCGGCCAATGACTGCTCGCGTTGGGTATACTCCTTCTGCCAGGCAGACTTGTTTTTGAGCGCAGTCACTGCTTCTTGCAGGTTGACGCGCTCGCCGTCTACTTCGATCTCGGTGGGCTGTTGGTCTGTGGACTCTGTGGTCTCGGACGCGGCCGGCTGAGTTGTTTCCGACATGGCTTGAGCTCCGTGTTTGGACGCGAGCGGGTAGTGGTCAGTGGCGTCGGCTAACGCCAAAGACGTGCGCGCACGTTGGTCCGGTTATCTTCCGTACGATCTAAATCCAGTGTAAATCTTATCCGCTTTTTTCCCCGATCGATCGGCGACGAATATCGCTACGTCCTTTTCGAACATTTCGGGGTCGATCATAATTCCGTGCCAGTCAAGGTTGCCGCAACTCGGGCATGGATGGCCAGGTAGGCAATTGCCCACCCCTTTTTCGCGCCATCCGGTCAGATGACAACTCCAACAGGTCCGTATAGTCATATACGGGCCCAGTATCGCCACCTCATTGTCGTAATAACTGATCGAGCAATAGCCTGGTGGGATTTTACCGGCCCAGGTGGGCGCCCAATTGTGGATAATGGTCCACATTTGGTTTGTCATCCCCCCAAAGCGGGTTTTAAAGATCCCCTTGTCGTGCGTTTGACGCGCTTTATCGCCCTGTAATTCCGGTTTAAAATCCAGGTCGAACGGCATATCTTGCACGGTCGCATGCAGCGCGTGTATATAGGTCCTATCGAACGGCGGCAGATCCTCCTCGAACTGGTGCGCGGTGTGTTCGTCAACCACCACCAGTTGGGTCGGATCGTAGCCTAAGTCCTTATAGGCATCGATCGCCATGTTGATGAGCTCCGTTGCGTCGGGCGGCTACCCGATCGGATTAATATTTCCGCGGCTTAGGCCGGGGCTTGGGCTTGGGGCGGGGCTTGGGGCGCGCCTTGCCCTTCGGCCGGGCCTTGTACATTCCTGGCATCTTGGGGTCCTTGTGCGAGCATGGATAGCTGCTGTTGGATTTGTTGCATCAGTTGCCCTGGGTCCATGCCGGCCGCCTGGGCGGCCTCCTCGACCATTCGCATCAACTGCTGCGACGAGTTGGCATCCTCCATCGACTGGAGCAAGGTCTCTTTGTTCGGGGCATCGAGGAGCTCGAGGGCCCACGGTACCGCCGGGGCGCCCACGTTTTGCATGACCATCTCGGCAAAGTCCATCCGCTCCTGGCGATTGCGCTCCTTGCCGGTGTCGAGTTCGAAGCGGATCCTGGAGAGGTCAACGCTTCTGCCGGTTTCGTCGGTGAGTATGATGGTCTGCGCCGGCTCGCCGGTGTTAGGATCTATGAGTTCCAGGGCCTCGCCGTTGGGTCCTCGCATCTCGAGGCCGGTCTGTTGCTCGGTGGCTGCGCGCAGCCCGTAGGTCGCCTCGATCTCCGATATGGACTGCCCTATGTAGACAGTGCGGTCTTCCTTATTGTCTACGTCGGTCACTTCCGCTATCCGAGTGCCGCGCATATACTGGACGATGTTCGAGAGGCGCAGGTAGGTCGCCATCTGTAGGCCTGACTCGATATGGCGCCGGGGCATCGTCCCCAGGAGGTCGGCCTGAGACTGCAGAGCTCTAATTCCCCTACCAGAGGTTTGATAGGGCATATCGCCCCTGTGCACGTCGTATATGCCCGAGACTTTGTCTTTTACCTCTTGTAGGAGACTATATCCGCTCGCAAATAGAGAAGCCCCGGTAGGATTGGCGCCCTGAATTGTCGGGGGTGCGAACCCTGGATAGGGGTTCAACACCTGCATCGGTTTGCGTCCAATATTCCTGAGCTTCTCTTCGTCGGATCGCGGCAGCGAGCCTTTTTGCGCAACCACGAAATTGCTGCCGGCGACCATTAGTTGCTCGAGCCACCGGCTCAACGTCCTGTTGATCAGATCCTGGGGACCGATCAAGTAGTCGATCTCGCCCTTGCCGTGCGACCGGCCGCGCAATCGGACGTAAGTGAAAAAAGCAAAGGGATACAGGCCGTGGCCGCCGCGGGACTTGTCGTATATCGACATTTCGCGGTGCACCACCTCGTCGTTGATGACGATCGTCTCCCAAAGCTCTTCCCGCCGCAGCCGGCCCTTGGTTATCGGCTCCTTTTCCTCGTCGGACAGCGCGCTATACTCGGCCCGCGTCAGCGGTCGGAGCTCGCCGTCGCCATCGAAGTCGGTGACCTGGATGACCTGGCCGGTGTCGTCGTAGTAGACATCGTCATACTCGACCTTTTTTTCGTACATGATTTTTTTATAGGCCATGGGCTCGAGGTCGTCGTATTCGGGCCCACCCTCCGTCGCCGGCGACTGTCCGCCGGGATCGATCGAGTCTCGGCGCTTGGTGTAATCGGTGCCCTTATCCTCATCGATGAAAAAAGAAGGATAGTCGGGCGTAACGTCTTTAAGGTTGTATTCTTTTTGCAGGTGCGAGACGCGCACGGGCTCGAAGTAGATTACCCAGGCCCCGTCCTGGCGCTGCCACTCGCGGGCGCCGGGATCCCAAACACAAAATCGCGGATCGATGTGGCGGGCTTTGGGCATGCCCAGGCCGTCCATGGCGTCGGGATCCCAGGTCTCCATGAGGATTCCCTCGCCGGTATGGAGCATGTCGGTGACGACATCCTCCTGAGAGTCGAACCAGTCTTGCTCCTCGTCGCGGGTCCACTGCAGCACATCTACCAGGACCTTGCCGAAATCGTAGTTGGACTCGTGCCGGCCGCGCGGATTGACGACGGGCTCCGCATCGAGGATCCGCGCCACAATTTGGTCCACGTCGCGCCTAATGATATTCGCGGTGAAAGGCATGATGCGCCCCACCTCTTCCTCGGACAGGTCGCCGAATTGGTGGGACGCATAATAGTCGTAGGCGCGCTGCGCCTCTTGCGCCCAGCCGGCGGCCTCATCCACGCCCGCGAGGAGGCGGGCATTCAAGAGGCGAGCGATGTCCTCGCGCTTGGTAGAGTTGGCGAGGTCGATGTATTTCTGGTCGGCCATAAGCCCCCATAAAAGAGAGGGCCGCGTGTGCGGCGGGAGCCTAACACACAAAAACGCCCACGGATGCGGCCGGCTCCCTGGGCGTTCTAATCATTTATGGTGCTGTCGATGGAACTATACTACATCTGCCCTACTCTTGCAAGGGCGTATACAGAGCCATGGGTGTGCGCTCTCCTACATATGCGCCGGTGATGTTGAACGTGACGTGCTCGAGGGCCTCCTCGTAGGTCGCGCCGTCGCTCAACGCCATAGTTATTTCTATCAGTTTTTCGAAGTCGTAGACTACGACGGGCTCCATGCCGCAGCGGTCGGCGACGCCGATGATTGCCGCGTCGTAGTCCGCCGGCTCCCATACGATGGCCTCCTCGGCCACCTCCGTGATCCAGGACCTTACGTCTTCGCCAGTTTCCATAGAGTATACCTCGTTTCCGCGCCGGGGACCTGGCGGCGCCGGTAATGGGCGGCGCCGAGATTGGAGAGGCGTTGGAGCTCGTGCCGGTAGTGATTGCCGCGGGCGCCCTCGCAGAGCTCGCGGATCAGATCTTCCACGATCCACTCGTTTTTGTAGTGGTGGAGGATCTGGAGCACTCGTGCGCGCGTGTCTCCAGAAAGATTCACAGGCCGGCTTGCCATCGTCTGACCTTATCGGATCGGCCCATGGCGTCACGTGACGCCGAGACGCGAGCGTTGGCTTCCTCGATCGTCTCGTAGCCGTCGGACGGCTCTTGCTCGCGCAATTCGTAAAAAGAAAAGTCGTGGGACTGGTATACGGCACAGAGCAATCCCACGGCGCGGACCGGGTTGGTCAGGTCGCCGCGTTGGAATAATCGACAACTGTCGTTAATCTGAAGCTCGTCGCGCGCGAGGAGGTCCTCGACCAGTTGTTTATTGACTTCTTCGTCCTGGGCCATGGGCGGGTTGTTGATAATCCCGAGGGTAGCGTCTCGATGACGATACCCTGGGAACCATTCCTCATACGTATACTCGTCAAATTCGTCGGAGTAGCTCACCAGGCCATTGGTTTGTAGTAGGTATCCCAGGAACGGATCGGGGTTGGTGTCCGATCCCGGCGCATAAGGGATGTAGGCCGTCTCGATCTGATACAGATCTTTCAGCGCGATCGCGGCGTGGCGCAGGTCGGTAAGCGTCGGCCGATCGCAGTTGCGGACGCGCCGGGATCCCTCGTCGGTTTGGACCTCGGACCAGAAAACGTCGGGGAATTTCTCGGCCTGGGCCCAGTCGTCGGGCACCAGGGCATGGCCCTCATCGAGGAGGATCTTCGGCCGCGGCTTCTGGCGGGGGTCGTCGTCATAGAGCTCGCCCACGACACAGCAATAGCCGGGCTCCGTTCCGTCCTCGAGAGGCGGCACGATGCCCATCTGCAACCTGGAGAGGGCCATGGCCTCGGCGCCGTCGTAGTCGGCGACCTCGATCACGTCCATGTCTTTGCGGTGGCGAATGTGTACCCGGGTATTCATTGCAGTTTGGTAAGATCGAACTCGTGGCCCTTGATCTCCAGGTAGCGCCGAAATGGGGTGAGTTCGTTTTCCAAAAAGCGCATCTCCCGCGCTATGGTCATAGCAGCCTCTTCATTGTCGGGGTCCTCATCGAGTTGCCACTGCGCTTTCTCCAACGAGAGACAACTCGATGTCATCACGGCCGCGCTCAGGCGCGCCCAGGGGTCGTATTGCCCTATTCCTCTCGGCACAACTCACTCCTTGTTTACGACGGTCACTACCGTCTTCCCATTCACCACAAACCACACATCGTCCACGGGGAGCCTGGCCGAATCCAACACCTCCACATACTGCGTCTCCGCTCGCCGGCGCATGTGCTGCCGCACGAGCTCCACCTCCATGCCCAAGGCGCGCTCCATGTAGCGTAATACGGCATGGTCCGTAACCTGGAGCGTTTCGTCGTAGGCCTCTATCTGGCCCTCGATCTCAGTCAGTTCCTCGATCAGCGCCTCCCGCTCGATCTCGAGTTGCCCGATGCGAGTCTCGACTTGCGCGATGAGTTGATTCTTGACCTCGGACGACCGTAGTAGGCGCGCGATCGAGGTCGGTTTACTCATTGAGCTTTTCCAACAATTGCGCAATTTCAACTAATATGTCTCGCTGCCGGTCGCCCATCTCGATCTCCTCGATGCGCCCCTCGTTGACCATTTGGAGACCAAACATCAACTCATCAGCTATGGTCCACTCGCGCACCCCCGATAAGCGTGTCCCCTCCTCCTGGACGCGCATACTCCGCCACACCTCGGGCCGGCGCGACAGAAACTCATACATGAGGATCCCGGCGATATGCGGCGATATACTGGCGACGGTCGAAACATCTGCCCCCTCGCTAAACTCGCCGTCGTCCGTTAATTCCCCCTTAAATCCTAAAAAGAGGAACTCCTCGGATACCGCCAAAGCCTTTATGAGTTGCTGTCGCGCCGATCGATTCTCGTCATTCATAGCTTGCAATAATGCAGTCTGAGGGGCGCATCCAGATCGTGCGGTTTTAGTACGCGCAGCGAGCGATTCTGCGACCAGGCGTTCCACGCGCTTGCGATATAGCGCAGCAGCACCTCGGGGTTCATTTGGGATTGCTCCATGTGCACTTTAGCGAGAAAAAAGTGGAACAGTCGGCGCGGATCGGTGGCGGTCCCCTCGCAGTGGGAGACGCCCCGCCAGAACTCCGCGGCTTTTGCCGGCCGGGCGCGCAGCGTCACCAGGGCCGTGGCGGTGATGGCCGCCTTGCGCATCATCATGGCCGATGATTTTGGGCATCCGCGTATCGATTCGAAATAGGCCTGGGCCTCGGTGCCCCACGTCCTGACCTTGGTGATGATGTCGTGGTATTCGCCCTTGCGGCGGCGCCTGTTGGTCCATCCGCACTCCATCAGCACGATCGCGGCGGCGATCATGCCGGCCTCGGTGGAGGAGAGCTCGAGCTCGTTTTGGACATCGTAGGCTTTGATAGCATGACCCAGGGTGCGGCCGTAGCCCATATCGATGGTCGTATAGAGCCGCAGCAGACTTTCCTCGTCGGGCAGCGAATAGGTTTTCACACTGAAGTCCATAGGGACGCCGCTATCGACTACGCCTGAGAGTCGATGCTGACCATCGACAAAGACCAGACGATCGCCCACCTGCGCGAACACCACCTCGGTGCCCGCGGCGAACGTGCCGCCCTTGATCCTGTCGGCGTATTCTTTGACCACCGTTTTAGATATGGCCCGGTTCCGCTCGAAGTTGTTTTCGTCCAGGTATTCGATGGCGAGCTCGGGCGTGATCGTCTCGCGCTGCACTTCAAACGCGAGGTCCTTGAGTTTATTCGACCGTTTCTTCTTGGGCATGGTTAGCCTCCTTGGGTTTAGTGACCCGGCGGACGTGCCGGGGGGCGAAGTTTTTAAGTGATCCCGCGGTCCTCATCTCATCGAGCATGCGCCCGATCAGCGACATAACGTCCACCTGGTCGTCGTGCACGCCGGCATCGAAGCGCAGCATCTCAGCGATGAGGTCGGGGGCCCACGGCGCGCGGCGCGGGAAAAACACTTTGCCCGAAGCCATCCGCGCCTGGATGGCTCGAGCTCGATTGCGCTTGTCTGCTACGGACGGGTAGGATTTGCGAGCGATATACGAGCGGCGCTCGCGGATCCTCGTGCGTATATAGGGATCGAGGGAGGCCCGTATCTGGCCGGCCTCCTCACCCCACAGTTGGGGGGCCCACGTATCGACAAGGTCCAGAAAGCCTTCGATCCACACGTCGGAGGTGGAGCGCTGCCGCCACCAGTCCAGGACATACAGATTGTCGTCGCTATCCACACCACAGACGCCGTGAACGGTATAGTCGCCCTCGCCGTCGCGGGTAGCGTAGTCGCTCGCGCCGTAGATGCGGAGGTCGTCGGGGGCCGTCTCGTAGTATTGGATCCAGTCCCTTAAAAAGAATGTTCCCTCTTCCGCCTGGGGATCTTGTTGATAGAGCGCGCTCCAGTCCCGCGGGCCGATGACGGCGCGGACCTGCTCCAATCGATCGGTATCATACCACTCGGGCCAGAGCGCTTCGCCCGGCTCCCGCCCCATGGGGTCGTCGTCCCCCGCCAGGGCGGGCAAAGACAAAACCTCCCAGGTGTCGCCGCCGATCTTCATCTCCTCGAGCAGGCGACCCGCCAGGTCGTCGTCGTGCCAGCGGGTCAAGATGATGATGATCGACGCACCCGGCATGAGCCTCGTATAAAATACCGAGGTATACCAGTCCCATATGCGCTCCCTCATCAGTTCGGAGGAGGCCTCCTGGCGATCTTTAATAGGGTCATCGATGATGCCGATGTTGGCGCCCCTACCCGTTATCGCGGAGCCCACGCCGGCGGCGATATAACTACCGCCCTGGTTGGTATGCCAGCGGGCCGCGGACTGGCTGTCGGCCGCCAACTCCACCCCCGGGAAGATCTCCCGGTAGGTGTCGTCAGCGACCAGGTTCCGCACCGCCCGCCCGAAATCGCCGGCGAGCTCCGAGTTGTAACTCGCGGAGATGATCTGGGCCCCAGGATGGCGACCCAGGTACCAGGCCGGGAAGCGCTTCGAGGCCAATTCGGACTTGCCATGGCGCGGCGGCATCTGAAGGATCAGCCGCTTGATATCGCCGCGCTCGACCGCCTCGAGGACCTCCACGATGCGCCGGTGATGCGCCGCCGGCAGGTAGCCGGGATAAGTGGCCATGGTAAAGGCTATCAGACTATCCGCAGCCTGAGCCCGCTCCATGGCGGTGAGCTCCTCCTCCAACGCCTGGAGGAGGGCCAACTCATCATCCATTCTCGGCGATCACCTCGGTGGCAAAGCGATGCAGCGACGCATGCCGCGGCAACTGATCCGCCGGCTTGAGATCTCGATAGGCTTGGGTAAGCGAGTTATACCAGGCCCACAGCGTACGCGCACCGCCGGTATAGTCGTGCTGCGGAGTTTTCCAGTACTTCGCTACCGACTTCCACTCTCTGGCCGTTGCAAGGAGACGGCGCGCCGGGGTCTTCGCGTCGATCGTCCTGGTGCGGGCCACGCCCATCAACTCATACCCCTCCTCCTCGAAGAGCGGGATACGCGCCATGGCGTCACGTGACGCTACCATATCGCGCCACGAGATAGAGGCTCGGTGCATCTGCAAGATCATCTGGTCCTTGACGAAACCGGATACATCACCGGTATGGCGCCGGCTGACGGCGAGATCGCCATTGAGGCAAAGGTTGTCGCAATTGAAGACCTGGGCCCCCAGCGCAAAAGCCAACTTCATATGTTTGTCGTACGAGTTGCGACCGGCCAAAGCCAACCCCATCTCGCTGTCGTCGGAAGAATAGCGGTGCACGAAAAACATCCGCTCGCCCGAATGCGATAACAGGTAGCGCTGACCCTCCAAACGATAGCCCTTCGGCGCCATCACCTCCTCCGCGGTCGCATACAAGTTCTCCACCATATCCGCATGACCTACCGGCGTATACGAAGCGTCCTTCGCGGGGACAGGCACCTGCCGCAAATCCTCGAACGCGCACTCGACCGTGCCGGGCCCCGAATACAATCGGCTCGAGCCGATATCCCGCCCGGCCGTCGCCAACCCGTTCTCCGCATAATCCATCTCGATCTGCTCGCGCTCGTAGTCAACTTCAATGGTCTCGATCATACCAAGCCTCCACTAATTATTGTGAACCAACGAATCCGATATTTTCGGATCCAAAAAAGGAGGCGCCATCCATTATCCCGCTTAGGGCGCCACCACCGGGTAGAGCTACGAGTCCCGGCCCCCACCTCTAAGGCAACCGCAATGGGGCAACTACTCGAAGGAATCATTATACGTTTGCTCATCTACGTGAGACGCTATGGAGAGGAGCCACTCCACCTCGGTCATCGTCAACAGGATCGTGGCCGCGCCCCGCTCTCGGTGGGCCTCGAACTTCTCGCGGATTTTCTCGATTTTCATCAGAGAACCTGTGGAAACTTCTCCCGACGAATGCCTTGGCCCTCGCCCTGCCACTTAAGAACCTGGACCGTGCGCCCCCGGCGCGTGAAATTCCACGCCTTGCAGACGATGGCGGCGATATACTTACCCGTCAAAAACGACGAGTGCTTGCGCGAAGCATTGGCGATAAGCGCATTCCGCAACACATATACCGGCTCCGTTGCCCTGACATTCTCGCCCGTAAGCAATTTCGCAAAGAAATCATCCGCCAAATCAGCATCCTTAGCACTCATCAGATAGTGATACCCGAACAGAACGCGGGCGGGAATCCTGAGCGCCGTCGGCTTGAAACTTTTGATATACGTCACGGAGTCCCTAATGCGCGGATGCTCCGCGAGCAAAATCTCCATCTGTATATTCGAGAGACGGTTGGTCTTATAGCCGTGAGTGGCCAAATCCATAAACCGCAACCCCGAAACCAAGCTGCTCGACTCATCCTCGCCGTTAATCGAGAATACGTCCGCAGCCGTCCGCGGTTGACCGGTATCGAGCGTGTGGAACACCCCCGACTTCAAACCGCGGATGACAGCAAAGGGGTAAGCAGTGTCTACCTGGATAAGCGCCGAAAGCCGATGTTGGCCATCGAGGAGGTCCCCGGTATCCGAAATGCGAATTGGATCGCCATTGAACTCCCAATGCCCCAGGCGCATCGCACTGGCGATCTTGGCCAGGTTGGCCCGGTTGACCGGGCGGTTGTTCGTGTTCGTGGCGAGCATTCGACCGGCCTTCGCAGAGTCTATATTCTCGATCGTAAACGAGATGCTGCCCCGTAGCTGATCCAGGCTGAATGCTGAGTGTGTTGCTGCTGTCATGGTGCTACCTCCTCGGTTATGGTGTATGGTCCCATGTGGGACTCCTACTTCTGAGATGGCCCCCTTTTTCAGGGGGAGGCAAATAGGGGGGCGATTCAACTACCCAAGACACACAACACCCATCAGCCCCTTTAACCCTTTTTCAGACGGGCCATACCCCCGGGGCGCCCCCCCCCACCCCCCACCTGGGCCGAGCGGCCGACCAGGACGACGCCACCTGGCCGGCCGGGGCTCACTTTGACGAGGAGGAGCTCCCTCCCCGGGCGCCTTACCCCTGCCCAAATCGGCCCGAATTTACTAACGATAATGACTATTATAGTGAGTAAGGCCCTTAAAAAGGCAGGTCATCGTCCCCATATTCGGGGTCATCTCGCCGGCCCAGGAGCTCGACCTGGAAGGCGTTGACCTCGGTGCGATACACCTTCTTTCCGTCGTCTCCCTCCCAGGACCTGGTCTCGAGCCGGCCCTCGATGTAGACCTGGCTGCCCTTCCTGACGCTGCGCTCGATGAACTCCGCTGTCTTGTTCCAGGCCTTGACCCGGTGCCACTCCGTGCTCTCCTCCTTCTCGCCGGCCTTCGTCGTCCAGGCCCTCGAGGTGGCGACGCCGAACTCGACCAGGACGGCGCCGCTGTCCAGGTGCTTCGACTCTGGATCCTGGCCTACATTGCCGATCAGGATAACCTTGTTCACTCCCCTGCTCATAGCTCTCTCCCTGTAATAGGTATAGGCTCTCAGTCCATATTATCCTCCTCCAGGTCGTCATCGAGCTCCTCGATGGGGGTGATAGGCTCCGCTGCGCCTCGCTCGTAACGCCGACGGAGGGCCCGCTTGATCTTGGGGTCTCCGTCTGCCAGGCTCTCGATCCGCTGCAGCATCCTGGACCGCATCTCGGCGACGTTGCCGGTCTTCGAGGTGGTCTCCACGATCGCGGTAGGCTGATCGTCCAGGAGCCGCGAGGTCTGAGCGATCAGCGTCATCGACCTGGTGAGCTCGTAGATCGCCCGGGCCGGCGGGGACTCGCCCGCAGCCTCTGCGTCCGCCAGGGTGCGGCCGATCGCGCGGTTGATGCTCACGAAGTTCCACGCGAGCTCTCCCCGGCCAAACTCCGCGACCGCCTGGCGCAGTTCCTCGAGCCGCTCGGGGTTGGCTTCGATGGTCCGATGCACCGTGCCGACGGTAAATCGGGTCCGCCTGGCCACCTCGGACTGGTTGCCCAGGAGCGCATAACCGAGTAGCACATCGTCCCTCTCACCTGGCGTCAATAGCTTACCTTGTCCCCCAGGTCGCCCCTTCTGCGGGTCCTTCCGTTGTTTTTCGTCAGTCATCTCCACATTTTTTTCCATCCCGTATCTCCCTCCCTATCAGCCACTTACAACACCGGCTCCGATAATGCCAAAAAAAACCTGGGACACCCCCTTGCTAATAGTCCAAGTCCTTAGTATTATTACCATCGTTGGACGCAGCGCAGGGTAGCCGCCCTGGAACACTCACTTGAAGGAGCTCAAGCATGACACACAAAACTCTCAACGTCCTCTCGCTCTTCGATCACAGCGGCCAGTGGTCGCAGCCCTATTGGGACGCCGGGCACAACGTCATCAGCGTCGATATCAAAGAGGGCGCCGACGTGGTCTGCAGCGTCTCCGACTTCGACTGCGAGTTTCTGATCGACCTGGTCTACGAGTCTGGTGTGTTCGATGATGGCGTGGACGTGATCCTGGCTGCGCCGCCCTGCACCGACTTCGCCTCCAGTGGCGCCCAGTATTGGGGCGTCAAGGACGAGGACGGCCGCACCGCCCTGGCGGCGCACCTGCTGCTGCAGACCCTCCGCACGATCGAGTTTCTCAAGCCCCAGGTGTGGGCCATCGAGAATCCCGTGGGCCGGCTGAACAAGCTGTTCCCCGGGCTCGATGCCTACGGTCCCTGGTATTGGCAGCCGCATTGGTTTGGCGACGCCTACACCAAGAAGACCGGCCTTTGGGGTTCCTTCAGCCGCGACCTGGTCCGCAACGATGTCGAGCCGGTCAAGGCTTGTGACGCCGGCTCCTGGTTGATGCAGTTGGGCGGCTCGAGCGCCAAGACCAAGGAACTGCGTTCCGTGACGCCGGCCGGCTTCGCCCAGGCCTTCTACCAGGCCAACAGCGACCTGCCCGAGATCGATGACAGCTACTACGACGACTACCCCGAGATCAGCGTCGGTATGTCGGACGACCTGGCTGCCCAGGTCAACGCGATCGAGTGCCCCGAGCCCGTCCTGGTCGATGACCTGCAGGTCGAGATCGACTTCGAGCCCGTCGTCATCGAATACACCGACCAGATGGACCTGTTCGCGGAGGCCGCGTAGATGGCCGCCGCGACGCAGTATTTCATCGCCGCCAAGACCGGCACCGCCAACCGTGAGCTCGCGCGCCGCGAGGGCTTCGGCGTCCTCTACCTCCCGGGTTGGACGATCGACCCCGACGCCGGCCAGGCCTGGGCCTACGACAACGGCGCCTATGCCGACTACCTGGAGCGGGCCAAGCGCCAGGGGCTGACGCCCTTCGTTGATGCGGTCTATGGCGAGGCCGAGCAGGGCGACCTCCTGGTCACCGCTTCCGAGCTCCCCGGCATCGATACACACAAGTGGGTCCGCGGGCTCCACCAGGTCGCCGCCCATCCCTCGATCGACAGTTGCGTTTTGGTCGCGCTGCCTGACCTGGTCAACGACGCGCGCAGCCTGGACAAATCGATCGAGGCGCTCGAGCTCGCACTGGCTGAGGGGCTCGACCTTCCCTACTACCTGGTCGTGCAGCCTGACCCCGCCGATCCTCGAGATGAGAGCGGCGCCGCCCGCAACCGCGTCGGCGACGTGCTCGAGGCCTACCCGCAGATCGCCGGCCTGTTCATCGGTGGTGATAACGAGTTCAAGAGCGACCTGGGCCCGGCCTACGCCGACCTGGCGCGCTTCTATGGTCGCCGCATCCACTACGGCCGGGCGTCGTCCCGCCGCAAGATCCGCCAGGCCGTCTCGATCGGCGCCGAGACCTGCGACTCTACGCAGCATCAGCGCTACCAGTCCTGGTACCAGGTCAGCGACGTGGACCCGCACAACCTGGGCGAGGCCCTCGACGGCCTGACCTTTGAAGAGCTCGCACGGCTCCTCGAGATCAACAACCAGGCCCCGGTGATGTTCGAAGAGCCGTCCCTCCGCCAGGCGCCGATCGCCCTGGGCGACGACCTCGATGCCGAATGGCAGCGCCGCCTTTGGGCCGATGAGATCACGGCCGAAGAATGGGACGCCCACGAAGACACCCCCGAGCAAGCCCGGCGCCTCGAGATCGATACCCGCCTCGCCGACCTGGGGCTCCTGGTCAACCACGGCCTCACCGCCGGCGAATACTCGGTAAACCCTCACCTCTACAGCCGCAGCCTTAACGAGCTCGGCCAGGTCGCACTGAAGGAGGCCGCATAAATGGACCAGTTGACCTTCGCCTTCGATCAGCAGCCCATGCCCCTGGTCGTCCACTACGGCGCCGGCGTC
>VTLG01015874.1_pt1 | contig 17108 bp, 34 predicted proteins | sample 4694571 | NCBI WGS metagenome assembly VTLG01 (sample SAMN12604809, study PRJNA352737) | marine metagenome | biome: ENVO:00000447; feature: ENVO:00000209|ENVO:00000569|ENVO:01000036; material: ENVO:00002151; isolation source: viral sequences binned using virsorter ...
AGTACTGGACTGAGTAGAACTGCCGCTACGGAACTGAGGGACAATAGGTGTAGCAAGGGTTCTCAGAGGTAGTAGTAATATTAATAATAGCCAAAATCTAGTCAATTTCAATCTGAACAGTAGTTGAGGCAATACAGCTAGTACCAGAACCGCCAGCAGTACAAGTATGAATACCAGAACTAAGACTTGTAAGGGCAAGGCTGCCAGCAGTTCCACCAGAGATAACTGTTGTCTGACCACCTAATACTGGAAGAGTTGCTATGCCGCTTGATGGAGTGATTGCTGATTGTGTTACGTCTCCAGCCTGATAACTTTCGCTGAGAGAAAAGGCACTCCCAGCCGTTGTAACCGATTTATTTGTATTAACTAAAGCTGGCACTCCATTGCTCAAGCTACCAAGATTCAGTCCACCTATCCCATTTGTTACGACACTATCGCCTGTTCCTGTCGAAGTAGTAATATTATTTCCACTTATAGAGTATGAACTAGGTGCGGCATTTGTAATGACATAAGGAGAGTCAATAGAAATCTGAGCAGAAGTTACAAACTTTTGAGTGATTTCTGCAAAAGCACTTGACGGAAAAAAGAAGATAATAAATGGAAGAATTAGCTTTTTCATTTGATTCCAACTTTAGTATTCTTATTATCCACTATAACTGGTTTTTTGCCGTTGCCATTTTTACCCTTTATAGAAATTCCATAAGCTGAAGCTATGTTTCCGACAAGTCCAGCAGCAAAAGTGTCTAGCCTTATCTTTTCCATGTACCCCAAAGTCATAACTGATAAAGCCCAAACTAAAATTAAAAGTCTGATCCCATGACCAAAATAATCCCGACTTTCTTTTTCTTCTTCTTCCATGAAATTAAGGTTTCTTGTCTAATATTAGCAATTTAGCTATGTTTGGAAAAACAAACAATTCAATGATTAGATTTATCAAGCCAATTTTAAAATTTTTCGTCAAGTCAAATGCAGTGAAATCCTTAGTTGTGGGACTGCTGGAGGACTATGCCGCTTCCACTGAGACAGATATTGATGACGAAATTGTAAAACTGGTAAAAGAAAAGTTATGGCCTAGCGTGTGATGAAAGACATAATTGACGCATTAAGTAACAGCTACAGTCTTGAGGGTGAGTTCGAGGTGCAAAAGTCTGTAAACTTCATTGCAAATATGGAGGATATTGAGCTTCTTAAACCTTATGCAATCAAGCTACTACACACAAACGCAAAGCAAGCCCATTTTATAAGTACTTCGATTGAAGTTATATCGCAGCAGGGAGCTTATTTATATAAATTAGAAAAAAAATTAAACAAGAAAAAAGCGACCCTATGGGATCGCATAAAATACGTTTTGTTTAATAAAAAATAGAGGTCTTACATAAAGTGGTTATAGAACAAAAAGCTCGCCCTTAACTATTGAGTGTTAGCTGTGATTAAGAGTTCTCTTTGTGAAATACCTTAATGCCTCTTGTCTAAGGAACTAAATCCTTTTCTGTAATATCAATCCAATTTGCAGACTCTATCATTTCTCCAGTTTCCTGATTTTTCCTTAAAGTTTCACAAAACTCATAAGTTCTTTCAGATTCTGGGTGATAAAAAATCTGACCTACATAAGGATTTTTTGGAAAAGTTACTAAGTACATAATCAAAAAGGTAAATCCTCTGGAAGTTCACGTTGGTTTGCTTTGACGTTTACAGTCCTCTCAGAGGCTGGTTTAGGGTTTAGTGGTGCAATCTTGCCTGAGTTACCCCAGAGGCCGCCCCAGATCGAAAAGCCAGCTATTTCATCATAATCTGATTTGCTTTTGTAAACCCTTATCTTAGTATCTTCGATATGGGCATTATCAACCATAGTTTGTAACCAGTTTGCCATTTTCATAGCTTCATCAACTGATATGTCGATAATTAGGTTTCTTTCTGGTGCATTGTCTCTATCGCTGTTGTTATCAACGATTCTGAATTTTGCGTTAAATGCGGTGTTTGCCATAGTAATTAAAAGGGTTCAATGGGTGTAATGCCGTTTGCTTCTTCCCAAGCAAGGACTTTGTGAAGGTCATATCTGACTCTAGGATCACCATAAGAGACAGCGAAGATAGGAAGTTCATAGTACTCAGGCCCTATGCCTTTGTACCGCCATCTTCTTATGGAGTCTGGGTGCATACCATATCTCTTAGCGAGTTGATCGGTAGAGAAATACTGGCTGCCAGCTACTGTCATGTTTTAATCACCTCTTTTCTAGTTTTAATTAGGTCGCAAAGATCGTTGTAATCATTTTGCGGTATTTGTTTGTTAGCATAACGCACCTCTAAAGACTCAGCACATTTATCAAGTCTTGCTCTAGTGTCAGCTTTTAAGATTGCATCTTTGGCAACTACTGTAAGGTTTTGAGCAGAAACTGGAGTCCTATCTTTTTTTGGGTTTTTCCATTTCTTTTTTCTGTCATAAAGACATAATCCAAACTGGTTGCCAAAGGTCATTAATGCACGTTTTCTTGCATCTGTTTCAGCTTCTTTGATTGCGTTTTCGTGGTTTTTACCAAAATTCTGTTGATTACTAGAGCCAGCACCAGTGCCTTCTCTTACCACGTTTCCAATCGTAACTCTGACTTTTGCAGTATAAGTAACGTCACGAGGTTCAGCATTGACACAAACTGTTTCTACTGTTTCACAAGACCAGCCATCAAATCCAAAAATGCGATTAGCTTCATCAATAACGTGCCAGCCTTCAACATAATCAACTGGTTTGCCAAAGCCACCTTCTCTTTGTTCTACATTTGCAGCGTTTATAGGCTGCTTGAGAAGTTCTGTTTGTTCTTTAGTAAATGTCATAACCATTTTGGGGGTGTAAGTGTTTTGATGCCCTCTGGTTCATAGTTGGTGTAACCTTTCCAGATGCCTGACTCTTGGGCGTTTTTGATGTCAGACAATGCTTTTTCTTGTAGTTCATAACCACGCTCAATAAAGTGGGGTGACAGTTCATATACTCCCACGCTATATGGGAATACTTTTTCAACAGCCACAAAAATAAATCTCTTTTGGCCTGTTCCCTGTAAATAGTGAGCAGCCTGTAGGTGATAAAAAAATGAACAGATAGTTCTTGTAAATTTATCTGGTGACGCACCACCTTCACCTGTTGTTTTAAGATCAATGACCATATCATCTATCACATAGTCACAACGGCATTTGCATTGCAAACCTGTTTCTCTATGCTTCCACCAGAAAGATTGTTCTGCTAATCCTCTAGTATCTTTTAAAGTATCTTGAATAATGTACTTATTAGCAAATTCATTATTACAAAGAGCCTTGTAGATACCAGTAAGAGTATCCATTTCTGGAGTTGTAAAAGTTTCTATGCCTTTTTCTTGCAAAGCTAGTGCTGTTGCTTTACCAGCTTTTGTTCTTTTATCGTCTAATAAAGAATATGAAACTGGAAAAAGTTTAGGCTCAAGTACAAACTTATGACACATTGATCCAAACTTCATTGCTGGAGTTGCAATTCTAGGTGGATTGTTCTTGCCATATTTATAAATATTGAAAGCCTCAAGGCCATGATCTAAAAGGTATTTTGCGTCAGAGGCAGCAATAGCTCCATCTGATCTATACACTTGTTCGTCAATATCAACTGACGTTATATGTGGTGTGGTGTTGTTTAAAGATTCCATTCTGTTATTATATTGGTGTCCTTTGGTGTTAGGACAATGGGTGGAGTACTGGTAGAGATCAGGGGTGGTCTTTACCAGTATTTTTTTGTTTAAGTGAAGCAATAGTATTTATTTCTTCTTGAATTACTATCATTGTTAAATTAATCTCAGAGATTACTTTAAGAAGTTTCTCTTGATTCTTTTCAAGATCAGCAAGCCTTTGCTTTATGCGTGTAAGTTCAAAAGTCATTTGTTTACCTCCTTATAATATTTTTTTATAGAATCCCAAAAATCTATTTTTAGCATTTGTAAAGCATCTTTTAGTGATGTTTCACCCCATGCTGTTTTATCATCATGTTCTTGTATGTATTTTTCTTCTATGTAAATAAATACACCATTATCGCAAACTTCAACATCATATATATATTCTGCTTCTTTTAAATCTTTATATGTTCTAGGAAATTTAATAGTCATTTGTTTACCTCCTTACAAGCTAGTTCTATACCTGCATTACAATCTGTAACTGTCATGTCGTATAAAGTTCCAGTAAGGGTTGTATAAAACAACCCCATGCCAGCGAGTAAAAGAAAAAAGTTTTGCATTAGTCAAGCTCCGTTTGATCGAATTGAATTTTTATTAGTGGATAAGATTCAACATCTGTGAATTTTTCTTTTGCTCCATCAAGCATTAGTTCATAAAGTCTGACCGCTTGTTTTGCTTCATCTTCAGTGAACTTGTAGTTGCTCTGGTTAGCAAGGTTCAAGAGTTGCTTGTGTCTCATAACTAAAGCATTGACTCTTTGAACAAAGAGAGCTTTGAATCTGTCTCTCTTGTGCTGATCTTTTTCAGCTTGTGTCTTAGGAGTAGAGGTCATTTTGCAGCCTCATAGTTTAGAACTTTGAAAGTCAAACAATTTTGACCACCTTCCATCTTGCTTGCTATTTCTTCAGCAGTGATATGTTTTGGGTGCTGAACTTCAAAAACAAAATTAGTTTTGCATGGAGTAAGCTCATTGATTTCAACAGCTTTGAAAGTCAATAAACCTCTTTGACCAACAACACTAGCTTGAATTGCTTGTGGTGCTGCTGTCTCTGGGTGGTCAATTTCAAAAGTGAAATTGGTTTTTTGTTTCTTGGTCATTTGAAATACCTTGCGAAAGAACGGCCTCTCAGCCATGACTTAATATTATATGCACTATGTTGTCCTGTCAAGTCCTATAAGATATTGTTACAAATCCATAACATTTAAATAAACTTACAGGGCAAGGGTGGACATATATATATTAATCATGTATTATTTAAATATGAGGTCGAGAGATCGGCTGATTATTCAAACTTCGCAAAGGATTAAAATGGAACAAATCAAAATCGGTCAATACGTCAGGACTACACCAGAATATTCTTTAACCTCATTTAAATATGGAGAAGTCGTAGAGGATTATGGCAGTAAAGTTGTAATCGTTGACGAAGAATCAGACTTGTATGACGACAGATTAACTTTTAAAAAATCTGACCTCATACCTCTAACAAATGAAGAGCTTGAGTACATGATCAAATTCAATCTATTAAATAACTAAACCTATCACCCTAAAAACAATGACACCAGATCAAAGACTAAAACTTGCTCAAGCCCTTATCACAGAGGCTGTTGTTACTCCAGACACTGAGGAGGCTAGACATCTTTCAGAGCTTGCTGTAAAGCATGAGTTCAAAGATGAAATAGAAAAGCTTATAGAAGGTGATGTTGAACTATTCAAGATTACTTTTAAAGCCATGTATTCACAAAATGTAAAAGCAAGATTTGTTTCAAGAATTATTCTCACTATGCTTATGGAAAACAAAGATTTCCAAAAAACATTCAGAGATAAATACATTCATGTAAGCCATGAACTTTTTATCTTTGAAAAGCAACAGGAGTGGAAATACAATGGGTGAAAATCTTAAAATGATTGATTTATTCAGTGGCGGTGGAGGATTCTCTTACGCTGCTGAAAAACTTGTTGGCGGTTATGAAACAATACAATTTGTTGAAAATGAAGCATACTGTCAAAAAGTACTTAAAAAACATTGGCCTTTAGTTCCTATTCACGATGACATCAGAACCTACAAACCAGAACCATATTCAGCAGACGTTGTGGTCGGGGGATTTCCTTGTACCGACATTAGCACAGCAGGGAAAGGGCTTGGAATTACCAAAGAAACGAGGTCGGGCCTCTTTTACGAACTCATGCGAGTCGTATGCGTGGTTCGACCAAAGTACGTCATCTTGGAGAACGTGGCAGCGATCCTTAATAACGGATTGGGAATCGTTCTCGGAGAGCTTTCCAAGGGAGGGTTTGATGCGGAATGGGGAACTTTTCGAGCAAGCGATTATGTCCGAGCCGCCCACCACAGAGACAGATGGTGGCTCATCGCCACAAACAGAGACTTTGCCGACCCCAACAGCAATGGATACAACAGAAGATGGGCTGAAACACGCAACCAAAATGCTGCAGGGGAAAACTCACAGATCATCTGGCCAACCAATACAGGTGACTTTAAGCGACAAAGTAATGATGAATCAAATCAAGGACAATCCAGAGTTAATGAAAATATATCAGAATCACCAGATACAGGAAAGACCACTTCTTCCAAGTCAGGAGGAGTTTGTGACATATCTAAGGAAACAAACAACGATCAAGGAACTGGCAGCCAAAACAAAAATCAAAAAAACAAAGATAGAACATTGGTTTCGGAAGGACAAAGCGGGGTTCAGTTATCCCAGCATCGAAGACTGGGAAGTGATAAAACCACATCTGAAGGATATTCAATTCGACAAGGAAATGACAACAGTGAAAGCAAAGGAGTGGACTTCCAAAAGTCCAATACTGCCAACACCGAGTCAGAGCGATTACAAGGGGGGATGCGGAACAGTGAAGGAGAAGGATGGGAAGTTTTATCGTCAGAGCAACACGACAGGAACGAAATATGGAGTGAGGCTAGACGCATTGATGGAATATCAAGCAAAAAAAAATCTGGTGCAAGATGGCGAAACACAAAACACTTGCTCAACCCAAACTGGAAAGAATATGGTGTTGAACCCGCAATTTGTGGAGATGCTGATGGGCCTGCCTCTGAACTATTCGCAAATCGAGCTGCCCGACTCAAGTTGCTCGGAAACGGGTTAGTGCCGCAATGTGCAGCTATACCTCTGCAACGTGTTTTGGATTTAGAAAATGAGTCTTGAATATCAATTTAAAAAAGCTTTTTTAGAGCAAGAGTCAGAAAAGTTTATTGATTATCTTTGTGAGCCTAGAACAAAAGCAGAGGTTTATGCAGCTATAGAAAAAATTGCATTAATACAACTTCAGATAAAAAATTGTGACGATATTATTTACACAGCAAATATTCCAGAATTTGATGATCCTTTGAATTAAGAGTTAATATCTAAATGTAAGAGATTGCCCATGCTTCGCTACCTCAAACGATACATGAACATCTTTTTAAATATAAAAGCTGAAGATGCTGTAAGGCTCAGACAGTTTTTAAAAAAGAACCCATCAACCACAGGTTCTGGAATTGCAAGAGAGCATTTAGATGCTGGTATCATTTCCAGAGTTGTTTATTCTCTTGAACACGCTTTAAATGAATTATAGGTCGGGTAGCCTGATGACTTATGCAAAGCAAGTCTGAAAGCCATACAAAACCCTGAGTAAAGCAGGGAAAGGCAGGGGAGCAAGCGAAGTGCTTATCCATCACCCGACTACTCACACAATGTATATTTAGCTTTTATATCTTCAACAATAATTTCTGGATGTTGGATTGTGTGCCAGACATGACCACACTTATAACATTCTCTACGTCTTACGATAACGTGTTTAGAGTTGCGGTCTGACCTTCTTACTTTTTGATCTGTGTATTCTTGGCATTTAGGGCAAGCTACCCATGAAATCCGTTTCATTGATTGTTCTTATTTTTATGTTTGCACCAGTTTCAGATTCTGTTTCACAGTACTTTTTGACAGCGTGTAAAGATACAACTTGGCTATCGTCAGCAAATGCGGATTTTGTAAGAGAATCAAGAAGTGACCTACAATGCTTGTCTAAATCTCCTTTATTTTTGTTCGTAATATACACAGGTGCTGATTGACGAATCATTTTATTAGGTAAATAATGTTTAAGCGGTCTTTTAAACCAGAACACCACCTCAACCTCAACTGGTTCTAATATTATATCCGTCACTATCAACTTTGCTCTCATTTCCACCTGTTTTCGCCATGATTTTAGACGTTTACTTGTCTCAACCATTATTCCATTGCCAACGTGTTTTTTGCTTCCCTGCGGAGCAGATTCCATGCCTTTTACAGAAATAATATATTCCATAGAAAATGAGTTTTATTCCAGAGAATACCCCATTTATAGCCTTGCCGTCCGCATTGAAGGGCAAAGTCACACCATATCAATTGTCAGTCCTATGGGTATTGCAAAGCTATTATCCAAACATTTGGCCCAGTTATGCAACAATTGCCAAAGATGCCAAGATGTCCAGATCAAGTGTTATCAGGACTGTTAATGAATTAGTAGAGCTTGGTTTACTGCAAAAGCAGTACAGAATTGATGAGTTTAATCAAAAGACAAATTGCTATAGAGTCAGTATTTGGCAGCAATGTAAGGCATTACCTGTCCCAGACCCAGCTATTAATGGGCGGTATCTCACAGGAACTGGGGGTAGTGTCACACAGACACTAGGGGGGTGTCAGAGAGACACTGGGGTGGTGTCAGAGCTACACCCTAAGAAAAACAATATAACTAAAACAAATAACTATAAAACTATTAGTCAGAAAAAATCTGTAGATAAATTTTTTGAACCATTCTGGGAAGCTTACAGAAAGATACCTACTTCAATGCGTGTTGTATCACAATCTAAAAAGCTTGCAAAAGCCGAGTTTGGTAAGTTAGGTAAAAAGACACAGGAAAAGATACTTGACTGCTTACAGGCCGATATAAGGGCTAGATCAAAGCAATTAAAAAACGATAACTTTACTCCATTATTTCCTGATTGTTTTAGATACCTCAAAAATGGTCAATATGAACAATATCTATTGACAGTATCTAAAAATGCAACTACATTAGGAAAACCCAAACAAAATACACCCTTTTAACACCCCATGAAAAACAAATGGCTTAAAAGCGATCTTCGCTTAAAAAATTGCTCAAACTATGTTGAAGAAAGAATTAAAAAAATTAAAGGAGCAAGTGTTCTTTTACCACAAAAAAACAATCCTGATGAAGTAATAGATGTTGAAAAATTTGGACTTACTCTCAAAACAATGATAATTGAGAAAGATTCAGAGTTAGCAAGTTTTTTGAATATTCATGTTGATGATATTTTATTAACACCTGAATACTCATCTGTTATAGCCTTTGCATTGTCTCCAAGTGATTTTAAAGAAGTTATTTGTGCAATGAAATATATGTACAGAGCTTATCAAAAAGAGGGATTTTTATGTTCTGCAACTAACAATCAAAATATTACTGAGTCTTTAATTCAGCAATCGGCACACGTTGTAAGAATTGAAAAATGAAAAATTATAAAAGATCGGCTGTTGACAGGGAAGTTACCTTCAACGCACCCAAATACACTTGTTATGCCTGCAACGATACAGGCATTATCAGTAACTCAGACAAGTTAATAAACAATCATTTACCAGACTATGACATTGATGACAAGGGAAGGCGGTTCTCTGGTCAGGATTTAGCACTCATATGTTACTGCAATGCAGCTAATGCTCAATATGACATAGATGGTCAGATAATCTCTCACGGATTTAGAGATTCAGATGGTTGTATAAGAAACAATGTTGGTGTTGACATACCTATCGACATTGTTCGAGAAATACACAACATGAGAAAAGAAGGCTGGGCAAAAACAGAAAAGCTGATGAACAAGCTTATCCAAAAAAATATCAAAAACCAACAACCTGCACTTCCACCAGAAGCACAAAAAGTAAAAGATCAACTAACAAACTTTCAAATTAAATCATTATGACTAACTTAAAGTATCGACCACACCTCACTTCAGAATACAAGCAAGCAAGAAATGAAATTATCCTTCGCATGAGAAAAGAAGGATACACACTTCAAAAAATTGCAGATAGATTTGATGTCGGAAGAGAGTGGATAAGGCAAATCTTGAAAAAAGAATTTGACATAACTGGATGTGTTTCTTTTGATCCAAGTGAAGAAAAAATGTCTGACGAATACTCTGCTGCTGATTTGGTAGAACTTACTGGATTTGAATTAGATTACATTCGTGTTCAATTAAGAAAAAACTGGCTTCCAAAACCTTCAAGAAAATTAGAAAAAAAACGTACTGGTGGCGTTGACCATTGCTATTGGAAAAAAGCTGATATTGATAAATGGATTCAAATAAAAATTAAATATTTAAAAATTGCACTTGACGGTTATCTTGATTCCAGACTTAATCATTATCCAACTTATAAATTTACTCATCCTAGTTTACAAAGGAGATATAAGTTTTTAATTTCTTTAGACTCTGGTGGTTGGAAAGGCAAGCTTGCTTATAATTCAAGACGTAACAATGAAGTGATGAAAGAGTATCTCAACCTAATAAAACCTGTTCAATATGTTCCTGCTGATTATTCAAAATACCTAAACATGAGAACTAAACAACATTTTGCAGAGAAAGGTTTATATAACGGCATGGAAACAGAGAAAATAATTGGTATCTCTTCTCACACGATTCATAACTTTAGAAAAAAAGGTATTTTAAAAAAAGGTATTCACTATTTTACAGGAGATCATTACTTACAAAGGTATATGTATGATCCAGTAAAAACTAAACAAGCCATGCTTGATGGTGGATATGATTTAGCTGTAGCGACTGGACAGAAAAAAAGATGGGCAAGAATAAAGGGTGAGAAGTAATGACTTTTTATAACACAATCAACGAAAACCCTAGTGAACTAGCTAGGTCACAATCAAAAGCTAAAACACAGGAACAAAAGATCATTAACTGTTTCAAGCAATACGAAAGACCACTAAGCCCATCAATGGTTCTTTCTATATCAGGATTAAACTGCCCTATAACATCAATTAGAAGAGCTATGACAAACTTATCTGATGATGGCAAACTGGAAAAAACAAAAGATTTTGTGATGGGTAATTATGGAAAGAAGGAACATCTTTGGTGTTTACCTAAAAAACCAGAGTCTTTTAGTCAATCAACATTGCCTTTCTGATGAAAATTAAAGCAATTATTTATCAAAACAATCCAAAAAAGATACATGGTTCTTGTGAGGGGATTGATTTACGTCTGATACGACATGATTATTTATATGAAGAAGAGGAGAAAAAAAATGAAAAATAAAGACTTTGACAGCTTCAACAATGACCGCATCAATGCACTTAGAAAAAGAATTGATGAACTAATATTTCTTAAAACAAGCTGGGAAAATCAAGCAAAGGAAAAACAAAAACCATGATGCACACAAAACAAATGAACCTTTTACATCAAAACAAAGAAGGTGTATGGGGTAAATATGTTGCATTACCTCATTCAACACAATGTTTCTGGGTGAAAGCAACGCCATCTGAATTAGAGACCATAAATGGTAAAAGAAGAGGCAAAGCAAATCGAGAGTTAAATGAAAGATATGCAAAAATTGAAGAAGAAGTAAAAAAAAAATTAGGAAATTTATATGGTTAAAGTAAACCAAACCAAGATCAAATCGACAAAAACTAACGATTGACGCTACATTTAGAATAATAAAAACCATAATCCCATAGTGTCTAACGGCAGAACTAGCAAGAATGAGCATGAGTTCAGAGTGAACAAAGTTGCCAGCCTTTTGTCTGTTGGCACTGTTAGATCAGAGATAGTTCGATTTGCTTCGACTGAATGGGGTGTATCTTCAAGGACTGTTGATAGCTATATGCAAGATGCCAGAGAGATTTTAAAACAAGATTTTGATATTGACCGCAGACAATTTACTGCGGAAGTTTTAGCTCAATATGCCTCACTGGCAAAAGAGGCTAGGAAATCAGGCCAGTTAACAGTTGCTTTAGGCTGTATAAACTCAATGGCAAAGGTCGGTCAGGTGATGTCTTGAGCATTTTAAGTAGGGAAGGTTCTGTATTAGATCACATAGGCAGTCGATATGTTGATATTGATACTGATGATTTGTTAGATAGGATTAGGGCTGATTTACACCCACAGCAACAGCAGTTCTTTGACAATCAGAATGAGATAGTTGGGCTTTCTGCTGGATACGGAGCAGGGAAAACAAGATCGCTTTGTGCTATGGCCTTGAAGCTTATGGCTCAGAATGTGGGCTTTATCGGTGCAATCCTTGAACCAACTGGGCCGTTACTCAGAGACATATGGCAAACAGACTTCGATCAGTTTCTTGAGCATTATGAAATACCTTACAGCTTCAGAGCCAGTCCTTTACCTGAGTATGTTGTGCATCTGAAAGAGGGTGATTGCAAGCTGTTATGTAGGTCATTCGAGAACTGGAGCAGAATTATAGGGTTGAATCTGGCATTTTGCCTTGCAGACGAAATAGACGTTGTTAGCCCAAGTATTTGTGATAAGGCTTTTCCAAAGATACTAGGTAGGTTAAGGGCTGGTAATGTTCGTCAGTTTTGTGCAGCTAGTACACCAGAGGGCTTTAGGTGGTTATACAACACCTTTGGTACAGATGAAGCGAAGGAAAGAACCGATAGGCAGTTAATTAAGATGAGGACACAAGATAACCCACATTTGCCCAGTGACTTCATTGAACGTATGCAAAGCAATTATGACCCATCAATGTTACAGGCGTATTTAAATGGGGAATTTATCAACCTCACCACAGGCCAAGTCTATGATCGCTTCACCAGAGAAAACAATATTACTAATGTTAAACCTGATATTGGCCTTGAACCTTTGAGAGTTGGCATGGACTTCAATATAGGCAACATGAACGCAGTAATTGGCATTGTACAAAATCAAAAATTGTTAATATTTGACGAAATTAGTGGCAGTCACGATACAGATAGCATTGCTCAAGAGATCAAAGCCAGATACCCTATGAATAAGATTTACATATACCCAGATGCAAGTGGAGGCAACAGAAGTACTAATGCAAGTCAGACGGACATTCAGATTCTTGAAGGATATGGGTTCAGCAATCAAAGCCCACGCAGCAACCCACCAGTCAGAGACAGGATTTCTGCCGTACAGGCTTTACTATGTAACGGCAAAGGGGAAAGCCGTTTACAAATCCATGCCAGTTGCAGAAAGCTAATTGAATCAATGGAACTTCAGTCATACACAGAAAAGGGAGAACCAGATAAAGAGTCAGGCTATGACCATATGGCTGATGCTCTAGGTTATCTTGTATGGAGAGAGTTCAATCCATTATTTGCTAGGTCGGGCAAAGCTACAGGGATTAGAATATATTAAGAACATGATAGTATTGAGGCAAAACTGTGTATAGCTCACTAAATATTTACAATCAGCCCATAACACAAGCTGCTACCACAGTTGCAAGCCCTAATGCGGCCTACCAGAGAATGAGCCAATTCTGGGATTTAATTACAGATTTAAAAGAAGGAACATACAAGATCAGGAGTGAACATAGAAAGTATTTGCCACAGGAAGCAAGAGAAACAGATGATAGCTATGACGTAAGGCTAAGTAGATCAACAGTAGTGCCATATTTGCAGCGTATTGAGAAGATGCTCTCAGGTATGTTAGTTAGAAAGCCAGTAAGGCTTGATGATGTATCTGACTTAGTGAGAGAACAGTTGTTTGATGTTGATCTTGAGGGTAATGATCTCAATGTTTGGCTATATAACACAGCAAGACTAGCAATCAGCTTTGGTCATGTTGGAGTATTGGTAGATGCACCAAAGGAAGGGGACAAGACCAGACCATATTGGGTGACATATACACCAAAAGATATTCTAGGATTTAGGTCTGAGATCATAGATGGTGTAAGGCAACTCACACAGTTGCGTCTATTGGAACAGGTTGTTGAACCAGATGGAAAGTATGGTGACAAGATCATTAAACAGATCAGAGTGTTAGAGCGTGGTAGATATGAGATCCACAGGAAAGATGAAAAGAAGGGTGAATATAAATTATTTGATGAAGGTGAAATGAGCCTTAAGGATAAGATTCCGTTTGCTATTGCTTACTCAAACAGAGTTGGTTACTACGAAAGTCGCAGTCCCTTGTATGACATTGCAGAACTAAACCTCAAGCATTATCAGATACAGTCTGACTTAGATAATATCTTGCATATCAGTTCTGTTCCTATGCTTGCTGTCTTTGGTTATCCAAATGCAGATGAAATAACAACAGGCCCCAATGAGGCATTGTCTCTGCCACCTGAGTCACGCATGGAATATATAAGCCCCTCTGGTGATAGTTATGACAGCCAATTCACAAGACTGAAAGATATTGCAGAGCAGATCAATACATTGTCACTAGCCGCAGTGCTTGGACAAAAGTTGGTGGGAGAATCAGCAGAAGCCAAGAGGATTGATAGATCACAGAATGACAGCACAATGATGGTCATTGCACAGCAGATGCAAGATTTGATTGATAACTGTTTAAAGTTTCATAGCGAATATCTTAATGAACCTAATGCTGGCAGTAGCTTTGTGAATAGAGACTTTGTAAGTGCAAGACTAGAACCACAGGAGATCACAAGTTTACTTACATTGTTTACTGCTGGAACTATCACTCAGGAAACATTGCTTAATCAACTTTCTGCTGGTGAGGTTCTTGGTGATGACTTTGACGTAGAGGAAGAGATCGAAGGCACACAGCAGGGAGGACTCACAGAAGTAGAGCCACCAGAAGAACCTGACGAAGAACCAGAAGAGGAGGAGGAAGAGGGAGAAGAATGATAAATGAGTATTCCAGAGGTATTTTTTAGGGAAACTATTGATATAAATAGATACAGTAATGCCGTATCAGTAAATCTAGTTAGAACTTACAATGACGTTATTTTACTTGCAGCAAGAAAGCTCAATGCAATAAATATTAGACAAGCAAAGGCTGGGGAAGGTGTAGTCATAGCACCGCAAACTAAAAAAAGATTGAGGGCAATAATAGCTCAATCAAAAACAAGTTTAGATAAATGGTCGAGAGCTTCATCAAAGAAGATGATAAAAGAGATAGAAGGTTTGGCAAAGGTACAGGCTGGATTTATTGAGGGTGAACTAAAAAAAGCTGTAAAATCAGGAAATATCCCCATCAACTCAGTAGCAATAAGCCCAAAATATGCGGAGTCTTTTGTCACAACAGATCCAACAAAAGTAAACATTTTCACAAGCAAACAATTTACAGAAGATGATTTTAAAAAGTTTGGTTCTGGTAAGTTTGAACTTACTGCAAGGCAAGGGGCAATGCAGACTTTACCTAATGGAGAAACAGTAGAGAAAGCATTTAGAGGTATAGCAACAAGACAACAGGAGGGTCTGGCTAGAACTATCAGACAGGGTGTATTTAGTGGAGAGTCAACACAGCAGATAGCTAGTCGAATGATAGGGAGGCTGGAGTTTGGACAGAGAGGAAGTGTTAGACAGATAGCACAAGCTGGAGGAGAACTTACAAAACTAGCTAATCATCAAATACAAACTATTGTCAGAACATCTGTTAATCAAGTACAGAATCAGGCATCACAGGCTGTCTATGCAGCAAATAGCAAGGTTGCACCTAAGTATGAATATGTTGCAACGCTTGATAGTAGAACAAGTCCAATATGTAAAAGACTTGATGGTAGAAAGTTTGAATACAATAAAGGCCCTACACCACCACAGCATTTCAACTGCCGATCTACTACTGTTCCTGTTGTTGATTACGAAGGACTCAGTAAAAGAAAGGGATTTGAGGATCTAACACCGCCACCCAAAGGCAAAGTTGTAACCCGACCCACAGGAGAGGGGACTGGTAGAGTACCACAAGACACTCAGTATGGTGACTGGCTTTTGGGGCAAGATAAGAAACTAAAAGTCAAGACTTTAGGTAATGAACAGAAGGTTAGATATTTTGAACGCTTGGCAAAGAAGGAGGGGTCAGGGCAAAAGGCTATAAGAAAGATGGTGAGGGAAGATGGTAGCGAAAGAAGTTTGAAAGATTTGGAAAGATTGTATGGCAAGCCTAGTGAAATCAAGCCAAAGGTTAAGCCCAAACCCAAACCCAAACCCGCACCGCAAGTCACACCAACACCAACAGGCACAACTTCCCCTGCGTTTGGTACAGATACCTTAGAAGAATATTTAAAATCAAATAATATTGCAAAATCTACTCAGCAGTTTGTTGATGAAAGTATTGATAGTCTTGAATCTGTTGGAGGACTAACAGGAAAACATACTAAAAAACTACGCAAGTTTCTGCAAAAAAGTAAAACAATTAATAATTTTAACTTTGGAGGAGATCGGTATAACTTTAATGCAGCTTATCAAAAGTTTGTTGTGCAAAATAAAAAAGCATTTGATGATGCAAACAATACCACTATTAGATTTATGGATAAATTTAATACACCATTTACAAGAAAAACAAAGGGATATGCAAACACAGTCACTACAAATTTCAAAAAAAAGAATGTTAAAGATTTGCAGTTTAAAGATGATATAAAGTTTATGTTTGCACCAGCAGGGAGGACTTGCTCTGGCTACACATCAAACTATTGCACTATTGTAAATACTGAAGTTAGAAAGGGGTCTACAAAAATAACTAAAAGTTCAGCTTTAAAAATGAAGAATCAAGCTAAAGAAACTTTAAGAACTAATAAAGCTTATTCTGATTATTGGACTGAAAGAGATTATACAAAACCCTCGCCAGCAAGTGAAATATTCTCTAATACAAGTGCAAATGATGTAAGTGAAAGATGGTTTTCTACTATGATTCACGAAATAGGACATCAAGTTCATTACAAGGGAAGTGGTGCTGTTGCTTTAGGTAATAAATTTAAAAAGATGGGTGGCATGAGTTATGTCACAGGATATTCAAGAAAAAACCCTAGAGAATTATTTGCAGAAAGCTTTGTTCAATATGTGTTAAATCCAGAAGAAATGCAAAAGATTGCACCTAGACTGTATAATTGGGTTGAAGAAATTACAGATAATGCTTTAAATCTATTATGAATCTAGAAGAAGCACTCGCAATGACTCAGAAGTTCCCAGAGGACAAGACTGTTCCTGAGAAGCTTTCAAAAGCTATCAGAGAAAGTTCTGGTGAACTTCAAGACAACTTAAGACAATTAGCTGAAGGCTTAATAGTAGATGCTGTTACTCCACAGGACAGACGGCTAGTAAGTAAATATTTACTTTGATTTATGCCACTTAAAAAAGGCAAATCACAAAAGACTATCTCTAGCAACATACGTTTGCTGATGAAAGAGGGCAAGACATTAAAACAAGCTCAAGCAATAGCTTTATCAACTGCTAAAAAACGCAAAAGGAAGTAATATAAAG
>VTLG01002825.1_pt1 | contig 17106 bp, 10 predicted proteins | sample 4694571 | NCBI WGS metagenome assembly VTLG01 (sample SAMN12604809, study PRJNA352737) | marine metagenome | biome: ENVO:00000447; feature: ENVO:00000209|ENVO:00000569|ENVO:01000036; material: ENVO:00002151; isolation source: viral sequences binned using virsorter ...
AGTGTATGTAAATACTCAAAGCTTGATTACCTATGGATCTGGAATATCGACTTCAGATTATTTTGGTGAATTTAGTTGGGGTAAAATTATGCTCTCAGCTAGAACTGGTATAAATTCTTATACTGCTTATACTTTAAATGGAATTGGAACTGCCGCTTCAGGTATTTCAACTTCTACAATAGTAGAAAGAACAGCTTCTTTAAAGTCTAAAAACTATAGTGTTTGATTAATAGTTAAATAAATAAATAAAAAGTTCCAAAAAATGGCCGCCATTATAACTGATCAAATTAGGATACTAAACGCACAAAATTTTGTGTCTGGAGTACAATCCACTAGTAATTCCTATTATTCGTTTGTTGGATTACCAAATCCTACAAATTATGATTCGGATTGGGATAATAGTCCTCCTGCTCCCAAAGATTCTTTCAATGATGAAAATGAATATTGGGATTCAATGATAGCATTGAAGAAGATTACTTCATCTGATGTAAGACAGGTTGTTATTAAGAGAGTGTGGGCATCTGGAACTACCTATGATTATTATCGTAGTGATTATACTGTTTCCAATCCAGCTAAGATCTCTGGAGCAACTAATTTATATAATGCAACTTATTATGTTTTAAATAGTGATTATAGAGTTTATGCTTGTCTTCAGAATGGAACTGATCCAGAGAATCCTAATGGCAGACCTTCTTTAGATGAACCTACATTTACTGATTTAGAACCTCGATCTGCAGGTACTAGTGGTGATGGTTATATTTGGAAATATCTTTATACCATTAAACCTAGTGATATTGTTAAGTTTGAATCAACGGATTTCATACCTGTTCCTTTAGATTGGGCAACAAATACGGATAATGCTGCTGTAAGAAATAATGCAGTAGATGGATCTATTAAGATTGTAACCATTAGTGATCGGGGTGTTGGTCTTGGTACGGCTAATAGAAGTTATGCGGGTGTTCCTATTAGAGGGGATGGAAGTGGGGCAACAGCAACTATTGTGGTTAATAATGATTCTCAAGTTGGATCTATAACTCTCTCTAATGAGGGATCTGGGTATACTTATGGAAGTGTTGATTTAGTTGCAGGAGGAGTTCCAACAGGAACTACAAGACCTGTTTTAGATGTTATTATTTCTCCTGAAGGAGGACACGGAGCAGATATTTATAGAGAACTTGGCGCATATAATGTTCTTTTATATTCTAGAATTGAAAATGATAATGAAAATCCTGATTTTATAACTGGAAATAAAATTTCGAGAGTGGGGGTTGTAGAAAATCCACAAGCATATGATTCGTCGGGAATTTTAAATACCGATAAGGCAAGTGCGCTGGGAGCACTTCGATTAGCTGGCACTGGTTATAGTACGGCTACTTTTACAGCAAATGCTTATTTTACTCAAACTATTGCTACAGGAACAACTGCTGTAGCAAGAGTTATTAATTATGATCAAACTACTGGAGTATTAAAATATTGGCAAGATAGATCCATGGCTGGTTTTAATACAGTTGGAACTGCTGTAACAGATCCCACTTATGGATTTCAATTACAAGCATTTACAGCTACTCCTTCAACAGGTGGAGATGTGACCATTATTCCATCTTCGGGTTCCAATTTGGAAATTGATACAGCGTTTACAGGTCTCTCTACTGTAATAAATAATAGGACATATTATCTTGGTCAATCTTTTACTAGTGGAATTTCTAATCCAGAAGTTAAAAAACATTCTGGAAATATAATTTATGTTGATAATAGGCCATCTATTACGAGATCCTCTAATCAAAAAGAAGATATCAAAGTTATTTTGCAGTTCTAAAAAATCATGCCGCAACAAACCAATCTCAATGTATCACCATATTTTGACGACTTTGATGCAAATAATGACTATCATAAAGTATTATTTAAACCCTCGTATCCTATTCAGGCTAGAGAGTTAAATAATCTTCAGTCAATACTGCAAAATCAGGTTGAAAAATTTGGGCAGCATTTTTTTAAAGAAGGTGCAAAAGTAATTCCAGGAAATACTGCTTATAATAAAAGATATTATGGGATACAGTTAAACAATAATTATAAAGGGATACCAGTATCAGCATATGTTGATCAATTAGTTGGGACAAAAATTACTGGGCAATCATCTGGTGTAACTGCAGTTGTATCTCAAGTATTACTACCCGAAGATTCGGAAAGAGATACTCTTACTCTTTATGTAAATTATATACAATCAAGTACTACAAATAATTTAACTCAAACATTTTCGGATGCTGAGGGATTGTCGTGTAATCAGGATATTACTTCTGGATTATTAAGTAATTCGGTTATTACAGCTGGAGCTCCTTTTGCAACTACTGTTTCTAATAATGCTGCTGTTATAGGATCTTCTTTTACAATTTTAGAAGGTGTATATTTTATTCGGGGAAATTTTGTCAATGTAAGTGAAGAAACATTGATTTTGGATCAATATACTAATCTCCCATCTTATAGAGTTGGATTATATGTTGATGAACAAGTTATTACTGCAGATCAAGATGAGACATTAAATGATAATTCTCAGGGATATAATAATTATGCCGCATCAGGTGCTGATAGATTAAAAATTACTACAAGTTTATATAAAAAACCTTTAACTGATTTTGATGACAATAATTTTGTTGAATTAACAACAGCAGTTAATGGTAATTTAGAACCTCCCACTACTTCTAAGCTTGTTGGAGGCGGTGGAGCTTTTAGTTATGATATAACAGATACTCTTGCAAGAAGAACTTTTGATGAAAGTGGTGATTACCAAGTAAAACCTTTTAATATTGTTCTTTTAAATTCCTTAAATGATAATGTAGGTAATAGAGGAGTTTGGCAGTCTGGTCAATTTACATATTCAGGATCTACTCCATCTAGAAATTTAGCAGTATATAAAATTTCTCCTGGAAAAGCATATGTTAAAGGATATGAAGTTGAAACTACAAATACTTATTTTTTAGATGTAGATAAACCTAGAACTACAAAAGTTTTAGAAGATCAATCAATAATATACAATACAGGACCTACTGTAAAATTAAATAGCATTTATAGATCACCTACTATAGGAATTGGTAATACTTATTATGTAAGTTTAAGAAATCAAAGAGTAGGTGTTGCTGATACATATTCGGGATCAGATGGAGCTCAAGATGCTAAAGAAATTGGTGTTGCTCGTATCTATGATTATAGATTAGAGTCTGGATCATACGATACTACCAATGGAAATAGAAATGAATGGGATATATCTTTATATGATATACAAACTTATTCCACACTTACCTTAAACCAAGCCGATACTCTCACAATTCCATGTTTTGTCGAAGGTGAAAATAGTGGTGCTACTGGTTTCTTACGTTATAGCGTTAATGCAGGAACTGCGGTAACTGTATATGATAAAGCTGGTAGTTTTATTACTAATGAAAAACTTACTTTTAATGGCATTGCAGGTGGAAGAATTGCTATAGCAGTTACAAGTAATTCTATTTCAGATGTAAAATCTTTGTATGGAACAAATGATGGTATTAGTGGAATTAATACTTTTCACGCAAATGTAATTCAATCACCAAAATGGGAAGTTGGAATAGCAAGTATTACTGTTCCTAGTGGATCTCCTAGTATAAGTACAGTAAGAAGTACTGTTTTTTCTAATTGGGGAACTGGTGTTATAAAAGAAAATGATTTAATTCAATATACTGATACAACATTAGCATCTCCTGATCCTGTTATGGCTAGGGTTACTTATGTTGGAAATGGAACTGATATTCCATCTAGTCGTATAGAAGTTGTAGGAGTTGCTACTGTAACAGGAATTGTAGAGGGTGCTCTTCCTTCTTCTCAGTTACAAGTGACTGATTTGACAGTATTGACTACTGATTTGGATAAGTCTGAGGATAATACTTTATATACTGTACTTCCGAAGCCTAATGTATCAGATGTAGATTTTACTAGCGCATCTATTACTATTAGAAAAACTTATAGTGTTGATATTGCTAGTAATGAAATAACTAGTTCATCTCGACCTACAGCAGGAACTAATGAAACATTTTTACCATTTGATGTAGAAAGATATACTTTAATAAGATCAGATGGAAGTACAGAAGAATTAACATCAGATAAAGTAACTTTTAATTCTACTGCTACTGAATTTGGAGCAAGTAATCTCGGATCAGCTGATAGTGGAGCCACACTTATTGCCACTTTGAAAAAAGTAAAACCAACATCGAAGAAAAAGATAAGAAATAGAGTTAATTCATTAGTTATTTCTAAATCTAAAGATTCAGCATCGGGTATTGGATCAACTACTCTTAATGATGGATTGGATTTTGGGGATGGCTATTTCCCATATGGAACCAGAGTTCAAGATAAAACTTTATCATTGAATACTCCTGATATTATTGAAATTCATGGAATTTACGAATCTTCTGATACTTCTGATCCATCCGCACCTAAAGCAACACTTTCATCTATTAATAGTTCTACTACTACAACTTCAGAATTAACAAATGGAGAACTTTTGATAGGGCAAACAAGTGGAGCAGTTGCTGCATGTGCAGAAAAAGTGAGTAGTGATCAAATTTCTTATGTTAAGAAAAATCAACTTAATTTTATAGAAGGAGAGACAGTAATCTTTCAAGAAACTCGCATCTCAGCTGTTGTAAGTGCGTTGGATGCGCCTAGTTTTGATATTAGTAAAAAATATACTTTTAGTGCAGGTCAGAAGAAAACATTCTATAATTATGGAACTTTGAAAAGAAAAGCAGATTTTGTAGCACCTGAAAAAAGATTAAAAATTTATTTTGAAAGTGGTTACTACGATTCTACAGATGAAGGTGATCTTACGAGTGTAGATTCATATAATACATTTAATTTTTCTAATGAAATCCAATCTATTGATGGACATAGAAATACTGATATATTTGATATAAGACCTAGAGTTTCTGATTATACTGTAACTGAAAGTTCAAGATCCCCATTAGAATTTCTTGGAAGATCCTTTAATGGAGCTGGAAATTCAGCGGCTAATATTTTAGCATCTGATGAAAATATTATAACTGATATATCATATTATCTTGGAAGAGTTGATAGGATTTATGTATCCAAATCTGGAAAATTCCAGGTAGTTTATGGTACTCCTGCTGAGAATCCACAATTACCAAATCCTATTGATGGTGCTATTGAGTTAGCTACGGTGACTCTTCCACCCTATCTTTATACCCCTGAAGATGCAAATATCAGCTTCTTAGAGTATAAACGCTTTAGGATGGTTGACATTAAAAATCTTGAAAATAGAATTAAGAATTTGGAATTCTATACTGCATTATCATTATTGGAAGTAGAAACTGCCAATATGTTTATTCCTGATGGTGATGGTTTAAATCGATTTAAAGCAGGATTCTTTGTAGATAATTTTTCATCTTTTAGAACTCAGAGTGATTCTACTATTCCTCAGAATGCTATTGATATGAAGAATAAAATATGTAGACCTATGCATTATACCAATGCTGTTGATTTGATGTTAGGTCCAGTAGTCAATCAAGATCAAACTGCTGATCAGCAGTTTAGTCTGATTCAAGGTACTAATGTAAGAAAGAGTGATGATATTATAACTTTAGATTATAGTGAAGAGGTGTATATAGAACAACCTTTTGCTACTAGATCTGAAAGTGTAACTCCTTTCTTAATGAGTTTCTGGACAGGTTCTCTTGAATTAAACCCAGCATCAGATACTTGGGTTTCGACTACTAGAATCGAAGATAGAATCATCGAAGTTCAAGGTGATTTTGAAGATACAATGCGTCAAGCAGTTCAAAATGAAGGTGTTGATCCTCAAACTGGATTTGCTCCTACTGTTTGGAATGCTTGGGAAACGAATTGGGTAGGAACTGAGGTTGTAAATACAACTCGTAATGTAGATAGAACATGGACTACGGGGAACTGGAGAGCTGGTAACACTTGGAGACAAACTTGGCAAGAAGAACTAGAAGAAACTAGAAGAACTGGTTTTGATGTTAGAACAGGAACAACAACTATAATTACTGAACAATGGGATAATACTTCTGTTGGTGATAGAGTAGTTAGTAGAGCTCTTATTGCCTGGATGAGGGCAAGGAATATTGAATTTACTGCTAAATCAATAAAGCCTTTAACAAGAATGTATGCTTTCTTTGACGGGGAAGATATTACAGCATATTGTGTTCCTAAACTTCTTGAAATTAGTATGGATAGTGGCACATTCCAGGTTGGAGAAAAAGTAAGAGGTAGTGTTCAGCCTATCGGTCTTGCTGATCCTATTGATCCAGATGTTGGGGCTGCTATAGAATTTAGAGTTGCTCAATGTAATCATAGAGAAGGACCTTATAATGCTCCAACTGTAACCTATCCATTAAATCCATATACAAATAGTGTTCTTCCTTTTTCATATTCTTCCACATCTAATATTTTAAATGTAGATACTTTCTCTCTTGCTTCTGAAGTACAGGGCGAATATAGTGGTTGGTTAAGTGCTGGTATGACTCTTCGAGGTGAAACAAGTGGTGCAACTTGTACTGTTAATACAGTTAGACTTGTTTCCGATATAGCTGCAGGATTAATTGGATGTTATTATAACCCAAATCCGGATATTGCTACTCATCTTAGATTTGAAACAGGAACTAAGAGCTTTACTTTGATTAATGATGAACAAAATGATGTTGATAGTGCAACAACATTAGCAGATGAAACATTTACTTCATCTGGAACGATGGAAACCGTTCAGGAAAATATTGTTTCTGTTAGAAATGCAAGAAGAGAAACAAGAATTAGTGAAGAACAATCAGCAACTTTTGAGACTGTTTCTACTCGTGTTACTGGTTCTTCTGCGATTGGGGATGCAGTAGTTACTAATAGTTGGCAAAGGAATGGAGATCCACTTGCCCAATCATTTAGAGTTGATCCAGCAGATAGTGAAGGAGGATTATTTGTAACCAAAGTTGATCTCTTCTTCCGTGCTGTAGATGATTTGGATGTTCCAGTAAAGGTTCAGTTGAGAACTATGATAAATGGAACTCCTACTGAAAAAATTATCCCACAATCCGAAATTGTATTATCTCCAGATGATATTACAATTTCGGCTGATGGATCAAAGGCAACTACTGTTGAATTTAAATCTCCCGTATATTTGACATCGGGTACTTGGTATGCATTAGTTTTAATATCCAATTCAACAAAATATAGTGTTTATATTTCTAGAGTTGGTGAAAACGATCTTGAAAGTCAAGTTTTTGTACAAAATCAACCAGTCTTAGGATCTTTATTCAAGTCGCAAAATGGTTCTACATGGGATCCTAGCCAATGGGAAGATCTTAAATTTACTCTTTATAAAGCAACCTTTGAAAGTTCAGGAGTTGTAGATTTTTATAATCCAGAACTTACTAAAGGAAATAATCAAGTTCCTACTTTGATGCCAGATTCATTGTCTTTAATTTCTAGAAAGGTGAGAGTTGGTCTTGGAACAACAGTTGCAGATGCTTATGAGATGGGAAATGTATTTTTCCAACAAGGAACTAATGCTACTGGTCATCTTGTAGGAGTTGCTGGAAGTGCAACTGGTTCATTAGCTGTTTCTAATCCTGGTATTGGATATACTCCTACAGATGGGGGAGTTACATTCGCAGGTGTGAATCTAGTTACATTAACTGGTAATGGACGTGGAGCGACCGCAGAAGTTACAATTGCTAATGGAGTAGCTGCTGCTGCAACAATTACTGGAAATGGGGGATATGGTTATGAAGTTGGTGATGTTCTTGGTATTACCACTATTGGAATTGCTAGTTTGGGAAGAAATTCTAAATTCACTATTACTGGAATTGGTATAACTAATGAACTTATTTTTGAAAATGTTCAAGGTAATTTTGTTGTTGGATCTGCTAATACAGTAATGTTTATTAATAGTTCTGGTATTACTACAGAACTTAATTCTTCTGGAGCAACCGGACTAGGAACTGGTGGAGATGTTCAGATTTCTACTATTAATGTTGATTCTGATGGTACTCATATTAAAGTGAATCATAAGAATCATGGAATGTATTTTGACGATAATATTGTAGAAATATCCGGCGCACTATCTGATGTTAAGCCTACTAAATTGAGTCTTCCATATTCTTCAGGTTCTACTGGAAATTTATCAGTTGATGATGCAACAAGCTTCTCTACTTTTGAGAATGTTGGAGTTGGAACTACTAATGTTGGATTCCTTCGTATTGCTGATGAAATAATTCAATATACAAATGTTTCTGGTAATAATATTGGTGGAAATATTACTAGAGGTACTGGCTCTTTAGATTATCCAACTGGTACTCCTGTTTATAAGTATGAACTGGGTGGAGTTAATTTGAAGAGAATTAATGGAATTCATACCTTATCAGATGCTACAGTTTCTGAACCCATTACTTTTGATTCATATCATATTAAAGTGGATATGTCTCAAACGTTTAATACAAATAATGATAACAGAGGTAATGATGTTGGATTCCCTGCATTGTATTTGAATGGTACTCAGTCTGGTGGAGGATCTAATATAAAGGCAACTCAAAATATGCCTTATGAAATTATTACTCCAATTGTGCATAATGTAACATCACCTGGAACTTCACTTATTGGAGAGGTGAGAACAGTTACAAGTCAAAGTATTGATGGAACAGAAATTCCTTATCTTGATAATGGGTTTGAAGGTATCGCACTTAATGCTCCTAATTATTTGGATAGTCCCCGATTGATTGCATCTAAAGTTAATGCAGATGCTAAATTAACTAATCTTGAAGGATCTAAATCATTGAATATGAGATTGTTCTTGGGAACTACAGATCCTAATTTAAGTCCGGTAATTGACGGTCAGAGAGTAAGTACTATTCTTACCTCTAATAGAGTTAATAATGTTATTACAAATTATGCAACAGATAAGAGAGTAAATTCTTTAGATGATGATCCAACTGCATGTCAGTATATTTCTAAGGAAATTGCCTTAGAAAATTCTGCTACATCTATTAAGATATTGGTAAGTGCTCATATTGATGTTGGTGCTGGTATTAGAGCGTTCTATGCTATAGGTGATGGTGAGGGATTTGACCCAATATTTACACCATTCCCTGGATTTAACAATCTTAATAATAGAGGACAAATTCTTGCTGCAGAAGATAGTGATGGTCAATCTGATGTGTTTGTTCCAAAATCAAATGATTTGAGTGCTTTACCAACGAAGTATATGGTAGCAGGAGTAGAACCTTTTAAAGAATATACATTTACTGCTGATCAATTACCATCCTTTAGATCTTATAAAATTAAGATATTATTGACTTCTACTAGTCAGGTTTATGTACCTGTGATGAAGCAACTTAGAGTAATGGCATTGGCATAAATGGATTATTATAATATAGAGGGAAATGGTGATCTAGCAAGAGATCCTTACACCAATTCAATTGTAAATGTGAATAAATTAGATTATGAGCATTATGTTGAAAGTCGTAAAGCAAAAGCAATGAAGAATCAAAGAGTAGATTCTGTTGAAAAGGATTTATCTGATTTGAAAGGTGAGATTAATGAAATTAAATCTCTACTTAAGGAGTTAGTAAATGGCAACTAAAAAGATAACATTTGATCCAGATGCTGGAGTACCTGTTGCTTCTAATTTGACCATTTATGGGGGAGCAAATTTCAAAGCTAATTTTAATGTTTTTGATACTTCCAATGCTGCATTCAATTTTACTGATTGGACAGGTTCCTCTCAAATGCAAAAAAGTGTAGGAGCAGGAGCAACAACACTTCCTACTTCCACATTTACTGTTGGATTTACTAGTGCATATGATGGAAAGGTTGCATTAACATTAACATCTGCAGCAACTACTAGTATTTCTGAAGGAAGATATATGTATAATGTTTTAGTTAGCTCTGGTACGACAACCTATAATATTATAAATGGGGATATTTTAGTATATCAGGGCATTTCATCTGCACCATCCTAAATATTGTAGAGGTATTGTATAAATGGCCCAACCAGCAAGTAGACAAGATTTAATAGATTACTGTAAGAGACAGTTGGGTGCTCCGGTATTGGAAATTAATGTTGCGGAAGAGCAAATATCAGATTTACTTGATGATGCTATTCAATTATTTCAGGAGAGGCACTTTGATGGTGTCTGTCAGATGTTTTTAAAATATAAGGTAACACAAGATGATATTGATAGGGGAAGAGCACCCTATAAAAGTTCTGCAGGAATTGTTACAACTAGTGCAGTCGCTCCAGCTTCTTCTGGTATAGGAACTACCTCAGTAACTTTTAACTGGGAAGAATCTAGTAATTATTTACAAGTCCCTCCAGAAATTATTGGAGTAACAAAGATATTCCATTTTGATGGATCTAACACTATGACAAATAATATGTTTAGTGTTAAATATCAGTTATTTTTAAATGATATCTATTTTTGGGGTACAACAGAACTTTTGACATATTCAATGCTTAAAACATATTTGGAAGACATTGATTTTCTATTAACTACTCAGAAACAGATAAGATTTAATCAAAGAATGGATAGATTATATTTGGATATTGATTGGGGAAGTTTGATTGCTGGCGATTATATAATTATGGATTGTTTCAGAGCATTAAATCCAAATGATTATCATAGAGTGTGGAATGATTCTTTCTTAAAGAAATATGCTACAGCTCTTATTAAGCGCCAATGGGGACAAAATTTATTGAAATTCCAAGGGGTAAAACTTCCTGGTGGTATAGAATTAAACGGAAGACAAATTTATGATGATGCTCAAAAAGATCTTGATTATATCCAAGAAAGAATGTCTAGTACTTATGAATTGCCTCCATTGGATATGATAGGTTAAGATTATGGCACTTAATCCATATTTTCAACAAGGATCCAGATCTGAACAAAATTTAGTTCAGGATTTAATCAACGAACAGTTGAGAATGTATGGTGTTGATATTCATTATCTACCTAGAAAATATATGGCCGAAAATAAGGTCATTAAAGAAGTAATTTCTTCAAAATTTGATGATGCATATCCTTTAGAAGCATATATTGATAATTATGAGGGATATGCAGAAAATCCTGTTCTTTTATCAAAGTTTGGTATTGAGAATACGAATGATATAACATTAGTTATTTCTAGAGAAAGATGGGAGACATATATTGAACCATTATTACAAAATGAAGCAAATGTGAAATTAACTACTAGACCTAAAGAAGGCGATTTAGTTTATTTCCCATTAGGAGATCGTTTATTTGAAATTAAGTATGTAGAGCATGAAAAACCATTTTATCAACTTCAGAAAAATTATGTTTATACACTGAGATGTGAACTCTTCCGTTATGAAGATGAAGTTATTGATACTGGAATTGCTGAAATTGATGATGAATTAACAGGAGATGATTCTGATGGAACTACTGATGAGGGTATTTCTACAATTCTTGGACCTACTCAAACCTTTACAATGGTTGGAACTGGTGTAGATGCAACTGCTGTAACAGGTATTGTTGATGGTGGTGTTAGATTTATTACTCTTTCAAATAGAGGTGGGGGATATACTAGTCCACCTGTAGTAGGATTATCTTCTGCACCATCTGGAGGAATAACTGCAGTGGGTATTGCATCCATGATTGGTGGAATTCAATACTGCAATACAAATTTAAATGCTAATCAAAAATCCGTCCAAGAAGTTTATTTGGCAAATGCGGGGGCTGGATATACTGTTGCACCTGCAATAACATTTACCAGTACTAGCGGGGCAGGAGCAGCAGGAACAGCAACAATTGGGGATGCAGTTGTTGGTATTATTACAGTTACTGCGGGTGGTAATGGATATGTTAATCCACCAGCTATTACATTCACTGATGAAATATTCCAGTCAGGAGTTACTACTGTTAGTGCAGCTGCTACAGCATATCTAAGCAATGCAGGCGTAGTTACATCGATATATATTACTAATGCTGGTTTAGGATATAGTGTTGCACCTACTGTATCAATAGCTGCTGCTGATACATCTTCAACTGGTAATTATATCTTTAATGAAATAATTACAGGATCTGTAAGTGCTGCAACGGCAAGAGTAAGAACTTGGGATGCTACTACTAATATTCTTGAGGTTGCTTCTGTTACAGGAACCTTCCTAAGAGGAGAAACTCTAACAGGAGCAACTTCAGGAGCAACTCATGTTTTAAGAGTTGTTGATACTTCTCTAGATGCTGGATTTGCTGATAATTATAATATAGAAGTACAAGCCGATGCAATTCTCGACTTTACTGAAGCAAATCCCTTCGGCACACCATAAATATAATATACACGGAACTTAGCAATGTTTGAATATTTTTATAACGAAATTCTGAGGAGAACTATCATTGCGTTTGGTACTCTCTTTAATGGTATTTCGATTACCCATACTGATGCGTCGGATGACACTTTAAGTGTTACTAAGGTTCCGTTGGCATATGGTCCTACTCAGAAGTTTCTAGCAAGACTTCAACAGTCTCCGGATTTAAATCAATCTACAGCAATTACTCTCCCACGAATGTCATTTGAATTCACGGGAATGACTTATGATCCTTCTAGAAAAGTAACAACTACTCAGCAATTTGTTGTACAAGATCCTAGTTCGGATACTCCTTCGGAGAAAAAGGCATATATGCCAGTTCCTTATAATATGCAATTTGAACTTGCTATTATGTGTAAATTGAATGAGGATGCATTACAGATTGTAGAGCAAATTCTTCCTTATTTTCAACCATCCTATAATGTTACTGTAGAATTAGTTAATACTATAAAAGAAAAAAGAGATATTCCCATTGTTCTTGAAAATATAACAATGCAGGATGATTATGATGGAGATTTTAATACACGAAGAGTTCTATATTATACACTAAGATTTACTGCAAAAACTTATCTATTTGGTCCTGTTTCTGGTGCAACATCCGACATTATCAAAAAGGCCAGCGTCAGATATCTTGCTGGAGATTCCAAGTCTACTACCAGAGATATTACATATTCAGTTGAACCAAGAGCCCTTAAAGATTATAATGATAGTATTGTCACTCAATTGGCTGAAGATTTGATTACTGAAGATGGGAAGCCTGTACCAAGAGTATTAACTGTTGATGATGCTACAGATATTACAGTCAGTGGTATCAATAATGTTTATATCGATATTGATGGAGAAGAGATGCTTGTTAAGTCCAAAACAGGTAATAAAGTTACCGTTGAAAGAGGACAGGATGGAACCACTATTGCTAATCATGTGAAGGGAGCAGCAATTAAATCTATTACTACTGCGGACAATGCTCTTGTTCAAGAAGGGGATGATTTTGGATTTAGTGGAACTACTATATGAACTATGACAAATTAGATAATACTTTTAATGTTTCTTCTTCTGAGGTAGTTGTAGATAAACCTGAATCTGTTGGTATACAAAAACCTCCTAGATTGACACAAGATGATATTACCAAAGATTATGAATACACCAGAGGTAATTTATATTCTATAATTGAAAAAGGTCAAGAAGCAATTAATGGGATCCTTGAATTAGCACAAGAAAGTGAGATGCCTAGAGCATATGAAGTTGCTGGACAGTTGATTAAGAGTGTTTCTGATGCAACTGATAAATTAATGGATTTGCAAAAGAAATTAAAAGATGTTGAAGAAGAAACAAAACAAAAAGGACCAAATACAGTTAATAATGCTCTTTTTGTAGGATCTACAGCAGAGCTTCAAAAAATATTAAAGTCTGGACTAAAAGAGAAATCTAAATAACTTGGGGAGAGAAATCCCAAAGTACCAAAACTACTAATAACATGTCCGACGACAAAATTGATAATTTACCGTCAATAGATGAGTTCACAGAAAATCTAGAAGATTTACCATCTGCTGAAGAACTTATAAAAGAAGAGAATTTACCTTCTATTGATGAAATGATGAAGGTTGGTGGTTGGGATGAACCTCCTAAGGAAGAGAAGAAAGAAGAAGAGACTGAAGAGGAAGAAGAGAAGAATAAAGATCTTACAGAAGTATTACGTCTTATTAATGATGTAAGGAAGGATATTCCTAATATTCCTGAAATAAAATATTATGATGAACCCTTAGAAAAACTCTCTGCATATGTTGAGCAGATTAAAGAGAGTATTCCTGAAGTAAAATATTATGATCATGAAGTAGAATCAATATGTGAACAGATTGATCTTGTAAGGGAAGAGATAAGAGATCTTCCTGAAGTAAAGTATTATGATGAACAAGTAACAAATATTGAGGATAGGGTTGATTTACTTCGTCAGGAAGTAGTTAATTTACCTGAAGTAAAATATTATGATAAAGAGATAGAAGCAATTTGTGAAGCAATTGATAATGTAAGAGCAGAGATCCCCACGTTCCCTAAATGGGTTAATGAAGTTAATGAGGTTCCTGATTTTTCATGGATTGGAAAAACATTTAGTGTAATTGATGAGGATTTCGTTGAAGTAGGGGATAAGATAAAGGATATGGCATCTAAATTTGATGCTGATATTTTTGATCTTACCGAAAGTCTTGATACTAAAGATTTTGAGCAAAGAGTACAAATTGATGAAGTAAAAGATGATATCAAAAAAACAAAAGAAAAAATATTTGAGGAATTAAAAGAAGCTGCTATAAGGATTTGGGATCATCATACACAATTTAAAGATGATGATAGAAAGTTAAAGAAGCAAGTTCTCAGTAAGCTTAATGAAACAAAGCAAAATATTGAGAAGCAAATACTTGATTTTAATGTCAAAAATTATGAGGAGAATAAAACTCTTACAAAGTATTTTGAGGGGTTAAGGGAAGAGATTGGTAATCTTCCGGAAGTAAAATATTATGATAATCCTATTAAAGATTTAAAAACAGATTTATCTAACTTAGAAGAAAAGAGAGAGGAGCAAAGTATTAATATTGCTGAGTTATATAAGATTGTTAGTGAATTAAAAGAAACCCAAGAGGAGTTGAAAGAAGTATATAATGACCGTCCTATTGGACCTGATCCGGCACTTAAGCAAGGTCAAGACCCTCTTACACCTACTGATCAGAAGTTTGCTACTCTACAAGATTTAGCAGCAAATTATAGGTTATTTGTCAATAGGGTTGAACAGCAATTATATACTATTGGTGGCGGCGGTGCCGGATTCCTTAAGGATCTTGATGATGTTAATATCTCTGGATTAGTAGATGGAGATACTATCATTTGGAATTCTTCAACCAGTCAGTGGGATGTTGGATCTATAAGTGCTGGAAGTACAGCATGGATTCATGATAGTGTTGGTATTCATACTTTATCTAATGTAGGTATTGCTACAACCGCTAGATCTGATAGTGCTTTATATGTTGAAGGAAATGCTACAGTCACGGGTAATTTAAATGTTACTGGAGATCTTGAATATGATGAAGCAGTTGCAAGAAATTGGAATATTACTGGAATAGCAACAGCAGCAGAAATGCATGTTGGTGTTGATACTGGATTCTTTACTGAAGATTTGGTTGTAAATGGTGATGCTCGAATTACTGGTATTTTAACTGTTGGTAGAACATCAGTAACGGTTGATGGTACTAATAATATAGTAAATGTTGGTGCGGGAATTACTTTAAATGCCACCACCGGCAAGATTATGGCACCAGAAATTGTAACGGTTGGGACAAGTGGTGCTTTTTATCCTCCAGTTCTAAATACTACAGAGAGAGATGCTCTTACTGTAACTCAAGGTGCAATGATCTTTAATACTACAGATGGTAAAATTCAGTTTTATGATGGAAGTACTTGGCAGACTCTACCAGGTATGACTCTGGGTCTTACTGTAGCATTGGATGGTTAATTATGAAACCATTTAAAAAATTTTTAATTGAAGCTATTCCTACAATGCATGCTAATGCAGATGGACAACCTACAGGAAATCCTCCAACTACTGCTGGTTTTGGTGCTCATGCTGCTGATGGTGGTCCAGTTGCAGGATTTGACAAATATTTCTTTCCTAATATTGAAGATGATTTATTGACGCAGGATTATCAGACTCCAGCAGAACCCGGATTGGCTAAGTGGAGGTTTTCTAATGTATGGCCTGTAATGAAGTTGGAATTAAATAAGGCTAGTGATGGACCTTCTATTGATCAAATGGTAGATGCATCAAAAGAGTTTGTAAACATCGAAGCAGAAAGGACGGCACGAGCAATGAGAAGAACTTATCAACAGTTTCAGGGACTAAGAGAAGATCATCAGACATGTCCTGCAGGATCATATTACTGTCATGAAGATAAGAAGTGTAAAAAAATCCCTCAAGGATATCATATAGGTTCTAGGGGATGGTTAGAAAAAGATGAAGATGAGGGGAAAAAGAAAAATGGGTCCAATAACGGGAATGGAAATGGCAATGGCCATTCTAGCAATGGTAATGGTGGGAATGGCAACGGCAATGGTGGCGGTGTTAGTGAAGGAGTAAAATCTCTTTCGCTTAATATCGAAGTGCCTCAAAATGAGACAGAGTTTAATTTGGGTTTGATGTTTAGGGAAAGTTTAGATTATGATAGTGGGATGCTTTTTATTTTTGATGAGGTTGGTCAAAAATCTTTCCATATGAAGGATACAAAAATTTCTTTGGATATTGCTTTTATTAAAGAAGATGGTATAATTGAGAGTATAAAAGAGTTAGATCCTTATACATTAAAACCAGTTTATTCTGATGGGGATGTTCTTTGTGCTCTAGAAGTTAATAGAGGATGGTTTGAAGAAAATGGTGTATTGGAGGGAGATCAGATTTTAACACTGAAGAAATAATAAATAAAAGGGTAGATAATACTATTATAATGAAAAGTGTATCAATTGAAGATGCTAAGGGTAATCCCTTTTTAGAAGTTATTGATGTAATAACTCCGGAACCTCTTAAACCTTCAAAAGTAATTGAAGCAACACGTTTGCCTAATTATCAGAAAGTAGGAAATATAATATCCATCCAATTGGCTTGGAGGGGTAGAAACTATATGGTACAAATGTTTTTCCCTCAAGTCAAAAAACCATCCCGCAAAGAAGTACAGGATCAAGTAAGGAAAGTATAT
>VTLG01005398.1_pt1 | contig 17104 bp, 9 predicted proteins | sample 4694571 | NCBI WGS metagenome assembly VTLG01 (sample SAMN12604809, study PRJNA352737) | marine metagenome | biome: ENVO:00000447; feature: ENVO:00000209|ENVO:00000569|ENVO:01000036; material: ENVO:00002151; isolation source: viral sequences binned using virsorter ...
TCATCAGAGTTCAGACCTAACTACCTCACTCACGAGGCCGGGTCAACTGAATGCTGCTAATGATGCTCGTGCTTTATACCTGAAGCTGTTTAGTGGAGAGATGTTCAAAGGATTCCAACGCAATACAATTGCAAGGGATCTAGTTATGAAGCGTACCCTAAAGAACGGTAAATCTTTACAGTTCATCTACACGGGTCGCACCACAGCTGAATATCATACTCCCGGAAACGCTATACTAGGTAATACCGACGGTGCACCTCCAGTAGCAGAGAAGACTATCACAGTAGATGATCTTCTAGTATCAAGTGCATTTGTCTATGAATTAGATGAAACACTTGCACATTACGAGTTACGTGGCGAGATCTCTAAGAAGATCGGTTACGCACTCGCAGAAAAATATGACCGTCTAATCTTTAGAGCTATTTCTAAAGGTGCTCGTATTGCATCACCTATCACGAAGGCTAACTTCGTAGAACCCGGTGGAACACAGATCCAAGTTGGAGCTGGTTCAGATGCAAACGATGCTCTAGTCTCAGCTAATCTCGTGACAGCATTTTATGATGCTGCGGCAGCATTAGATGAGAAGGGAATCAGTGGTGATGGTCGTGTTGCCGTCTTAAATCCAAGACAGTATTATGCCTTAATTAAGGATGTTAACGGTAACAATCTAATCAATCGTGACGAGCAAGGCGACGCGCTACAGTCTGGTAACGGAATCATTGAAATTGCAGGTATCAAGATCTACAAATCAATGAACGTACCATTCCTAAGTAAGTACGGTACTAAGTACATACCTTCCTCAGGTAACGATAACACTGTAGATACTAACACAACGAACCCCGGTAATACTGGATCATTCGTAGATGTAGGTATCGAAGATGCTCGTGCTTCCGTCACAGGTGTCAACAACGAATACGGACAAGCTTCTAACTTTGCTAACTCTTGTGGACTCATCTTCCAGAAAGAGGCAGCAGGTGTTGTTGAAGCAATCGGACCACAAGTTCAAGTAACTTCTGGAGATGTATCAGTCATCTACCAAGGTGATGTGATTCTCGGACGTCTCGCAATGGGCGCAGACTTCTTAAACCCAGCTGCTTGCGTTGAACTATTCGCAGGTGTTACTACTAAGCCAGCCGCATTTGGATCTACATATCCAGCTAACGCTTCTTAATAGCTTTATATACGGGGAGCTCCGGCTCCCCACCCTAACTAATTAATATTATGCCTTTTCCAACCACTAACGCCACTCAAGAATTACCAGCTATAAATCAAATACTGTCGTCATGTGGTCAGGCACCTGTAACGACTCTCGATCAAACCAACCCAGACGTTGCGATTGCATACGATACTTTGTTACAGGTCTCTAGGGAGATTCAGGCAGAAGGCTGGACATTCAATTATGAATACCACTATGAAATGTCAAGAGATGATAATAACGAAATAGCTATACCAAATAATATGCTGCAGATTAAATTATCTGAAAATTCTGCTAACACGGAATTCGATTGTGTTAGAAGATCAGGTAAATTATATGATAGACAGCATCATACTTATGATCTATCAGAAATATCAGGAGATAATGTCGAATGTGATATTGTATGGGAATTTGACTGGGTAGATATACCTGAACCTATACAACAATATATTACAGCTAGAGCTGCTGCTATTGTATCACAACGAATTGTTGGAGATGCAGTACAGTACCAAGCTCTACAACAACAAGAAGCTTATGCTAGAGCTACGGCTTTAGAATATGAAACACAACAAGGTCAGTACACTTTCTTTGGACACCCACAAGGTCAGACAAACTATTACCAAAGCTATAAACCTTATCAAGTACTTCAAAGATAATGACAGCAGTAACCCAAAGGATTGATAATTATCTCGGTGGTGTATCTAAACAATCTGATGATAAGAAACTTCCGGGTCAAGTTCGGGAGTGTCTTAATGGTTATCCAGATCCAACTTTTGGTTTAACTAAAAGACCGGGATTACAATGGATTGCTAATTTAGGTACTGGAACTACCTATGATTCATCCTACTGGTTCTACATTAGTAGAGATGATGATGAAAAATACATAGGCTGTATAAAGCCAGCAGGAGGCGGTACAGGGGACATAGATATATGGAACGCTGGAACAGGTGTAGCATGTACTGTTAACTATGGTACAGGCGCACAGGCATACCTTACAGGAGCACGTACCAACTATGAGATACTCACTGTACAAGATACATCTATAATAACAAATAATTTAATAACAACTGCTGTTTTAGCTGCACCTTCTTTTACTGCTAACTCGCAAGCTACCTTAGAATTAAGTGGTATCTCAGTAAGTATTACTTATTCTATCGTAATAAATGGTACAACTATATCAGTTACTACAGATAGTGATGATACTTACGATGATGCTTTAGGTAAGATTAAAACTGCAATAGATAATCAAAGTACAAGTAGTAGCTGGGGTTTAACAACAACAAAGTTACAATCAACATTACATATAACAAGAGCTAGTGCATTTACTATAACTGCTACTGGTGGTACTACTGGTACCTCTATTTCTGTATTTCAAGATCAAGTAGACAATGTAACTCAGTTACCTGTACAAGCACTTAATGGACATATAGTTAAAGTTATTAATACAACGTCAGCTAATGATACATATTTTGCTAAATTTGTAGCTGATAATGGTACTAGTGGAGTAGGTCATTGGGCTGAAACTGTAGATCCTAGTTTATCTACTGGTTTAAATAATACTACAATGCCTCATGAATTAGTAAATAATTCTACTAATACATTTACATTTCAAAAGATAACCTATAATCCAAGAGCAGCGGGAGATGATACTACTAACGCACATCCTAGTTTCGTAGGAGATAAGATTCAGCAATCTTTTTTCTATGGTAATAGATTAGGATTCTTAGCTTCAGATAATGTTGTCTTAAGTCAAGCTGGTTCTCAATATAATTTTTACCATAGATCGGCTCAGACACAAATAGATTCTGATCCTATAGATTTAGGAGCATCTACAACAAGACCTGCTTCACTACATGGTATATTACCTACTACACAGGGCTTGATATTATTTAGTAAAAATCAACAGTTCCTTATGAGTTCTGAAGATGATATACTAACACCAAGTAAAACTACAATTAAAACTATTTCTAACTATGAAGTAGATAGTAGTGTAAACCCAGTAGACATGGGTAGTAATATAAACTTTATCAGTAAGACACCAAGTTATACCCGTGTATTCGGTATGGTGACTAGAGGTCAGGATGAGAACCCTAAAGTATTAGACGTAGGAAGAGTAGTAAATGAATGGGTTCCATCTACAATAGATACATTTATAGGTAGTCCTCAGAATCAATTCTTAGCACTATCTAGTCAATCAGATAATAAAATTTATTTCTATCTTACATATAATGATGGAGAAAAGAACTTAGTACAGTCTTGGTTTAATTGGCAATTACCCGGAACAGTACAAGCTATGGCTGTAGATTCAGATGATTTCTTTACAGTTACTAAGCAGGGTAATCAATTCACTTTAAGTAAAGCAAGCCTTAGTCAAAGTCCAGAAGATGCTATTATCGTTAATAATGATGGAGAAAAGATTAATCCATGTGTTGACTTATATTCAAATGCTAGAAATGCCGCTAATAATGCAACAGTGGTTTATGATTCAACTAATGACTTCTCTAAATGTTATATACCTTGGGCTAATGTAACTGGATTAACTCCTGTTATTATTATTAAAGGTACTACAGCTACAGGACAATTCATTGAATCTGGGTTTACTACTACACCTACTGTCGTTACTAATGATGGAGATCCATATTTTAAAGTTATTAAAAAAGATCTCAGTAGTATAGCAGCTGATGTTATTGTAGGTTGGAAATATGATTTCGATGTAACATTACCTAAGACATATTTTAGAACAGATGATAGTATGGTTAGGAGTGATTTTACTGCTAGTCTAGTTGTATCTAGAATGAAGTTTGCTGTCGGTCTATCTGGAGTTATGGGTTTTAAATTAAAATCTACAGGAACTCTACAAGGTTCTAAATCTTATACAGGAGATGGAGAGACTACAGAGTTAAATTGGATTGAAGATGATTTTAGTTATATTGATAATGATCAAATAAAAGTCAAGATAAACGGTATAGAATCAACAGACTTTACTGTAACAGGTGATACACAAATTACTCTAACTAATCCTGCTACTGAATCTAAGACTTTAACTGGTAATAATACTTTAACATCTTTTGATTTAACTTTTACTCCAAGAGATCCTACTAAAATTAGAGTTAAAGTAGGAGGAGTTTTAAAGACTCTTAATACAGATTACTTCTTAGTTAATAACTTTATTAACTTTGTAACAGCACCACCTGCTGCTAGTAATAATATTAAAGTATATAGTGCTGATGATATTATAGTTTATATAGATGAATGGTATAGCTTAAATCCAGTAGCTAAAGCTGATGTATACTTAGCTAATGATATTGCTTTGTCTGGACAATCAGTTGTACAGATACCTATACATCAAAAAACAGATAACTTCCAATTACGTTTATTTAATGATTCACCATTCCCTGTTTCTTTAAACTCTATGATGTGGGAAGGAAATTACTCACCAAGATTTTATAAGAGGAAATAACATATGATGATGAATGATTTTGGTATCCCAATGAATGATACCGAACTATCTATGCAGAAGAATCCTGCTAAAGCTATGTTGCAACAACAACTAGCTACGTCAGGTATGGAGATGCATTGGGTAGGTGCTGTTGTAGGAGCTGCTTTATCTATTGGAGCTCAAGTAATAGGAGGGAATAGAGCTGCTAATTCTGCTAGACAGCAAGCACAGAAAGCAAATGAGGCTACTGATAGGCAACTAGCTTATGATCTTCAAGCTTGGGATATGTCCAAGCAGAAGCTTATTGCTGAAAGGGGTCAGGCTGAACAAGCTATATTAGTACAAGCTGCAAATGAAAGAAGACTAGCTGATTATAAAGATGCGACTGCTATAAGGAGATGGAATTACGATTTAATGATTCGTAATATGAAGCAGGACTCTTTGGATATACAATTCTTAAAGTCTAATCAGTTATATAATGAACAGATATCTTTAAACGCTAGAAGTGCCTATGCTGGACGAGAAGACGAACTAAGAGCTTTAGATGAAATTAGAGCAGAGAATGCATTTAATGAACAAGCTTTAGAGATTGAAACTTTAATAGCTGAAGGTAAAGCTAGAGCAAGAGGGCGTACAGGTAAAAGTGCTGATAAAAGTATACAAGCTATTATAGCTGATAAAGGTAGAAAGCAGACAGCTATGGCTGAAGCTATGCTAGGTGCTGAACGTAATACTCGTTCTGTTTTATCAGAAATATCTAGAGATCAAGAAGCTGCAGATATGGCAGCTTGGGCTCAGAAAATGTTAGATCCCGGTATCTTACCATTACCTTTAGATCCATTACCAACTCCTACTTCAACCTATTTATTACCAAGACCTATAGAAGAATTCGACTTCGGACCTGAACCAGTAGCAGGTGCTTATAGAGATCCTTCAGCAGCAGCTGGACAAGTTTGGGGTAGTACTATTGCAGGTATTGCAGGAGCAGTAGGTGATGCAGGTACAGCAATCGGTGGTAAAATTTGGCCGTCATAACTAATTATTAAAACATGGCAACACAATTCAAAAGATACGCTAGAGGTGGCAGGTTCAAGAAACCTGTCATAGGCGATCAAGGCATAAGTGCCTTACGACAACGTGATCAAACCATTATAGATTCCCTACAATTATCTCGTAATCAGCAAGCTGAAATAGATCGAGATCAAATGACCGAAATGGAAAAGGTCTTTAATAGGGAAGCACAGAATATAAAGGATCTACAAGCATTAGAAGATAAAATCTATGCTAATAAGAGAGATAATATTAAGTTAAGGGCACAAAGAGAAGTAGAGTCTTTAAAAGGTCAAGCAGATGAATATGGTAGATCTGCTAAACATTGGGAACAATTAAGCCCTAAATTAGGTAAAGCGTTATTCAATCTATCTGAAGGAGTAGGTCATCTAGCTAATAGACTTGGCTATGATCAGGCGTTAAGAAACCAAGCAGATCATGATACTCTATCAATATGGGAAGAGAACTTTGAAGAGGGTATACAGATTGCACATGATAGTCTCCAAAAAGATGAAAATGATTTAGAAGCAGAAGGTGCAACACCTACTCAATTAGCAGGACTTGAACAAACCAGTGCTTTTTATAAAAGTGGTACCGTACACTATCTAGCTAAAGATTTAATAGATAATGTTGATGCCCATATGACACAGGGTCTTGCAATGTACACCCAAAACTTTGGACCTATTACTACAATAGATGAGTATAATAAAGCTCTGAAGTGGGTACAAAGAACTGTAGAAGAAAGTGTAGGCATATCTACTTATAAATATCATGGAGGTGTTCGTAAGTGGAGAGAGGCTTTTAATTCAGCAGCTGCAGCAAAAACTAAAACATGGACTACAGCAAGATTACATAAAGTAACTACAACTCAGTATAAAGAACATAAGAATATATTTGAAGCTACCCCAGATTATAAACAAAGAAATCTGGGTAATATGATTAGGTATGTCCAGTTTCATCTTAAGGATAAGAATGGAAATCCAATAGCAGAAAATACAGGTGAAGCTATTAAGTTTATCTATTTAGATTGGGCATCAGATTTAACTATACCTGAAGATGAATTAATTAGAAGGCTTGATTTATTAACACCTGAAGATGGTAGACAAGAGGGACTTAAAGCTTCAGTAGGAGGACGTTATCCTAAATTAAAAGAGGAAATGGAAGCCAAACGCTTAGAAGCTGTAAAGCAAAGAAATACAAACTTTAATATTGCATCTAAAGCTAAATCAATTGAAGCATTTAAACAGGTAACAACATTTATGGGGTCTGAAGACGCTAACGATCCCGAAAAGCTACAACAGTTAAAACAGGACTTAAAGAAAAATAATCCTCATAGTGGAGATGCTGTTAAATGGATAGAAAATATTCAAGAAACTAATAAACTCGATTCTACAAAGGTTCTAACTACAGCACAAGGACTTATTAGAGATCAAGAATGGTTAGGAGCTCTCACTTTTATAGAGGGTAATATTACTTTATCTGGTCCTGAGAAAAAGGATTTAATTGGTCAGATTCAACCTATAAAAGATTGGTCTTCAGTAGGTTATAAGTTTGATGATACTAGTAAAGGTTTAGAAGCAGAGCTTAAGAGAGCTTTAGGTTACAAAGGTAAAGATGAGTTAGCTAATGAAGCAGTTTCAAGAATGCTAGTTGAAGCTAAAAGAGATCTTATTGTTGAATACACTTTAGAATATGAAAGAGTTAAAAATAATCCTAAACTTTCTGATGATGGTAAGATTAGAGCTGCTTATGGTAGTGCAATGGCAACTGTAACAACTCGTATTGCAGAAGGTAAAAATGGTATAGGACCGTATGCAGTAATAAACGCAAGAGACAGAAAAGGATTTAATGTACCTACATTTGCCTCTCAAGTACAAGCCTTAGATGAAAATGATTTATCTAGTGTTAGTAATTCAGACTATGTTAAATTAATAGCAAATAATCAAACACACACACTCCTAGATAAACAAGGGGTATTAACTGTAAATCAAGAAAATGCTCTTGTAAAAAGTATTAATAATGGTTCTCCGTTAGATGCTGCAGACGGATTAGTTAATGTAATCGAAGGTGATCTTCCTAATAATCATAATTTAAAAGGAAATACTAATATGATATATAGAAGATTACTTATGAATAGTGAGAATGAAGAAGTAAGGAACGCAGCTACATTAGTACCGCCTGATAATCTTGAAGCAGTTGAAGGACTATTAGGAGGCTGGAGAAGTATACTTTACGATGCTCATAGTAATAAAGATCTTATTTCTAGAGTAGCTTGGGTTAAAACTATAGAAGAAACAGGTAATCCACCATTAAGACCAGAGATATTCAGAACAGATGATGATCTCTTTACTGTTAAAACAGATAACATAGATGCAAAATGGAGGGTTAGTTACTAATGACATTCGGAAGTATTTATAACGAAATAGAACAAGATCCTTCATTAGCACCTCAAAATGTAGAAGGAGAAGTACTAGATAATAATATAATCAGACCTGAAGAAGAAGAAGAGGAAACAATTGAAGGTATACAGCCTGTAAGTCCTACTCAGCAAGCAGAAGAGCAGATAGGTATTCCTAAAGTTGTAAATGAACCAGTTTCTGATTCACAAGTATTACCTAATTTAACTGATCCAAAAGTTAAACAACAGATGATAGAAGATGAGAAGATCTGGTGGGATATGCCTAAAGGAGATGAAAGGACTGCTGCTAAAGATGAATGGATTAAGAAATACTGGGGTTCTAAAAGGAACTATAATAATCAATTTAGTATATACGGAAGCTCTAATCCTATAGAAGTTCTAGATAATACCATGCAAAGTCTTGCATCATCAGGTATGGGACTTATTGATTTTGGTATGGATCTTGTAGGAAATCTACCCGGATTAGCTGGTGTAGATAATGCTTATGATAGATTTACTGCTAAAGTATTCAATAACGAAAGTTCTACAGCTATAAGAGAAGTATCTAAGATTGTATTACCATCAATATTATCAGGTAATTTTGTATCAGGTCTAGTGGGTAAATCAAAAGTTGCAGGATATCTTGGTAAATGGCAACAATTTGGAGTAGGTCTTGGATTAAATACTGTAATAGATTCAGCAATCGTAAGTGCAGTAGATCAGAGTGCAGATGTTAATTACTTCCAAAAGATGCATGAATCTAAATTTATGAATCTATTTGGCAAGGATCAATTATTTGAAGTACCAGAAATCTTGCGAGTAATGGAACATGATAGTCCTTTTATCAATCGTTTCTCAGCAGGTGTTGTTGATTTACCTTTTTCTTTTATTGGTAATACAATTGGTTGGGGTATGTGGCTTAAGTCTAATCCAAAAGGAGGAAAGATATTAGGCTGGATGGAACCTTTAGATGACACTGCAGCTACATATAAAAATAATGCAACTCTTTCTTTTGAAGATAGTAATAATATCAAAAGAATGGAAGAGTTAAATAAACTACTCGCTGAAGGTAAATTAAATAAAGTAGATGAAGCCGAAGCTATTGATGAACTAATCTTATTAGAAGAAGCAACAGGTAAATTAGATGATATCGAAAAAGCCTTACTAATAGATGATGAATTAACTAAATCTGAAGAAGTATTAAGTGCTAAAAGAAAGATAGAAGAGAATGGAGGAAAGATTCCTAATGAGAAAGTTGACGGGGATATAACACCCGGAATTAAAGACAGTACTCAGCGGACACCTACCCCCGGTAATGTAGCTAAAAATCAAGCAGATTTAGCTGCTATAAGAAATGGTACTTCTGTAGGAGATCCTAGTAGTATAGATACAGAACTTGCTAGAAAAGGTACAGGTACTGACATGCCTTCTCGTAAGACTACTGTTAATATATCTAAAGTAAATACTGGTGATTTTGAAGCAGTTATAGACGGATTCAAGATAAGTAAGAAAGAAATGCAAGCCGCAGCTTGGGGATATTATGCAGATATAGTAAACCCAGATAGAACTGTAGGTGATGTAAAGGCTTTATTCTCAAATAATAAAGATATTAAAAGTTTAGTTAGTGGTAAACTACAGATAGAATATATCTCAGATGATAAGTTTCATGCTGCTATGTTAGCAGTTAGAGATTTAATGGATATTTATACTGGACAAGCCGTTAACGAAACTTCTGCTAGAGTTATGGCGTCTTTAGGATTTGATATAAGAACTATATCTGAATCTCAATTCTTATATAAAGGATTAGCAGATTGGGATAAAGGTATGGATAGATTACTTGGTAAGATAAACTACTTATTAGATGAAACTGAACTATCTAATTATGTAGCTGGTTGGTCTCTTAAAAATAGAGATTGGTTAGCCGAAGCTCCTTTAGAAAATTTACAAGAAGCTACTGACTCTTTATTAAAAGTTTTTAATGAAAGAGCTATAAGTATACATGCTAAGAATAGAAGATTTGTTGAGACTTTAAGGAAAGCGAAAGACCTTCAACCTGAAGCCTTACGTGCTTTAACTGCTGCTTTTGTACAAAGTAATGGTGACGTAGATACTATTAGTAAACTACTAAAATTTGCAGCTGAAGAAATTAGTCCTTTAGGTATGATTAAAAGTCCAAATCCTAGAAGGATGTCTTTATTCGCTAAGAGTTTATGGGGTGTGGTCTTCAATAATGTATTGTCTGCTGGATCTGCAGCAAAAGCTGGTCTAGCTGGTCAAGTAATACATACTGCTAAATATATGTCAGCTTTTCCCGGTCACTTATTCTGGGGTGTAGTAGATGGTGATGTCATGGGATCTTTACATAGAGCTGCCTTCTATTATAAAGATGGTATGAGAACATATAAAAAAGCTTTAGGTTATGCTTGGAGTCAGATGAAGAAAACACATAGAGATCCTACAACTATGATGAGAAATTATAGAAAGGACTTTATTTTCCAAAACTTTAAGACTCAAGCAGTAGTAGATGATGTAAGAAAAGGTTTCTGGGAACCCGATGCTAATTGGGGTAGATTATTTCAACATGACTTTCAATCAGGTTTATTTAAACTTAGTCAAATGCAATGGGCTAGATATCCTATGACTTTGATGAGTGCTCCAGATGCTTTCTCTAAATATACTATGGCTCATAAGACAGCAGGATTAAGAGCATTTGAAGATGTTATAAGTGAATATGGATGGGCTGATCCTAAGAAATTAAAAAGAGCAAGAATAAAATATAGACGTTCTTTCTTTGATAAAGATGAACGATTAGTAGATGATTGGGTAGGTAAACAAGCAGATGATATTAACTTTACTGCAGATGATGGTGTTACTAAATACATCAATGAAGCTACTACTGCCTTTCCAGTTTTAAGATATAATTTCATGTTCCCTAGAACAGAGACTAATGCAGTTAAGTTTGCATTTTCTTATACTCCTATAACTCTTATTCCGGGAAGTAGTAAAATAAATAAAACTCTTTATGCTAATAGTGATGATAGTATTAGAATTGCTTTAAAAGAACATGGTATTAACTTTGATACTGATCCACATGCTATGGCTATATTCAAAGATTTAAGAGCTGAATATACAGGTAGATTATTCTGGGGTATGTTCCTAAGTAAGTTAGGATATGATTATGCAATGGATGGAGGTTGTACAGGTTCAGGTCATTACGACCCTAGAAGAAGAGCTAGAGAAGCGAAAGAATTAGGATTAAAGTATAAGACTTGTAGAATACCCGGAACAAATAGGAGAGTATCTTATCAAGGTATACCTATATTAGAGACTTTATTAACACTCCAATCTGACTTAGTTTATTATTCTAAAGATATTAATGAAACAATGATGGAGAATATTCAAGCCAAAGTAGGCGCCTCACTAGCATCTGCCTTTGGAGTTGGTCAATTAGATTCTCTAGAAGGTTTAGCTAAACTTTTAGTCTTAGATGATTCAACAGTAGAACGTTGGCTTAAAAGAGCTGCTACTGCAACATTTGTTCCTGCAGAAATTAGGCAGCTAACTAAAGCTGTAGATAATGCACTTAAGATGGTAAGAGAAGATTTAATTAACTGGCTTAAATCATTAAATCCCATAACTATAGGTGAAGTACCTACTGCTAGAGCTACTTTAACTGGTCTACCAGTAAGAGATACTAATAATGGTCTATTAAGATGGGTTAATGCATTTAGTGGTGTACTTAAAATAAGTGAAGATAATCTAGATGCTCCTGATAGAGATAAGCGAATTAGAATCAAATTACCTAACGGTAAAATATATAAAGGTACTTCTCAAGATGTACTTAAAGATCTTGTACAGTATACCTTCAGTGAAATGTCAGTAAATACTAAATCAGGTATTAAATATACTGAACCACAGATGGAGAAATTAGTATTAGCAATGCATTCTATTGGAGGTAGAGACTTAAAAGAAGGAAGTGAATTATTCTGGAAAATGCATGATATACTCAGTTCTCAAAAATATCATGATGAACTATTTCTTATAAGAGGTGCAATGGTTGATGCTAATGTTATTAATACTCCTGACTTAAAACTAAAACTTGAAAGTACTCAAATGTATAGAGAACTAAGAGCTATAATAAAAGAGTATAAAGGAATAGCAGAAACAACTATTGACTTAAATGAACTGATTAATGCACAAAAAGAAATAGATTATGAAGTTGGTGAAGGTAATATTAATGAAGCTGTAAAAATTCAACAACGTAACACAAAACGACAAGAACTCCTAGAATACGGAGGTTCACGATAACTAAACTATGGCTGTAACAGAAACGTCGCATACAGCGGATGGGTCTAAGACTCAATTCGCTTTTACATTTCCATATCTTAAAACGACTGACATCGAAGTTCAAGTAGATGGAACCGTTGAATCCACCTCAAACTGGTCGTTAGCTAATGCTACAACGGTACAATTTAATAGTGCTCCCACTAGCGGGAAGAAAATCAAAATACTTAGACAAACTAATGTTGACAGCCTGACAGCCACCTTCTATGCAGGTTCCTCAATTAAGTCAGAGGATTTAAATGACAATTATACACAAAACTTATATAAGACACAAGAGATAGGTAATAGATCTTTCCAGAATACTGGTACTTCTACAATGATTGGTGATCTTCAAATGGGTGAAGATACTAAGCTTGTATTTGAAGGTGCTACAGATGATGCTTATGAGACTAGTCTTACTGTTGCTGATCCTACAGCTGACCGTACTATTACCCTACCTAATGTTACAGGTACTGTAGTAACTACAGGAGATACAGCTACAGTTACAGCTACAATGCTAGCTGCTAACTCAGTTGATTCTTCTGAATTAGTAGATGGTAGTATAGATACAAGTCATATAGCAGATGCACAAGTTACTACAGCTAAGATAGCAGCTGATGCAGTAAATGGAACAAAGATTGCAGATGATTCAATTGATTCTGAGCATATTGCTGATGGCAGCATTGATACTGCTCATATTGCCGACTCTCAGGTAACAACAGCTAAACTAGCTAATACAAGTGTTACTACAGGTAAAATAGCAGCAGATGCTATAGACGGAACTAAAATTGCAGATGATTCTATCAATTCTGAGCATTATGTTGATGGTAGCATTGATGCTGCTCACATTGCTGACTTAAATATTACGACAGCTAAGATAGCAGCCGATGCCGTTACAGCAGCTAAACTAGCAGATAATGCTGTAGTTACAGCTAATATTACAGATGCTAATGTAACAACAGCTAAGATAGCAGCTGATGCAATAACTGGAGCTAAAATAGCAGATGATGCTATAGATTCTGAACACTTAGTAGATGGATCTATTGATACTGCACACTTATCTGCAGACTGTATAGATGGTACTAAGATAGTAGATGATGCTATTGGTGCTGAACATATTGCAGCTAATGCTGTTACATCCTCGGAGATTGCTGATGCTGAACTCACAACGCTTGCTGGTATGCAAGCAGGTACTGCATCTATCTTGGCAGGTGGTACTGCTCTTACCGCTACTCTTTCGGAGCTTAACTTGCTGGATGGCAAGAGCGTCGTCACGTCGGTTAGCGGAAGTTCTACTGATGTTCAGTTACCTACTGCAAAAGCCGTTAACGATCAAATTGTTGCACTTATCCAAGACATAGGTGGTTTCGTACCAATTGCAAATGAAGTATCTTTCCCCAACGCTAACCCTGATCCTAATAACGATGCTGGTACTATTGTCTCTATAGCAGATGCTGGTGGAGTAGTTGTTAATGGTTCTGGTGTTAGTACAACTGGTAGAACATTAGGTGGATCAACCGTTACTATTAATGGTATTGATTCTACACTCCATAGTACTACTATAGGAGCTGGTAAAGGTATGCTAGTACAAACTACAAGTACCTTAAATACCTATGATTACCATAGACTTATAGTAGACGAAGCTGGTGTAGCCTCTGCTCAGACACTTGTAACTGATTTCAATCAGAGATATCAAGTAGCTAGTAGTACTCCATCTCAACAACCAGACGGAACTGCATTAGCTGAAGGTGATCTTTGGTTTGATACTGGTAACGATAAGATGAAAGTCTATTCAGGATCTCAGTATGATCAAGTTACCTCTATTGGAGATTATAAACTACTAACTGTAGTAAATGATGGTCAAACATCTGGTAGTCCTACATTTAATGGTTCAATTGTTTCTTATGATTTAAGAGATGATACTGGAGCTGCTAGTGTTACATCACCCGGTCAACTTATAGTTAGTTTAAACGGTGTTATACAGAAACCTAATACTGGTTCATATGATGCTGCTGAAGAAGGATACTTCTTAGAAGGTACTAATGGTATTAAATTTGCTACAGCACCTCCTAGTGGATCAAGTTTATTTATAACTCTTATTGGTTCAGCTACTACTATTAATGTCCCCGGAGATAATAGTGTAAGTTCTGCTAAGATACAAGCAGGTGCGGTTGCTACTGCTAAGATAGAAAATAATGCTGTTGATCTTACTAAGATGGTTCACGGTACTCAGGGTGGTATAGTTTACTATGCTGCATCTGGAACACCTACAGAACTAGCTGCAGGAACTAGTGGATATTATTTAAAGACACAAGGTTCTGGTGCTAACCCAGTATGGGCTGAAGTAAGCACAACTCCTACTACAACTAGGGGGGATATAATATATAGAGCTGCTAGTGCTGATGCAAGATTAGCTAAAGGTACAGCAGGTCAATTCCTTAAGATAGGTGCTAATGATCCTGAATGGGCTGATGTACCTTCTGGAGTAACTGGTGGAGGAACTAATAAAGTATTTTTAGAATTTGAGAAAACAATAGATTATAACTATACAATTACAAATAATCATAACGCATTGACTGCTGGACCTGTTACAATTGCTGCTACCGGAAACGGTGATAGTAGTGCTGTAGTAGTGACAGTTGGTGATGGAGAAACTTGGACAATCGTATAAATTATGCCAATAACAATTAATGGAAACGGTACCGTCACAGGAATCTCTGCTGGCGGCTTACCTAGTGGTAGTCTGACTCTTACTGGATCAGACTTACCAACAGGATCAATAATCCAAACAGTACACTTTGAAACTACAACAGGAGTAGAAATTACAGATACAACTTGGACTGACACAAACTTAACAGCTAATATTACTCCTTCTTCAGCTTCTCATAAAATTCTTGTTTTAGTATCTCAGTATCTTACAACACATAGAAATACGAATACTGCTTATGGTGGTCTTAAATTGCTGAGAGATACAACAGATATTAGTCATGATTATTATGCTGCTTTCGGTATTAGAGCTGATGGAGATAATGATCGTTGGTGGAGAGGTTATGTAAGTTTTAATATATTAGACTCACCAAACACAACATCACAGATAACTTATAAAACTCAAGCAAGAGATCATCTTGGTTCTGATGGTGCTGAAATTAAACCTAATGACGATAGTATGCAATCTACACTAACATTATTAGAGGTGAGAGCATGACATTAAAATTAAACGGCTCCACATCAGGGAGCGTATCAATTGATGCTCCTGCTAGTACAACAGGTGGAGCAGATGTAGCATTAACTCTCCCAGTAAATGATGGAGATGCTAATCAGGTTCTACAAACAAATGGCTCAGGTGCTTTAACTTGGGCAGATGGGCCAAGTGGTTGGGTTAAAGTATTTTCAACTTCTACTACTCATAACAGTGGTGATCTAGATATTGAAAATACAAGCCTATTTGATGGTACATATAAGAAATGTATGATTGTTATCTTCCATTCAGCAGTTACTTCGGATGGTCAAGAACTACAGGCTCAATTTAAATTAGATGGTTCTTATGTAACGAGTAATGGTAAATATGCTTACCATACAAATCAAATGGATAGTAGTACTGATACCCATTCAATAATAAGAGATACAAGTGGAAGTGAAATGAAAATGCTGGAATCACTAGGTAATGCTTCTACTGAAGGTTTAGAAGGTACATTTACTTGGTTTGATCCAACAAGTACTTCACATTTTAAACGTTGTCATTGGGAATGGACTTATATGAGTAATTCAGGAAACTTCAGACATTCTATTGGTGGAGGTACATCAAATGATACTGAAGGTGATACAGCATTAACTGGTATCAGATTAAAATTAAGTAGTGGTAATTTTGGAGTTATACATTATGCGGGGTATGGATTAACATTATGAGTACATTAAAAACAACGAATATTACTCATGAGAGTAATTCAGGTACAGCTAACATAGTGTTAGCTAGTGATGGAACTATTAGTATAGCCAAGAACCCTAGAAGAGTTTTAGAACAGTTCTTTACTCCTTGTGATGGATCAGTCATAGCAACATCAGCTGGTAATGTAACTGTACAAACTAAATCTGATGCACAGGATTTAACAACTACAGATACTGATGCAGCAGGTTCTGTTATCACTTATACACCTCCAACAGGTACAACTCAAGTTATTTATGAATTTCAATTTAGTGGTGTAAGACAAGATGCTAACTCTCTTGCACATTTTAAATTCTATATAGATAGTGATGAAGTAACTGAAGCTCGATATACAGTTGGAGGAGATTATACAGAAGGTCTCTGGCAATTTAAATGGGGTATAAATATCGGTGGATCAGCAGTGACAGCTACTGGTAGACAAGCTTCTTGGACTTCAGGAAAAACTCTTAAATTAACTACAAGAGAATATAGTAGCACTGGTGAAGCAAAGCTTTACGAAACCTATAAATATGATGGAAGTTCAAGTGATAATTTCTGTAGACCACATATAGGTATTACAGCAATAGGATGATAGATATACCTAGAGTAACCCTACCCAGAGCTCTAGATATCCCTCAGCTGTACCTCAAACAGCCTACAGCGGACGTTCCGGCTTATAAACCTATGATCGTACCACCAGCTGATTTGGAGCCCCCTGAAGAGGTAGAAGCGGAAGAAACTACAGAAGAACCTGTACAACCTACTCTGAAGATTCCG
>VTLG01007189.1_pt1 | contig 17103 bp, 19 predicted proteins | sample 4694571 | NCBI WGS metagenome assembly VTLG01 (sample SAMN12604809, study PRJNA352737) | marine metagenome | biome: ENVO:00000447; feature: ENVO:00000209|ENVO:00000569|ENVO:01000036; material: ENVO:00002151; isolation source: viral sequences binned using virsorter ...
CAGGAGTTCTTGTTTTGTCATCTGAGAAAGTAAGAACAAAAGAGCCGCTATTTGATTCTGAACAAAATTTATCAGTTAAACTTCTTTCTATCTGATTTCTTTCTTCCATTGTCGGAATTCCATTTGCAAAACTGATTAGAAAAGAACCAGCAAAACCATTAGATATATTATTAAGATGAAATTCTGAAACCTTAGAATCAATCAATGCCCAATTATTACAACTTACATAGTCAGGTGTATAATAAGCATTCATATTAGGAGAATAAAGACCTGAATACATTATTTGATTTGCAGATGTTCTGTCATTAGCATTAAAAGCAGGTACATAATAAGGTTTGTTTTGCCTTATGTTTGACCAATCTGAACTAATAAAATATCCAGGAGTTCTACCCATTTCGTCAGGTTTAGCGCACCTTAGTTTTTCCACCCCAACGTGATAGATTTCTGCAATTTGAGTTCTATCCTTTGACCATACAATATTCAAAGCAAATCCACCTTGAAGTTTAAAGTCAAAAGCTAGTTTCTTAATTACTTCGTGCAAACTTTCATTCCCATTTGCTCTATTCATAAAGTTTTTGAGCTTAACAGTTGCTTCCAAATCTCTATCCTCCTCATCTTCAATAATAAGATTTTCCCCTGCTATCATCTCAGAAGTAGCGTTTATAATCGCACTACTAATAGAACTTGAATAATATAAATCAATTAAAAACTGTGGATATAAATTTCTCCAATTATCTGTTCCATATTCTATCCAACTTCTCCCTGGTGATTCTTGAACTATTGGGGCAGTTGAAGTTTCTAAATTAATGTTAATGATATTGTCTTTCATAATTTTGTTTTTATATACCTGCTAGTCTATCGTTGACATTAGCTGTTAAAGCTGATGATGTTGAACTGTATATCTGAACCTCCTCCATATCGCCATCATAAGCATTAAGGTCTGTTTTCCTTACACCAAGACAGTCTATATCAACAGTTCCTGCCTTTGTTTCTGTATCAGTTTGTTTTACACCGTCTTTAAATAAAGTTATAAGATTTGAGCCATCTCTTGTAAATACTATATAACAATCTCCAAATGTACCACTATCTAAACTAAAATCAGCAGCAGAGCCATCAACTTTAATTCTAATTGTGCTAGAGTTTGTGATTTTCATAAATTCGTTAGCTGTTGTGTTATCAGCTATAACTACATTACTAAAAGCAGTAGGTGTTATTTTAAGACCTATGGTAAATTCCCCTGATAGACTAATTTGCCCTGATGTTTGTAGATTTTGAGTTGCGCTATTACTAAAGGTTAAAGTTCCTGAAGAATAAGCAGGTTGTTCACTAGCAGTAGCTTGTACCATATGGTAGTTGTTACTAGAACTATCCGCCCATTGACTAACATTAGAACCATTTAAAGTGATCCCAACAGCGTTTTGATACCACGCTTCTAAACTAGATTCATCATCAGGCGACCAAACACCCTGAGGTCTTATTGATGATAAACTTAAATCTAATCCTAACTTTAACATATCTTATGTAGTTGCTCCTTCAGAATAACCTACTCCAACACCACTTGTAAGAGTTATAGCTGTCACATTCATAAAGAGTGTTGTTCCAGCAGGTAATGTAGTTTGCAAAGCCGCTTCACCTGTTGCATCTGCTACTGTAATAGCTGACACTACACTTTCAACAGGAAAATAGACACAATACCAATCTTTACCTGATTGTGCTGCTGTTGTAAATATTTCTGTGCCACCGTTTTTACCTAGTTGTTCTGTTAATAATTGTTGTACATTTTCTATTGCCATTTTTTTTATTTTTTATTGTCCGTAGTATATATAATTAGTTCCACTTGGCTCTTGCCTTTGAGTGTATTGAACTTGTGCTGTTCCTGCTTTATCTGCTACATACATCTTGCCTTTAGTTACCAAGCCTTGTACTATTCCTTTATCATTACTAGGTGGTGTTAAGACTTGTGTTTCTGTTGCAGGTGCAGTTTCTTCACCTAAAGCAACTGTGCCTACCCAACTGACCTCGTAGCATTCATACTTATAAAACCCTGAAGGGATTAGCTTTGTTTTGCCTGTATAAACATCAGGGGTTGCATTATAAATAAATCTAATTTCAGTATATCTATCATTAATGGTTTCTGTTACTCCATAAGCATATTGTACCGACTTATCCATATCATTAGTGAACTTCATTAAGTGCCTAATTTGGGTTTTAGCAACAGCAGTATTTATTCTATTGTCCTCAGTTTGTATATAAACATTAAATCCTGTTTCTGTTGTAGCTTGTATCATATATTAATATAATAGAAAAGTCAAGTATTTATTTGCCTTATAAAAGAAAAGAGGGCATAAAGCCCTCTAATCAAGAATATATGAAAACTAAAATAAGATTAAGATTTTACAATCGCATTTATACTAAATGCAGTATTGTCAAATGGGAATGAAGAATAAGGTGCTACGATGGCAGCAGGAGTTTCCTCCATTCCATCAAAGGTCAGGCTGTAACCAGCTCTATCCCCCCAAGCCGTTCCGCTATCTTCTGTACCGCTATTTAAGTACATTCCATTTCTTGCCCCTAAACAAACAATTTGGTCTTTACCGCCTGATTGTTGATATAATTGTGCAAATACTACAACTTTAGTTCTCCCTAAAAGTTTAATTTGATTCTGATCTTCTTTTGTAAATTGGTTAAGGACTAATGTAAGCTGTGGAGCATACATAATAGTTCCTGTTTCTCGTGTGCCTGTGATACTTTCTGTAAGAGATGAAGTTGCAATAGGTGTCGCATATCTGTATAAATCTTTTCCACTTTCCATATTTATATCTGTTACTTCCCCATTGTCAACAATTATTCCTGTACCAAAAACTTCATTAGTGTTGGCATCTTTTTGAAATTCATCATAAACTCCAAAATAAACATACTTAATTCCACCCTGGACTCTATCACAGGTCAACCCTCTTCCCTTTGTAAGTGCTGTACAACTCATATTTTTATATTTTTTAAGGTTAAAGGAGCAAGGGTTTTTACACCCCTGCTTCTATTAATTAAGTTTATTATGCTACTCTTACAATATCAGCTACAATACCTTGTCTAACGCCTGCATTGTATCTACATACAATTCGCATATTGTCACTGCCGTCTAAAGCTGACATATCCATTATTTTGATTGAAGCACCATCTGTGTCCGAAATAAGATCTGTACCGAAGAATAAGTTGCTCTTTTGTGCTACAACTAATTCATCATTGGACATTCCGTTGCATACAGCCAATTTTACACCGTTAAATACAGGCATATAATCTTCACTCATATTTGCATAAGGGAAGTTAGTTAAAGCTGAAGATGCTTGGATATACATTTGGTAAGAAGTAGGCGACATATAAATATATAAGTCATCTTTTCCAAATAAAGCGTCTGAAATACTTTCATAAGCTACATTTAAGTTAGCTATAATGTTAGCATTTGTAAATGGTGAAGCTGAAGCTGCTACTTGCGTTGCACCTGCTCCTAATAAAAGTCCTACAGCTCCTGTTACAAATCCTGTAAACTCTCCATTGTTAGCTGTGTTACCTGTCCAAATACACTTTTCAACCTGAGAAGAAACGTTACCTGCCATATAAGAAATTACATAGTCTGTAAATTCTGGTGCAGGTGCGCCTCCTGCTCCTGCTCTCATTTTTAACGCTTCCCAGCTACTAAGAAGATTTTTCTTACATAAGTCTAGGTTAATTTGGAACGGTTCAACTTCTAACACTCTTTCACCAAGATCAAGTGTTCCGTGATCTGTAAAGTCACAAGTTGCATCTCTTACTACATTTGCTGCTCCTAGCGTCTGTACATTCATTTTGTATTTTACGTTTTCTAAGACTGTCATATAGTCTAAAGACACGCTGTCTTGTAAAGCTGCTGAAATATAGAATCCAGCTGCTGATCCTGTAAACGTCTGATTTACTGTTGGTTCTGCCATTTTTTTTGTTTTTTATTATTAAATTATTTGTTAAGTTTCGTTAAAAATCTTTCACTAGCCGACATTTTTGACAATTCTTTTTTAGTATAAACCCTTTGTGTTTGTTCACTACTAAATTTGTTTGTATTGATCGGTGCATCAGCAGGACTTGCTGCTAATTCCGTTTTAAGTTTTTCGTTTTCAGCTTTTAATTTTTTAATTTCTTCTTCTGCTGAAAATTCAACCACCTCAGTAGTTTTAGTAGTTACCGTCTTAGGGTTTTCGCTTGGTATTTCAACCACTTCTTCTGTGTTTTCTTCTGACATTTCTACTTCTTCAGAATCATCATCACCTAATCTTCTTTTGATGTCCGCAATAGCGTCCTCTAGGTTATCAACCTTATCCTTCATTTCTTCATAAGTTTTTGCCCAATCAGTTTCTTCTGCTCTACTTTCATCTTCAGGAGCTAATTCAACTGATTCTTCTGACATTTCTTCTTTGTCATCACCTAAATCATCAGCGGTATCTTCTTGCTCAGTTTCTGAAACTAAAACCTCAGCCACGATACCTTCGGTTTCCACACGGAAAGATTCACCTGTGTCAAGACGATAAGTTCCTGGCGGAAGTTTTATAGTCGTGCCATCTTCCGTGAGAACGCTTATGTCCACACCGTTTTCTAATTCATCAGCAGTAGATACTACAATAGTACCATCTTCTGTTTTAGCTTGAAAAGCTAATTTCACTTCTTCCTCAGCTTTGTTTAAACCGAGTGCTACTAATATTTGTTCTTTAATGTCCATAGGTTCTTTTTTAATATAATAGAATAGTTAATTACTTTGTTTGATTTTCACGAATAATTTCGTTTAATGCCTTTAGTATTTCTTCATCAGTTGGTTGTCTTTCAGACATTTTTTCCATCTTGTCAGTAAAGTAACCTTCAATACTTAAACCTTTAAGCTCTCCTGCTTTTATCTTTTGCCATAAATCATCATTTTGGATGGACATAGCAACCATCCAGCTGCCCTTTGGTAAATTGTAGCCATAAAGTCTTGATTTGTCCATTTTAGGATCTTCTATTATCCAACTTTCCGTTGTTAAAACCCCTGATACTCTTTCGTTGTGTTCGTGAGTAGCTTTATGGTGATTGTTGTGTTTTAAATATAATTCAGACGCTTTTCTTACTGTGTCAGGACTAAAATAAACATAGTATTCTTTATCAGTATTTGGGTCATATCTGAATATTTGTTTGTTTGGGATCAAAGCAGGACTAATCAACATTCTTTTCTCCTCATCTACTTTAGCAAAAGTTAGATTGTTTTTCTCTTTTCCAAAGAAAACAAAGTCCTGTTCTATTGCAGGTGCAGATACTAAACTAATAGCATCAATTGCAAGTTCTTGATTATCATCTTCTATTACCAATTCTACAATAGATGTAGTCTTTTCGTAATAGTCTTTATTAGCGGCTTCGCATTCAGCTTTTGAATCATATTCACAGCTTCCTGTTTTACCCCATTTGTATTTTCCGTTTTCGCATTCTTCGCAAGGCATATTATATAATAGATTTAGTTAATATTTATTTGATTTTTAAATTGTGGCTCTACGTCTTATGTTGGCTAATTGTGCTTGTGACGAAGTCATTTCATCAGTTACAACAAAAGCTCTTAAAGGATCAGGTGCCACCCCACCTGTTAAGTCAAAAGCTCCTGACATCATTTGTGGTGCTGGAGTTGCTGCGGTCATAGAAGGTCTAGGACCTGTTCCAGCATCAGAAGGTCCTTGCCCATTTATTATCTTATTAATATTCATAGTGGCAAAAGCTGCTGCTAGTCCTGCCATTGTAATAGGGTAAGCTCCAAATGTACCTGCTGTTGCTCCTATATTTGCATTGGCAGCGTTAAAGGCATTTATTACAGATTGTGTTCCTGCTATTGTTGCTTGTGCTACTGCTGCTGCTTTAAATGTTGCAGTACCTTCACCTGCTGCGCTTTGTATTAACTGAAGTCCTTGATTGGCAATTTGTATATCCATTTGCCTTTTAGCTTTATCTATTTCTTTTCTTTTCTTATTGTTGTTAATATAATTTTCTAAAACTGCATTGTCTGCTTCAATTAAAAGTTCAGCAGATTCTTGTGCAAGTTCTGGCATTTTAGTCATTATTACTTCTTCTTCCTTTCTTTTAGCTAAAACCTCAGCTTTAATAGCGTTGATTTTGTTGTTAAGCTCTATCTGTTTAGTTGTAGATTCACCAACTATGTTAGCTAGGTTCATTTCTAATTCAGCTTCTCTGTCCAAATCTTCTGCTGTGTTTTCACCATCAACAGCTCTAATTTCCATCCCTCTTTGTTGTAACGCTAATGCTTCTTCTTCTAGTGCAATTCTTCTGTTTAACAAGTTATTCTCTATGTCAAAAGCATCTTGTGCTGCTTTAAGTCTAACCCCTTCTGACTTTGTTACATCTTCTGCAATAAGTTTCAGCTGTTCAATTTCTGCTCTACGTTGTGCAGTTTCTACATTTAAATCTCTTTGCTTGTCTGCTAAGTCTTGAGTTTGTCTTGTTAAAGCTGCTGTTGAAGCGGTATCAGCTATGATTTCAGTTTTCATATCTTTGAAAGCACTTGTCATATCTTCTATGCCACCCTTCACATCACCACCTAGTAATTTAGCAAGACCACCACCAAATCTTGCCACCCTGTCTAGCACAACAGCAAACGCTGCACCTAAAGACTTTAAGCCTACTGAAAGAGCTTCAGAACCTGTTTTAGTTCTGCCAAACCAAGTAAAGATTGACCCTAAAGCCAAAACAAATAAACCGACACCTGTTGAAGCAATCCCTACTTTTATACTTCTAAACATAAATTTAGCTCCAGCAGCCGCCGAATTAAAACCTGCTTTTATTCCATTTAAAGAAATACCAAGTATTTGCATTTCTGCAACAACCTCTTTCCCTTCCTCGTTTACATCTTCTAGCTTGTCTTTTGTTCTTTCAAGTTCTTTATTGTAATTTTTCTGATCTTGAGTAACATTCTTAATGTTTGATTTTACTTCTAATTCTAATACTTCTTTTGCCATAATTCTATTTTTTATACTTTCATTTCGTAAAGATGGAGAGTACAACTCCAACTTATGTCCATATCTGCTGCTCCTGTTACTTGAAACAACATATTGCTACCACTAAAAGCAGCATTTGCTGTCCATCCTGTTACTGTTCCTGTGCTTACAATTACAGGTGTTGATTCATTAGCTGTTGTTTCGTAAACTATTCCAGTTGTAGTTAAGAATATTCTATCGCCTTCTGAACCTGCTGCTGTTCCACCTGTTCTTACCCCTATAACTTTAGCTTCAAAAGACGTATAAACGGTACCTGAACTTCTTTCTATTGTTGTTACACTAGGATTGCCATTTACAAATAAACTTGTAACTGATTCATCTGTTGTTGTTCCTGTTAAAGTGATCACAGAACTTTGAGCATATCCCTTACCTGTTCCATTGAATCCACCGCCACCAATAACCACTTCACCAGACCTATTGGCTATTCCATAATTACCTAAAACACAAGCATTGTTTACCCCACTAGAAATTTCGTTGCTATTTCCTACAATTATATTGTTCCGAGAAAGTCCTTTAACAACATTTCTTTCTCCCATTATGTAAGTATTGTTCGTTCCTCTTTCTACTGTATTATCAGATCCTTGTATGTTATTGTTTTCATCTCTTATGCTTTCTCCTAACCTAGGTGTAAAGGTAAATGCTTCGCACATTCCTGTGTCTTGATTATAAGTATATCCATACGCTTCACATTGAAGCTGATTAGGATAAAATTCATTTGTGCCATCTCCTTGAGTAAAGACCACAACCCCTGATTCAAGGGTGTAAGCAGGTCTAACGTCAAATCCGTTTAAGTAAGTTGTTGCCATTATGTTAAAAGTATAAATTCAACAGTTGATAAATCATTTGGCTTGTATTCTATTTTATTACATCTAAATTGCCTGTTTTTGATAAATACAACGTCATAGAAATTAAATTCGTTAATATCTCCTGCGGTTAGATTAACTTTAATTGTCATAGTTCTTGTGTTAGCGTCATAAAGCTCATTAAGATAGGGCAACCAATAGGTTCTAAATAAATTGTCAACAGGTGCAACTCCAATAGGTGGAATTAATTGACATTCTCCAAAATGAAAATCTCTAGTACCTGTTACAAAAGCAGTTGTAAAAACAGGTGGAATTTCTGTTAAATGAGAAAACTGCAAATATTCAGTTGAATTTTCAGAACTTAACCCATTTTGAGCAGGAATGTAATAACTACTTGAGCTTAGTGTAACCTTTCCAGCATTGTACATAATTCTTGGGCTGTTATCAAAGCCACTTGACGTTCCTTCATCAGCATCATAAGAATATATCGCAGGAACAATTAAATCAGGATATATAGGATCTAAAGGTTTTGGAACGGTTGCAGCAAAAGGTTCAGGTACTATTTCTTCTTCTCCTGTTAATATACTATTAAATCCACCTGCTGTTAATGTAGCGTCATACAATTGGCTTCCATATAAGTGTCCTTCTACTTTGTTTTTGTAATTCATAAAAGCAAAATCGTCATCATCTTCTACAAACTTGAAAATCATTTTTTGCTTTAAGTCAGTTAAGGGTTCTAGTTTTATTTGTGTGACATCTATCTTATCTGTCCAATCTAACTGTTTAGAATTGTTGTCAAAAAAATTAGGGTTTGATGCGCCTGAAAAAGTAACTACCTCATCACTACTTAAAAACACATCTTTGTATGGTTCTATAATAATATTGTTAGGGTCTGACTTGTCAGGCAAAGAAATCAAATTAAACATAGTTATTATTCCTTTTAAAAATTCCCATTGGTCTAAATCTCCTCTTAGATTTTGCAAATAGTCAAAATTAAAAAGACTGCCAGGTCTAAGAAGAAAATTTACAACAGCTCCTGTGGTTGGGAAGGTTGTTTGACGTTGCCTTATGTTTGCTGCAGAACCTGCTTTAAACTGTGCTTGTAAAGTGTCACCAGGACTTGTTGTTACATTTATAGTGCCTGTATAAGTAAATATCGTGCCTGAAGTTACCGTAACTTGTCCACTATTATCAATTGGTGTAGTATTATGCAGCCATTGACATTCTACCCACTCAGGCGAACCTTTAGTGTTTTCAATATCATAACTGTATTGAATTGTGTAACTTTCATAACCTGTTGATGTAATAATATGAGTAGTATCATTGTAATTAGGTGGGGTTTGTGGTGGCAACAAAGGCACATTAGATGATAAAATCATAGGGGTAAAACTTGTGGTAGCTATATTGTTACCTGAACCACCACCAGCCCAAGTGTGGAAATAATTTCCTGTAATTGAATATGTTTCTTCATCTATTGGAGAAACCGTATCCCCCCAATTGAAGTCCATAAATAAATTCTTAAAATCTGCCGTATCAAAAAACTCACTTGTAAATGTAAAAGGGCTTGGCTCAAATATCTTTTCAATTAGATATTTTATTTTAATAAAAGGTCTAAATGCTTGTTCTAAAGAAGTTAATTCAGGCATACCTGCTGTGGCATTAGAGCCTGTTGAACCATCTGCATATAGCCATTGATGATTCCAATCTACAAAAGGGTATTTTAATACATCTGTATATTTTTGACCTGCTGTACCTGCAAAACTACCTGTGGGTAGGTTGTTACTTAATTCAAGACCATTAGTATCCCAACTGCCTTTAATTTTTGATTTGTCATATTCGTGTTCTAACTCAGAAAAGTCTATCTCCTTAAATTTTCTGTCCTTTAGATAATCAGCTAAAGATATTACTTCAGAATAAAGATTTACATTATAACTAATTTCTCCTTCTTGATCTTGTATGTCTATCATTCTTAAATAACCCTCAAATAAAACGAAACCATCTTGTTTTAAGATACATTGTGTTCTTGCATAAGGATTAAAAGAAAAACCTGCATTACTTTCTACTGTTCTAGTAATCTCAAAAAGGTTTTCAAATATTAGATTATTTCTTTTTGTACCAGGAAGTTTAAATGCTTTAGAATATGACTTTACTTGTTCTGATGCGTTTTTAAATTCATCAATACTTAAAGTTAATGGTAAACTTTCTTCTTCGTATAAGTCACAAATCACTTGCCCATCACCAAAAAGAGTAACAACAGGTGCAGCTGATTGCCCTGCTTCAGTTATTGTTATACTACTAACATTAATATTCCCCCCTGTAGGCGGTGTGCCTGAAAGAGTACCATTTTTACATACTAAGAAGAAAACCATTAGCTGATTTAAAGCAGTAAAATTAAAAGTTACGGAACCTGTAGGTGCATAATAAAACGGTTGTGTAGTGCCTTGTGGTATAATATGAATCTCCATTATTCCTGAATTTAACACAAATTGTGAGAAATTTACAGTAACAGTATATTGAGTTCCTATTGTTAGGTTTGTAAGTTTTTGATATATACCTGAAGATGATTGGTAAGTTAAAGCATCAAAAGTTACATTACCACCTGATTCAGTAGGGTAGTCTTGAAACGTTGCTATGGAGTATCTGTATCTATACCAAGTGTTGGGAACAGATGGTGGTGCAGCATAATTATTTATGCTTAATGGAAATGATGCTTGTGTGCTACTTGTTTGAAAAGTGCTTGTGGTATTAAGTGCTGTAAACTGTGATCCGTTTGTAAGCATTTGATTCGGATTGGAAGTTGTAGCATTAAATACTCCATCATAACTTTGGGGATATACTATTAGTTGTACACTCATTAGACAGTCTGTGTTCTTAGGGTTTTACTTTTTTCTACTTCAAATGTATATTGAATTAAATAGTCATTTGCTTTTGTTTTTTTAACAAAGCTAGATGTTAGCATTCTGACAGGGGTAACATACTGATTTAAAGCAGAGAAAGTTTTATCTGTTTGGAACCCTTGTAACATATACACTTCTGGACTATTCATTAATTCTTCAAACATTACATTGTAATTTGAAGTAACAAAATCTGTATTGATTGTTATTTTTTCAGTAGCGTTTCTTCTAAATGCTTTTTTTCCACCTTTAGAACTATTAATAGAGAATTTAGATTCATTCCAAGTTCCGCCTAATTGCTGATATGTAGAACCTTCTGTGGAAATAGTGCGTACTGATTTTTGAGTGAATGTGTAGTAATCCCAGGCACCCCATTGATTTAACCAACAAAGTCTTATACTTTCATATCCTTGTGTATTAGGACAATTCAAATATATAGTAAACATTTCCATTCTTTGAGTATTTGAAGCATCTTCCATTTTTAATTCATAATGAGAAAGACCGCCTGTAACGGCTGTTGCGTAATTACTACTCCAATTCTCTAAATTACCAGGAAAAGCACCAACATACAATACCTGTTTAAATGATTTAGTTGACCAAGAGCTGTAACCACCATTAGCAGGATTTAATGTTAATGAATCCGTACCAGCATAAGCAGATCCATCATAATCGTAGTATGTTATTTTTAAATGATTTGCATTAGTAAAGCTGCTTTGAGTATTAGTAGAAATGGCTAACGTGCCATAATCACCTGAATTTGCATATTGGGTTTTGGGTGCATTGGTGATGTATCTACTTGTTGAACCAAATATGTTAAAAGGCCAACTCTTACCCCAATTACCAATACTTAAAGATAATTCATCAGTATGCTTGACATATCCGTTAAAAATTTGATAGTTATTTGCAGTGTTTTGCGCACCGCCTATGACAGTTTGCTGATAGGTGCTAGATGATATGTCGTTATCAAAATATTCAACTTTAAACTGAATACCTAAATAACGCACTATGTTTTCGTTTCTAGAAAATTTGTCTATTATATGAATTGGGTGTGGAGTGTTAGCAGAAGTTCCTGAACCTTTGTATTTACTAAACAAAGCAGCTTGATGGTCTGCTTTTACATAATTTTCTACAACATTCCGCATATTAAATATACCGACACCAGCATTATTCGGTGTAGTCTTAAAATTACCAATTATATCATCAGTTGCACTTAAAGTAACAGGTTGTTCTCCTATGTGTACTTCTGCAACAAACTTAACTCTAAGGTGTAGGGGGTTTGCTATTTCGGTAGCATTAGAAATTACAAACATAAGATCTTGCCCAACAGGGAAAGTTGTTCCGTATGGGATTTGTTCTATTGTAACATTAGTTGGTACTGACATATTATTTGTTTTTTGTAAATGTTGTTAAATATGTTGATATATCTTTTTTAAATTCTTTCAATAAATTTTTTTGCAATTCTTCATATCTGATTCCTAATGGTCTTGAAAAGAAACTTGTACTTTTTATTCCTTTTATTTTAATACTTCTAGCAATCAAAAACGCTATGCTTTTTCTTGAAACAAACCTACCCTTTTCATCTCTTGGCGCTATGCCCTTTTTAACTATCCACTTATCTAAAACACTGCTTGGTGGTTGCTTAGTGGTATATTTATAAGGACTAGATTTTATCTTAGTTCCATCAGTATAAGATATTGGATTTTTATTTCCTGAAACTCCTTTATCTACAAAAGTACCATAGTCTGCCATATAAAACCTAACACTAAAACCATTAGGATCAGGGCTGACTTCTGTTCTAAGTGAACTTGCTAATTTTGTACTGCCTTTTGTAGATTTTAATATACTCTTAGAATCTTTTAAAACATTATTAGCAAAGCTATTTAAGTACCTTTCTAGATTTTTAGTTTTCATTATACACTAGCCACAAATATTTCTACATCTACATTAGCAGATGCTCTAGGTCTTACCTGTATGCTTGTTATATCTTCTAGGGTAGGGAAAGCAGGGGTTGTCGTATCATCTTCACCTATTGCTGCTGTATCTGCTTGACATAACAAATGAGAAGAACCTGCTGTCATAACTACTGTGTATAAAGTGTTTTCAGTTACTACTGCTAAGTCCATTACTCCATCTTCTGTATCAATATTAGTCACTCTAATATATTTACAGTTCTCTAAGTCAATAGCACCTGCACTACCATATACATTACTGTTGAATGTAGCTATTGTAGTTGTATTAGAGTGTGGACAAGTTACTGTCCTTTCAAATGTATCTTCAATACCTGTTACTGTTAAATTGTTCGTTGATCCCCTTACTGCTCCGTTAATAGTTACGCTTTCGGATAAGGTTACTGTTAAGTCTGCCATTTTTATTTATTTTTTATTAATTCTAATATTTTATTTATTTTATCTTTAATCTCATTCATATTGTCCGCGTTTTTTTCGTGGTGCTTTTCAAAAGTGCTTTTCACTTCTCTAACACTAAAAAAAAAGAACTGATACAAAGCATAAAAGCAACCCACTAGCAAAACTAAGGTTACTCCATATCTTTCTATTAATTCAAATATCTCCATTACAATTTAATCTTTATTGTTGGTGGTATTATTTTTATTTCTACTTTACCTATCTTTATCTTATTTAATCTATTTAATAGTTTCAACATTAGTACCCAGCTCCTGCATCAGTTACAGGAATTGTACAAGTGTCAAAGTTATTTTGCGTTCTTATTCCTATTGTAAATGTCCATCCACAAAGTAAATTATCAAACCTTTCTTGAAACGGCTCAATTGTAAATTGGTCTTGTGTAAAATACAATGGTGCGTTAATATCATTATCACCTGCTAAAGATTGTCTTGAACTATGTCTAAGCATACCAATAAAGTCAGTACATATTTCTAACGTCTGATTCCATACCTGCTGTTCGTTGTTCTTAGGATCAACTAACTTAGTTAATTGTTCTGCTTGATACGTTTGCCAATCAGACTTTTCGCTTACAAGATCACAAATAAAAAGCTGAAAATTGTATATCAATTCTGCATCACCTGTTGTTACTGACGTTGGGTTAATATGAAGCAAAGGCATTTTCTCCATCTTTTCTAAGTTGATGTCAAATATATCCCCAACAGATACCGTGCTTATTTGATTGTGATATTCTCCTAATCTACATAAGGTGTCAATTACGTTGTTGTATGTCTTATTAGCTACCGCCATATTTCACTTTGTTTTGTGTCTGTAAATCTGTTTCATAACTTAACCAAGTAAACGCTTCTAAAAGATTAAGTCTTGTTATCTTTTCTAACTTTGATATATCGGCATTACATAATCTGTACATCACTCCGAAGTATCCCCACTTTTCTGCGAAGGATTCTGTTGCGATTGCATCTTCATTTCCTTCAGCCGTTCCATCAAAAATGATGGCAAAGTCATTAACAATACGTTCCCTAAATGCCAAAAAAAAACCAGCGCACTTTGCACTTGCTCTGCTGACATCTTCTTCATCTCCTCCGCCCTTATGGTTATATTGCCATCATAAGCTGCTATGGTGTAAACCCCACTATCTGTTTCTTCTGTGATAGGTCTGTAAAGTATTGCCATCACTTCTGGTAGATTCTTTTCAATGTCCTGCTTTATAAATGTTTCCAAATCTGCCCATTCTCCAAGAGTAATGGAATCCAAATCAGGGTGGAATCCGTACCTTTTACCATCTATTTCAATTATCCTTTTTAAAGAACTATCTTGCTGCTGTTGAAACTCGGACAGCTTACTCATTATAGCTGCTATGTCTTTTAACTCCAACTGTTTTATCAGTTGCTTAGGAATTGTAGATAATGCTGCTATTGTTTCTTCCGCTTCCTTTGTCTTTGTTTCACTTGCAAAATCAATTAGCTTTAACCACTTTTCTAATGTAACTTCTTCCCAACTGCTAATTAATTTGAACTGCTTTGTTTTGCCTTTCTTCTTAATTTTAACCTTCATATATTTATATAATAGAAATTTTGTGTTTTTAGTTTATTGTGTATATTTGCTGCCTGATTGATTCATTTTAGTTAGACCCCTCACCGCTTCTTTTCTCCTTGTCGTGATACTCTAGGTGGGGGGTTTTCTATTGCACAAAATACTTTCCAAAGTTATTATCTATTTCATAAAACATTCTCATAGCTAAAGCATCTGAATAGTCAGGAGATCTTCCTAAAATTGCCTTTACTGTATCTTTAGGAATTATTTGTAACTTATTATCTTTGTCAGCATCTTTAGTTCTTACCTGCTCACATTCTTCTATAATTGAATTTTTAACATTTACATCTGAACAACTTATACCTATCTGACCTTTGTTTATCAAGTCAGCTAACTTGTAATAGCATTGGGTTTTTAAATTTTGATAGTTCTCATTTTTTAATGGCTTGGAATTGTTTACAAACCCCCTGCATCTTAGATAATCTTTAACACCACCACCAACACCATCTTCATCAACTATGATGTTAGTCAAATTAACTTGATTCTCTTGTTGTAGTTTCTTGATTTCGTCCACAACGTCATTTACAGCCGATTTAAGCAACGTTCTTACATATCTAATGTGTAACCCCTGCCAAAGCATTATAACCGTTTTATCAACCCCAAAACGTGCTACATCACAAGTTATGTATTTATCACCCTCAATTCCTTTTTGATTAAACAGACTTAGTATTGCATCATATTCAATTAAGCTGTCATTAGTAACATCATATTCCCAATTCCCATACAGCAGTCTTTGTTTACTTAGTTCGTCTAGTTCAAATAGCTGCTTTTCATAATGCTTAGATATATAGGTATTGTCACCAACTAAAGATTGTATAAACTTTCTGTAAGGTTTTATTGTCTTATCTTTTGCAGGTCTGTAATATTCTGAATACACCCAATTCTTAGCAGGGTTGCACGTCATTAGCATTTTAGGAATTAATCCGTTTTCATCTAGCTTATATCTAAGTCTTGATGCCACTACATTCTTTGCCTTTTCTGTTATCTGGTTTGCTTCATCAATAAATGCTGATGTTATTTCTAAAGAACCTAAGCTATCAAAGTTTCTGTCTGATGGGTATAAGAATAAATCTTTAAGTATTATTTCTGAACCATTGTAAAAGGTAATCACATTACTTGATCCATTAAAAGTGTAATCTTCAATAGCTTTTAAATTCCAAGCCGTGCATACTTCAAAGAAAGTGTTTAGTGTTGTCTTTTTTAAAGCATCAAGTTTTGACCTTCCCATTAAGTATCTAGTCTTAGGATATTTAATAGCCATTAAGATTAAGTAGCTTACACCCACCCAAGATTTACCACCACCTGCCGCACCACCAAATAAGACCTCTTTTGTTTTGTTGTCAAATAGGTAATTTAAACACTCTTTTTGTGTCTTGGTAAATTCTGGATTAATCTCTAAGGTCAATGTTTATTTTTATCTTTTCATCACCTGATGTTAAATCTACCTTGTTTGTTTCATTCCAACCAAGCCTAGTCTTTGCAGCGTGTATTACAACTGATGGCACTTTGTCTTTTACACATTCATAATACTTTGACTTAATAAAATCTTGTTGGATGTTTTCTATTTCTTTAACTTTAGCAGCAAATTCTTCATCTTCTTTCAACCACTTATAGAAGTTTGTTCTGCTTAGGTCAGTTGCTTTTAAAGCTGTTGTTATTACTCCTAAAGAACTTTCTAATGCTTTTAATAATCTTTCTTTGTTAATCTTTGTTCTATTTTGTTCCATTTTTCAATGTTATATTAGAGCGTGATGGTGGAATTGCACCCCTTATTTGACTTGGAATAGCCAACGCATTACTGTATATGCTAATCACGCAGTTAAATATCTGTCTTTTAATTCTTTAGTTAGAGGATAGATATATTTATGTTTTTCGCCTTTTTTAATTCTTATTAATTCACTTGTTTTATATACTTTTTTTAAAACTCCAAATTGTTTATTTACTCCTGTTTTACTATGACTTCTACTGTGTACACTTTTTTTAGTGATAGGGTGTACCCATTCATCTCCTGTTTTGTGTGAACTGATATGTAGCCAATTCATAGCTTTATATATTGTCCCTTTGTGTTTGTAATCACTATCTGCATAGCTTACTAAGAGTTTTACTAATTTATTTTCTTTTTTAAATATCTTCACGCATCTTGCAACTACTTGTGTTGTTGTTTTTTGCTTTCCATTTAAAGCAACTCTAGCTAACTCGCTTACTTGTCCTTTTTTTAAATCAAAAGGCTTTTCTATTGCTCCTATACCATTATTAAATATTACTACTCCACACCATTCGTTTTTATTATTAAAGCAACTATATCCAACCATTGGCTGTGCAGGTAATCTTTTAGCATAGTGAA
>VTLG01011603.1_pt1 | contig 17100 bp, 21 predicted proteins | sample 4694571 | NCBI WGS metagenome assembly VTLG01 (sample SAMN12604809, study PRJNA352737) | marine metagenome | biome: ENVO:00000447; feature: ENVO:00000209|ENVO:00000569|ENVO:01000036; material: ENVO:00002151; isolation source: viral sequences binned using virsorter ...
CATTGTTTCCTGTAAATTCTGCTGATCCGGTCACGTAGGGTCCGGCGAATGCAGGTGTCGCCAGGGCTGAAGCAGTCAGTGCGGCAAGTGCAATTGTTTTCATTGTTTAAATTTAAATAGTTTTTGTTTTGATATACTTGACGCCGCGATACTTTAGTTCGACTTTGACAGTCATAGTTTTTCTCCAAAGTACCACACCCCCGTTCCATGATGTGGTTTCATGCGCCTCATAAGAGGTGAACGGACGCGGCGTTTAATTAAAATATGCCAGGGATGAGTTGGCCAGTGAAAGTATAAGCACCAATAGCTGCTATCACACCAAGCATAGCGGACCAACCATTGACTCTTTCAGCTGCCTCTGCCCAGTTCACTTGCTCTTCAATTACACGAACTTGAGGCTCTCTGGCAATAACATTGTCTGTTTGTGACATTTTAAAAAGTAGATAGATGTACTGGCCGAGGACGAAAGTTCGGGTCGGCGCTATCTATTTACTTACCTTTCTTAGTACCTTTCTTCGGTGGTCTACCTTTCTTAGTACCGTATGTCCCTGGTCCTTGTGGCATTATACGTCACTCTCTACGTAGTCAGGAGCTACTACTTCACAATACCTTTTACGATCAGCTACTACTGCCATCGCTGTTGGTTCTTGTGAGGCATTACCACCTGATGTTTTTGCATATGCAGGTAAGAAACCTGGGTCACCAGCTGTCTTTACTGCATATAATACTGACCAGCCACCCGCAGCTTGGACAGCTTTTGGATCATAACCCGTTGCGTCTGCCATAGTTAAAAATTAAGATTAGAACGTTCTAATTTATCGTATATTTCCTGACGATAAGCAGGGTCTTTGTCATACTGAGGATCACTCATAGCTTTCACTACTTGAGCTTGGCTTTTGAATACATCCCCTTCATTTCTAGGTGCCTTGCCAGTAAGAAGCTGACCGTCTACACCAGATGCATCTCTATATCTACTGTTAAGAGCTTGGACTGCAAAGAAAGCAGCGAGTGGGTTCCCTTGATCCATAACAGCATCATACATCTTTATTTCATTTTCACTTAGAGAACCATTAGCCCACTGCATCATCTGTGTATATTCAGACTCCCCACCAGCTACTTGCTTTAAATCTTTTACATTCTCTTCAGTAAGTTCTGACTGTTGAGGTTGGTTCTCTGATCTATATTTAAGATGCATTTGTGCTACATCTCTAGCACTCATCTCACCTAATTTATTAAGTGTATCATCTGTCCATTCATTGTTAGCTTCATCCCAAAGAGTATCTAAGAAAGCAGTATCGACATTTTCATCAACCTCTTTCTCTTCTTTAACTTCTTCTTTAGCCTCAGGTTGTTCAGGAGTCTCCTCAGATTTTTCAGTATTATCACCAAGTTTCTTTTGTAACTCAATGTAACCTTTCTCTAAATCTTCAGCTGTTTTAAATTTACCAGCAAGCATTTCTTCTTGCTGTTCAACTAACTTCTCACCAACAGCTAAAGAGTCCTGTTCGTCTTCAGTTAATTCACCTTCAACCTGTTCATCTGGATTATACGTTAGTGTTGCCATCGATAGTTTCTACTGTAAGATTTCCAAGCCCAACTGTCGTCACCCTTTTAGAACCAGGTGCCTTAATATTTGGACTGCCAACCTTCATTCGAGGTGCATATTTCATCTGCATAGAATCAGACTTTTCTTCAAAGAATTCTTTATCTTCTGCACTCAAAGGTGGTTGGACTTTGTTAGATGTTCGCTTTGCTTTACGTGGTTTGCTAAGCTTCTGTTGGTCCACTGAGTTCCTCCGCTAATTGTGGGTTTTTAGTTGGATCCATCATAGGAGTACCAGCCATTTGAGCATTAAGTTTACCTTGCTCAATTTGCATCTGTTGTTGCTGTGCAGCTTGCTGTTCTTGTTGGATCTCTTGCATACTCTTAACAAGATTTAGTGTATCTATACCTTGTGCAGCTGCAAGTCTTTTGATTACTTCTTCAGGATTAATGTATTGTTGTGTAGCTTCTGGTCCCATCGTTTGAGAGATGGTAGTAAGGAACATACCAAGAGCTTCTCTATCTTGTCCTCTACCAAGAGCATTAACACCAGCTACAATAGTAGGTTTAACTACTTCCTTAGGTAATCTAGGTATCTGTCCAGTCTTTTGGAAGACAGACAGTTTTCTATTTAAGTATGGTACTAAGAACTCAACAGTAAGTAGACTGAATAGTCCACCAAGTTGTTGCTCTAGTTCCATCTGTGTCATACGAACTTCTTCAGCTGTTGTCCTTTCACTTTGGCGTACCTGAAGTATAAGGAAAGCTTCTGATAATCGTTTCTCTAATTGACCCATCACTTGATAGGCGGTAGCAAAGTCGGCATTCTTACCTACCTGTACTACACCAATGTCATCAGGTCTACCTTGTACAATTGCACCGTTACCAGCAGCCGCTAGGGTCTGTGGTTTAGTGGTTGAACTAGGTGATACTACAAAGACTACCTTAGCAGCCGCTGCAGAGCCTTCTACGATTGCCTGAGACAGTGCTTCAAGTGACTTAAGGTCACCTATAAACTCCTCGACTCTACCTCTACCGTAGCTCTCACCATCAACTGTGTTAAACCTCATGTGTATCCATGGGTTTGTCTCTAGTGGAGCCTTACCTCTTGAGGTAGGTATGATTTTATCAAAGACTTCTTGATGCCAAACAAATCTGTTGTTGTCCCGTTTGATGTGGGTATAGACGTCACACTCATCTGATGTTTCATCATCTTCTTTCTGACCATAGTTCGTTTTCTCATAGTCAGGTATAACATCTGCCAACAATTTTTTGGCAATTTTTTCTTTGGTAACGATTTCAATCACGTTCCCGTTGCCATCTCGATCAACCACAAAGCGGTTTAGCGGATAGAGTTTCAATCCATCTTTACCCATATACACAAGAGCGTTACCTGCTACCACCAAATGCTTAAGTGCTTGGTGTACAACAACACGATCATCGGAGGCTGCAATAGCTTCCATGATAGTACGCTCAATCTTTGCAAAGGATAAATCTAATTCGGTCTTAACTTCAGGAGGTACATCACCTAATTGAGTATCATCTACTTGGAGTTTAAAGAAACTTGTGTTAGCAGGTAACAAAGCTAGCATTAATTTTGCTGACAATGTTACCACGCCTTTAGCTCCTACGGATTGCCAAGGTGTTTTTAAATTTGTTACTGTACCTTTAAATGTTTCTTCTTCACGAATTAAATATGGAAGAGTTAACCTAGCCGCTGTATCTGCTTGTGCTAAATACTCGGAACGGTAGCTGGATAAATCGTCATATCTTTTTTTAGCTGTCATTAGATATTAAGAGTTGTGTTTTTAGAATACTTATCTCTACTTAAACGGTTAGTACCAGTAGCTAACTGTTTTTTCTGCATTGGTGTACGTGCTGAACGTATACCTAAAGGCGAACCACCAGTAACTGCTGTTGGTGTGTTCTTACTAACTTGTAATGAATTAATCTGATCCATTAAACTTTGAAAAGTTGTATCATCTCTAGCTGTAGTTGCTGCAGATGTAGTATCTTCAGTATCTGTTTTAAGAGCTCCAAATGGTGGTGCTTTCCACTCAGTACTAGAAGCTACTGGAAAAGATGTACTAGGGTATAACCTTTTAAAAAAATCTGTCCAATTCGTTGTGTTCATTTTAGTTCACCATTAGTTGAGGCTCTTCTTTGAAGTGTTGGTATAGCTGCAGGTCTGGTATCAGGAGTTGCGGCTTTTGGTATGTTATATGGTTGCTCAACCGAGACAGGTGTAGTACCTTCAGTAATAGCTATTTTAAAATCATCAGCTTTTCTAGGGTACCACTCTGTTTCATCCCAACCACCTGATTCATTCTTACCCCCGACTATGTAACCTTCGTCCGTCTTATACTGCTCTATTCTCGTCGTCACTAGGTTCCAATCATCTACACTTTCTAAATCTGTTGCTGTTTCAAATGTTTTTGGATCACCTACATACTTACTACTCGAAGGTATTGTACGGTTAGGAGAAGTTTCATACTTACCTTCCCATGGTTTCAAATGCCAATTTTCAGTTTCCGGTTGGAATTGATTTCTCCAATCTTCATCACCAGTTGTAGTTACAGTGTCATTACCGTCTCCACCGTCTACAGTGTCATTACCGTCTCCACCAACTACCGTATCCGTTGCAGTCCAAGTAGCTTTTCCAGCTGCTTTGATATCTGCAAGTCCTGTAGGTCCTAACTCATTATTTAATATTAAGATTTCTTCAATACTATTAATACCGACTTCATTATCCCAACCATAACCTTGAGTAAACTCTTTTGTAACACCATCAAAAGTAACAGTCGTTCCAACTGTATCCTTCCATTGTTGTACATAGACAGGATCTGTTCTGTAAAAAGCCCAGTCAACACTATTTTTTATAGCAGCTTTAGCAATGTTAGCTAACGACGAAGTATCTGATGCATCTATACCACCATTTATCATATCTTTTTTTACATTTAAACCCCAATGTCGGTACTGCGTGCCACCCTCGTTCAGATAAACATCCGTTAACTCAGATCGTAAGTAACTAACTTCTGCTTCAGTGTCAACACCGTAATCTTTTAAATGATAAGCCATGAAATCATTCGTTGTTAAAGCAGCAACATCATCTGTTGTAAATTCAGTTACTACATCATCAGAAATCTCACCTTGAAGTATGTAATTCTTATCTAAAGCAGCGGTAAAATTCTCTGTATTTATTGGTAGAGTATTATTATCCGCTTTACTTGTCCACTCACTACTGTTTCTAATATTTGTCTTTAACGCTAACATATCAGCATTATCAGTTTCAAGCCCTAAGTAGTTTATATTAGGATGACCAACCAGCCAATTCTTTAAACCATTTATATCATTTGTACTCTCCAGATTTAAAGAACGACCTAAAGTAGATTTATAAACTGGATTGAGTTTATGATAGTACATAACCTCATTACCTGTTAAATTTTGGTAACCTGGATTTGTACTTTCCATATATATGTTATCTGGTATATTATTGTCATTAGCCCAGTCACGTTCGGGAGCAGACAAACTTAAAGAACTTCTGTTCGATGTTATGACTGTCTGATTGTCGTCTGAGTTATAACCACGGAACGCATCGTACCATTCTTTGGTACCTCTAATTGCAGTCTTTAAATTAGTTGTTGTAACGTTATTGTTTTGGAAGTTCGCCCACTTCTCAGTGCCTAAGTTAGCATCAGTTCCAAATACATCTTTATATATACCATTAGCTACGGGGTATTCCCCTCCAGTTCCTTCAGTAACTGTTACATTACCGGCTATATCTGTAGTTGAACCGCCAGAATGTAATGCTATGTTTGCTTCTATATTAGTAGCAGTGTCTAATGTACCCTGCCAGTCTTCAATTTCAGTTTGAGATGGTATTCTACCAAGGTGTTTCAAATAATACTGACGAATAGCCCAACCATTTGCTCGAGCAGGATTATTAATAATCTCATTATGCATCCTATCCGACCAGGTTTCAGCCCCAGTTTGAGGATTTACAGTAATAAACTGTTTTATAGCATCCCAAGCATTCTGACCGTTACCATAATCAATTTTATGCCATACACTTCTACTTACTGATGGCTCTTTAGTCGTCCCCATTGAATTCACTACATCAGTAGTAATTTCTTGATTATATAAACCTAAATGTTGAAAGACTACTTCTTGATGTATGTATTCACTACTGTTTTTAATAGCAGACTGTAATTCCGAAAGCGAAGTGTTGTTTGCTATGTGATAATTCAGACCAGGAGTATCTGCATCTCTACCAAGATGTTCCCTGTATACTAGATTTATAGTATGTTGATCTAAAGGTAGATCTAAAGCCATCTATTCATCCTCCAATCTATCACGCAACCATTCAATGACGGAGCGCTGTCCTGATTTATACATAATTGACGCTAACTCCTCCTTGGGATGCGGGTTTACTGGTGGGAACTTTTCCTCCATTTCTTGAAGGATTGATTTAGCATTGGGACCTAGTATAGGTTCAAGCGTATTGGGGTAGATTGACATTACTGTGCTCAAAGAAAGCTGGCATGCGAGCTGCTTTTGTTTCAGAAAACTCAGGCGCTTTGCCCTCATACATTAAGCGATCGCTGGCATCCAGCCAGAATTTTTTGTCCAAATATCTATCGTAGGTATTTGTACCTAGGGGTTGAAGAATCCAGTTAATGGTGGCCTTCCTAAGTTTATCCAAAGATTGACTAGAAGATAAGCCCAGCTCGTGACATACAAGGCTATTAGTGGCCACGTGTATTTGTTCGTCTCTAGAGATGTCGGCGCTGACAGTACGACAACCAGCATCGCCGTTAAAACGAAAGAAGGGAAGAAGAACGAAAAATATTGCACGTTCTATTACCAACGCTTTAGTAATTGTGTGGTCGGGATGTAATTCCCAGGCTTGGCGTAAACGTAACGCTTCTGCTTCTGCGGTTTCGTCAACCCCAATAGCTTTTGCAACGTATCCCAAAGCGAGGTCGTGTTTGAGTTCATCTTGTACATTTAATTCTAATAATGTTCTAGCGTGTTCGGGAACAGTTTTTTCAAGACCTTCCTGAATGAAGGTACCAACTGGTAACTCCATATGACGTATTGCGAGAGCACGTCGGATGGTTTCTTCTGATCCACTTTTCAATTCTCCTTTGGTGGTTTGTACTGGCGTCCATGTACGACGCCTATCTATTAATTTTTGATACGGTGTTTTTCTCATTATTCTTGACAGTCACATGTTACAGGTTCATTTAAAATGTCCTGCAAGTAATCATCGACTTCGGATTGATCTAATGCGGCATATGCGTCGCTCTTATCCTGTACATCGCCCATTACTTGTAGGCTATAGTAGAGGGAGGTCTGCGGGGATTGCAGCCACTCTTCCACGAACGCATTGTCGTATTCTACAACATCACTCCAAGAGTTAAAGCTGTAGCCGTGAAGAAGTCCCGTATTATTCATCATTGTCATTAGTTCGTCAGCTACTTTCTTGTAAGCTTCCCAACCAACTTCACTAGCAATTTCTACATTGCCATATTCATAGTGTTCTACACCAAAGGTTCCGCTGTCTCTATCAACTGTTCTTGCAATAGGAGGTGCGATCTCAGGTGTGCATGTGTAGCCATCCAGATCTTTGCTTCTATAACTACAGCTGGCAGTGGGAGCGATAGCAAAGGCGCGAACCATATTATTATCCCGAGCCACTTCACTGGCAACGTTAATACCATGTTTAAACTCAGAGGCAAGAAGACCCGCTGGGTCATCAGGAGAGTTTCCGGCATTGACCTCAGCCAGTGCCGTTCCAAACTGCTCATAACTAATACTATATCTTTTTAATAAGTTTGCCAGACCGAGCATTCCGAGTCCGACCTGCCTGTCTGTATCGCTGGGAAGATACTCCCCAGTCCCACCAACGCCTGTTCTGCTATGTAAACCGCACAACTCGGACATACCTTCAAAGAAAGCGGGGACGATTGTTGATCGGTTACATGCACCGAGATTGATGTGCTGCAAGAGGCAGGTGCCACGTGAGGGCAAATAAACTTCAAGGCAGACGTTTCCGTAGATTCTGTTTCCATTTTCGTCGTACTTTATTTTGTTGAGCCAGATGTCTCCTGACTTGATTCCATAAAGGATGGCGTCTCTAACTTCAGTTCCGGCCCTGATCCAATCGTCTCCTTCAAGGTCGACGCATCTTTTAATCCAGGCAAGCTCGGAACGAGGAGCGCGCACGAACTCAAGAATATCGTCATGGGTAATATCCAGATGGGCAACGACCGCGCCGTTTTTGTAGACTCCGCCTCTTCTAAGTGTTTCATTTAATGTTGAGTAGATTTTTGCAAATGATACGGGTCCAGAAGCAGTCAAGCCCTTCCCGTTTTCGTGCCCCTTAGGGCGTAGTTTAGATAAATGTACTGCACACCCTGCACCATGGCGTAAGGCGTGACTCACGAACCTCCAGCTTGCTTCAATGCCCTCAGGACCCTCCATGGAATCCTCAACAACAAAGACGGTGCATGATACCGGCAGTCGTGATTCAGGATTATCCAACCAAGATTGGACCCGACCTGTACGGGAGATAAGTGATGTTGTCATTAAACTAAGTCTTCTAAATTAGGTGGTTTGTAATTTGGTCCTTTTAGTACTTTACCATCTTCACGGTAAATTGGTTTACCTTCTTCATCAAGCTTAGACATATTACTAACATGAACACGATACAAGGCTTCATCTAAATCCCATCTCATGTTCTCAGCATATTGATAACAAACATATACTAGATCTGCTAATTCCTTTAAGCATTCTATCTGTGCATTGTTACCATGTCTAAAAAGAAAGCCGTCTGCTTCTAAGAATTCTTTAAACTCTTCAACGATCAAATCTTTCTGATATGCTGTCTTCGTCCTCGCCCTTGAGTTTTGGAGGCCGTATATCGATCGGAATTCCTTCGCCTGATCTGAGATAAAGGTCTTGTTCATGGTGGAGTTCATTTCGTAAATAATGAATTGCTTTTTCTAAGTCTTCAATTTTGCTGTCTTTATACCCAGCTCTACAAATATATTTGATGGCGTTTCCTAAATGGAAATTCAATCCTTGGTCTCTAATAAAATCCCAAACATCTGTACGCCCTCTTTTGTAGTATTCTGGGCCGGTGGTTTCGGCCATTTATCAACTAGATTTGTTATTGAATTACCAAGCACATAACATTGCTGTTGTAGTGCCATAAATAGAGTTATTATATCAGCTTTTTGAGTCTCTGGTTTGTTTAGCTGATCCCACAGTATCCTTAACTTTAGATCCTGTTCCATCGTCAACTCTGTAATCGGCGGTGGGGGTCCATAGTCTGGGTTGTCCTTTTTCGAAGTCATAATCATCTACTGTAAGAATACGTGCAAGACGGGCATTTACTAAGGCAGTCTCTTCATCTAAATCTTTTTCTTTAAAAGCTTCGAGAACTGCTTTCCAAGTATACCCCTTCTCTTTAAAAAGCGTCGCTGCACGTTTGACGCCAATACCAGGTACACCAGAATAACCATCAGTTTGATCGCCAGCCAGTGCTTGTATAAGGTGCCATCTCGGTCCATCGACTTCATTGATGAGTGTGAGTTCATCTAAATCATATAATTTGCCTGGTATCTGTCTCATGTCCTTATCAGGGGAGCATATAACATTGCCAGGATTTTTTGTGGCGTAAATACCAAGAGCATCATCAGCCTCTAATGTAGGCATAATAATCACTTCGTATCTACTTTTCAGTGCATTGATAATACGCTTGTATCCACAAGGTTTCTTTCTATTGCGGTGGCCTTTATAATCTTCTTTTATCTGTTTACGAAAGTTAGTGGAATCAGAAAAGAATAATATCAGTTCTGGTACATCCCACATAAAATGGTTCTTGATCTTATTCAGCTCACGCATTGTAGCTGCCATAGCATCAGAGAACTTACTTGTAACTAAGATTACATCATCACCCCAATCGATTTCTGTTTCTGCTGCTGCACATGCCTTATAGACAATAAAGTCAGCATCGATTAGTAATTTCATAGGTGGTTAATGGACTTCTGCCCAATTCATTCCTGATTTAGCCTCAGCAGCTATAGGAATGCGTAACTTATAGAACTCTCCAGCTTGTGTAGCTGTTAGCTCTAGTAAAAACTTAAGATCTTCTACATAATCAGGCGTTGTTTCATACTGAAGTTCATCATGTATGAAAGCTAATTGATGAGTGTGATCTTTTAACTTAGCGAATGCATTAGCTAGTATCATCCATCTTTTCGCGAGGACCGCGGATGATCCTTGTATGAGGTAATTGAGGGACTTATGCCTCGAGTCCACGCTGATACGACGACCGTCGAGTGCACAGACGTAACCTCTTTCCGAAGCCCGTTTAACGCCTTCAAGCAAATTGGAAAGACCCGGAATGGCGTCAACATACGCTTTGCGAATTTCTTTACCCTTTCTCTCCGCAGCTTCTTCGCTAAGAGAAGCATCGAAGGATGTACCGATCTTCTTGTTTCCTGCTCCATATAAAAATGCGTACGAAATTGTCTTAATTTGTTTTCTAGATACTCCTATTTTATCTGCATTTTCTTGGTGTATATCTCCATGCAAGAGGACAGAAGCGTATCGTCCTTCGTCGTATCTAGCAAGGTAGTGGGCCAACATGCGAAGCTCAATACCAGAAAGATCAGCACCAACCAATCGTAAACCAGGTGAAGCAATAAATAAACGTCTAAATCTTTCATCGCTAGGTACTTGTGCTAAATTAGGATTCCTATGGCTAGCTCTATGAGTAGCACATCCTACTGAACAGTGGTGATGAATTCTACTAGACGTCGTAACAAGCTTGTTCCATGCGTTGTTTCCTTCTGATATCATCCCAAGCTGCTTGGTCAGTTCCAGTAAACGTAGAAAAGACAGGGCAATATCCGTGCCAATATCCTTTAATACGGTCTCGTCGATAACCGCCTTCCCTGAGGCAGTTAGCAATTTCGGCTTCCAAGCGCAATGGTGTTGAAGTATCCATGCTATGTGATCTCGTGATGAGGGGTTAAATTCTTTTAATCGTTGGAGTTCACACCCTTTGACATATCCTTGTGTCCGGTTATCTCGTTTAGGAGTGAACATTGCTCCGGCAACGAAAGGGAATTTTGCTCGAAGTGAGCTTGTAGTTTCTTCCATTTCTCGGCGGAGAGCTGATTCGAGCTTGTGAGACTCTTGTTCATCGAAGTACCATCCATGGATTTCTTGTTGGGTGAGTATGTTTGCTACCTGGTGCTCCATTTGGACCCACTCAGGTATGGGTGGAAGTGGTCGCATAATTTCTTTGTAACAACAACATCTTGAATACAGTAGTCCTGCATATCTTGACTCCATTCTTTCCAGTCTGTAGTCTTACCGAAGGTGCCTTTGTATTCATTTAATCTATAGCCATATGCTTCTAAACTATGACGACCATATAATTGAAGAGGCATATCAGGCCAATTTTTTTCCTTATCTATTCGCATAAGGTCGCTATGATAGAGCCTAGACAATACCAGAGTATCCACCACAGTACCCAAGGGACTAAAGAAGGGATAAAGCTTTCTAATGACAGGCAAATCATAATTAATAACATTATGCCCAGCGATACAATCAGCCTGCTCCAAGTACTGAACCGCCCTAACCACAGGATTCGACATACCTTGTCCAGGACATTCATCGTTAAAAACCTCAGTTTGATTACTTTCTGTATCATAGAGTGCAATACAGTGGATGCGGGTAACATCATGGTATAATCCGTTTGTCTCTAAATCAAATACAATCATTGTCCAGTCCAGTGATAGGTCTTATCAACGAACTGTGCTTTTTTCACTGCCTCCTCAGTAGGTGGGTTTGGTTTTATAAGTTTTGCATTATCACTCCTTCTTGTACATCCATTTTCTTGATATAAATACCATGGGTGAATGTATTCAGAAGTCTGTTTGGGGATTGAATTCGGGTTCAACTTCATGTTCGATAAATCTACAAGTGGATAAATCATAATCTAATTTACATGCGACGCCAGTTTCGCCTGAATAGCGATTCTTAAGGACTCGCAAAGTCGTAAGGCTTCGTTTAGTGTCGGCCTGCTGATCGCGCTCGATGGAACAAACTTGGTCGCTGATTTGAGCGATTGAATGAGATCCTCTGAGTTGCGAGAGGGAAACTCTACCTCCCTCTTCGTGAGCATGATTGTCACTATTTGGTCTCCTTAAATGCGAAACTAAAAATAACGCTATACCAGTACGTTCAACTAAAGAACGTAATTTAGTCATGGTTGTATCTATCATGCGACGTTCGTCACCATCAAGACCACTTAATAATATACTTAAGTGATCGAGGAATACAACACGACACTCCAGTCCACTGGCAAGGTATTCGATCCGATTGTAAATGACGTCCGGATCAAAAGAACCAAAGCCGTCAAACAAGTAAAGATTCCAATTAGCAATGGTATTATGAAAATGCTTTTTGAGTTCTTGTTCGTCATGTTCTTCAATCTGTAAATTCTTACCTACTGCAGTGGACATTAACCCTAAGGCGGTTCGTTTATTACTTGCTTCAAGTTCCAAGATCCCAACATGTTCCCCCTTTTGCAAGAGGTCAACTGCAAGTGAACGGCAGAGTGCGGTTTTTCCTGCACCAGAGCCAGCAGTAAATGTTGTAAGTTCGCCATACCTGATCCCGTGTAATTTCTTATTAAGTCCGTTGAAGGGGTACTCATGGTCAAATGGTTTAGTTGGTGTAGTTACAATTTCAAGAAGAGACTTACCATCAACAATCCCATCTGGACGGAAAGGCTTTGCATTCCAAATTGCAACCCTTATTGATTCTGATTCACCAGCTTGTAATGCGTCTGAGGGGTCTTTATACGCCTCCATACGGGCGATCTTAACCTTACCTGGTGGTAATACTCCTGCTGCATCTTCTGCTGCCTTACGGCCTGGATCATCATTATCAAAGAATAAAACAATTTCTTCATAACCTTGAAATAATGGGATCTGTTTTTGTATATCCTTCTTAGCAGAAGCAGCTCCGTGAGGTAATGAGACCATTGGCCAACCTGGCATAGCCTCATAGCAACTAGCAGCGTCTAATTCACCTTCAGTAATAACAATACGTTTACCAGTATTAGGAAAAAGATGCTGACCGAATAGGGTATCAGTGGAAACTCCTTCATAAATAAAGTCTTTCTGTTTGGTTTTTATCTTAACTCCCTGTAATATACCATCTTGGGTATAATAAGGGAACCTTAAAGTATTACCATCTCTAAATATTTTGTAAAATTGATTAGTCTTCTCAGATATCTTCCTCTTCTGCAGCCGTTCGGCTGAGCCTTTTAGGTGGACATTCTTAGACATTTGATGAGTGTGATTAACATCTTCGCCTGGTGTACGACTATGACAGACGAAACAAAAAGTGTGGCCATCTGAATACAATGATTTAGCATCAGATGACCCACATTCTTCGCAAGGCATATGCATTACGAATTCACTTTCGGTCATCTTTCAATTAACCAATCGAGTGGAATATTCTGGAATGAAGTCCAGGGTATACCTAAACGTTCACACCATTTGGCGTATGTGGTTTTTGATTTCTTTGATATGGTGTTAAAGGGTGATTGAAAGACCATACGCAGATCTATATCTGGATTCTGTTCTTTAACACTTTTTATTTTTCTTCTATCAGCTGAGTCCCAATAACCCTTACACTCTAGAATAACCCCATTAGGGAGTATAAAGTCAGGGTAGTAGTTGTGCGGGATTGTATAAGCAATCTTAGTTGTTTCATAATCAAATGTTACATCAAGGTTTACTAATAATTCTGCAACTTTCTTCTCTAATTGAGACCTATACCTAGAAGTCTTCGTCGTCGGTTTTGTCATCTGTAGTAACAGTAACGTTCGGATCGCCTGCTTTAAAGCCTTTGGTTGTCCCGAATAAGTCAGCAACTTGCTCTGCATCTAAGTCTCCAGTATCTACACCTGCTTCTCCACTTAAAGAAACAACTTGTACACCAACCAGCTTAAGAGAACTTCCGTAGGTAACGCCATCTCTAAGGATATAAGGTTTTTGATAGAAGCCAAGTCGAACAGTAGAGCCTCCATAAAGCGGTAATTTAGCATCGGTAACAGGTGTGCCCTCCGTATCTACAACAGGGGGACGGTTCTCTTCATTCCAAGAGAATCTTAATTTATATTGTCCTTCAGCTACTTCTTCCCATGGTTCGGGTTTAAGTGTAGCACGTTTAGGATTTTTTAATTTACCCTCAGCCCACTTAAGTAAGTCTTCTCTTTCTTTATCTAGTGTATTAGCTATAGCATCACAGACAATAGCAGTAAGAGAATAACCAAACTTACCTGGTGCAAGTATAGCTTGATAACCAGAAAGAGCTACGGGACTTTCAGTTTTGTGTATAGTTCTACTCACCAGTCAAAGCCTCCTCAAGTGATTGAGGTTGGAGTGCTTCTACTTCCTTGGCTAATTCACCTCGGTAGCTTTCAAGCTCTTCAATACGCTTGTCTAGTGCTTTCAATTGACCCTCTTTAGCTTCTCTCTCTGCAGACTTAAGTCTCTCTTCTGAGACAACAAGTACTACAGGTGGTGAAAAGAATGAGTCAAAGACGGTTGATCGGTACATAATTTAACAAAAGAAATAAGTTGATTTCAATACATTAGAGGGTTCTAAGTCTCCAATGATCGGGGGTTCAGTCTCCGCTCCTATTTGTGTAGCGAAGTCGGTTAAGTAATCATGCTTAGCAAAGAGATGCATATACGTCTCTCTTACTAGCGTTGACAGAATAGACATATCTGTCGCTCTACATAATACACTGTCATGGATCAAAGCGATAGGGTGTTTGAACCGCATTGTAGCAAGATGTAATAATGATGCGTCAAGTGAATGGATTAAGTTAGGAGCTGTAGCAGCTTTGTGTCTAGCTTTATCTACTTCATCTGTATCATCTGTCGCTACTTTAACTACACAACGTCCTAAGAGTTGTAAGTTAAGAGTTTCAACCTCCTTCTTCATTATCTTCTGATGAACAACAAAGCCTGATGGGGTTACCCATTCTAACTCTGAGACATCACGAGCTAATGCTCTAGAGACCTCATCTTCTATCCACTTCATAACAGCCATTGGTCCAGGCACTACTTTATGCATAGCATGCCTAACAGCTGTGACAGTTTGTGTTAGTTCATCTTTATCTACCTCTACTCCTTTCTCTTTAAGTGCGTCCTTGATATAGGATCTATTAGAAAAAGGTTTAGCATTATAAGGAATAGTCATTACTGTGCGTTTAACACACTTCCTATCCCAATACTTTTGTATTCTTTTAGGTATCTCACCTCTAGATGTCATAGCTACTACCTTATATGCATCTTGTGGCATAGGTGATCTAGTTACATTAACAAGGTCAGCAGTAGATTTATCTCTAGCTAATCCAGCGAGTATCTGAAGACCACTACATGTAGCGTCTATGGCAATTGGAAGATTGGTTGTGGACTTACTCTTCTTAATAACACAGTTGTAATACTCATTACAAGCAGCTAAGAATTGCCAAGGTTCCTCAACACCTTCCCATTCAGATATATTATCTAAAGGATTGCAAGCGATGAGTGTGATTAAAGGGATGTTATGTTTAACCCATAGTTGTCTCTCTTCCATTGGACTTTTATCAAGACCAAATGTAGTAGCAACTTGAAAGGCTAACCACTTCTCAGCTTCAGGTGTAACGATACTAGATTTATCGAAGTTTAAAAGTGACTTCCCAAAATCAGTATCTTGTGGTGTGAGAAATGCGGGTATAGGATAAGCCCTACCTCTATAATCAAAAGACCAAGGTATATAAAAAGTCTTAGCATTAAATCTTCTAGCTGCCTCCATAGTCATCCTTGTTCTACATGAACGCTTGAATGCACTAGCATTAGTATTCATGACCTCTGCAGCCGCTCTCCGATACGCCTTACGGCTATCTTCATTGTCTGCTATATCTGGAGGTTTAGGAGGGAGAGGTATATCTATAATAGGAATAAACTTCCCAACACTTATTCCTCTTTCATAGAGCTGTTCAGCTACGTTTACAATGAAAGGGTTAACAGTGTACCCAACCTTCTGAATCCTGTTGAGGAAAGCGGTTGGCGTTTCTCCCTGTATAGGGGTGTTATTAGAACGGCGTACCATTTCATGACCTCGCATAACCTCATTAAGCAAGTAACCACCTGCTCTTTCGTTAGTCCAGTCGTTAGGTTCAATAAGCATTGGCCATGCTATTGGTGCAAATAACTCGCTCTCTTTCATAACCTGATCTTTAATTTGTAAGAACTCAGGAGTAGGGAAAACGTAGTTAACTGTCTTACGTCCTTCTCTTATCTTGTCTTTATAAAACCATTTACTTGTTTTACTAATACAATCTAATAACCAAGCACCTAATTTAACTCTGTTAGCTTGGCCCCATGTTGACCATGGTGCTACATTGTAACGATTCATTAAGGTTTGTATTACTACAACCTTTTGTTTCGTACCAATAGATCTATGCCAATAATTCTTCTTAAGTACATTTAATAAGCCTGGTGCTTTAGCTTCATAGTACCTCATTTGACACTCTGATTCTACAGCATGTCCAATAGCCTCACATACTTTAACAAGTTGATTACTACCATCCTTATAACTAAACACTTTATCAAAGGTTAGTTTAAGTCCAATAGCTGCTGTTGCTAATGGTTCAAGATCACTGAGGTATTGTTGTATCTCTTTAAAAGATTTACCCGCAGCTCCCTTTTTTATACGGTTATTAGTTTCTTTAATACGCTCAACTACAAGAGGTAGTAAGGTATCAATAGAAGATATACCATATACACTAGCTGATGCATACTCTTTTTGTTCTAAGTCCTTGGTTTGCTTTCTTAGTCTCTTTAATCCTTGTCTAATCTGGTCCCTCTCCAATGCTACTTGTTCCGCTATTTGTTGTGGAGTAGCCATAAGAATCGTCTATAACTTGGTCAATTAATAATGATACTATCTCATCCCGATGAGTGTGATTATCAGGTATAGAGTTTAACGCTTCATAATAATAATCAGTGAGTGGTAATTCATTCATTTGTAGTCTACCTTTGGTTGTAATAAGTGTATGTTCTCTGCATCACATATAGTAAACTCCAACGTCCCTTTCTCCATTAACTTAACGATCTTCTTCTTCGCTGCTTCAGGACGTTTGTAAGCATACTCTTTTACCTTACCTGTCTTAATGTGTCTAGTACGGAACACACAAGCATGTGATGATGGTAATTCAAAGCCTCCTACTTTCCAATCCATAAACTCTTCATAGTCTAAGTCCATGAAATGTTCAACAGGTGTATCCCTAATAGCTTTCCAGTTATTAGCATAGTATGGTTTCTTTTTCTTAGTCATCGATACGCTCCACGTTAACTAGATAATCATCATGTAAACAAGCTTCTTCATAAGCTTCATATGCTACAGTATACACATCATAGCCAGAGTTAAGGATGAAATCCCTACCACTAGCTAGTGTAACATGATACTTA
>VTLG01013367.1_pt1 | contig 17100 bp, 25 predicted proteins | sample 4694571 | NCBI WGS metagenome assembly VTLG01 (sample SAMN12604809, study PRJNA352737) | marine metagenome | biome: ENVO:00000447; feature: ENVO:00000209|ENVO:00000569|ENVO:01000036; material: ENVO:00002151; isolation source: viral sequences binned using virsorter ...
TGGATGGAGTCCGATCCTGATGTGAAAGTAATTTGTACATCATCTTGCACTGCATTGATATAACTTTTATGCAACTCATCTGATTCTGTATCAAGTGTAACTTCAAGAGTAACTAATCTTACATCACCAACAGCCTGTTCAGCTGTAAATTTAGATCCAAGTACATTTCTTCTTTCAAGGTTGTTATTTAATGTGAAGGTCATGGATCTCACATCATAATTATAACTATTGAACGACATTTGGCCTGCATGGAAATGTAGGATGTTTACACCTGTTCCAAAAGATGAAGTTGCAGTTCCTGATCGTGCATTTGATGTTTTACCGATAAAATCAATACTTGCAGACATTTCCCCACCTGCTTCACAACTGATCGCCAATTGAGAAACCTTAACACCGGTAAAAAGTTCTTTCTGGTTAGAAATTCCTGTTCCTCTTTGGACCTCTATTGTTGCAGATCCAAGATCAATATTAGGTGTAAAAGTATGGGTATAAGGTGGAGTTGCTCCTGTTGTGGCAACTTGACCAAAAGCCATTTCTAAAAGAAGCCCTTGCCCTTGATAATACATGGGTATATCAACCGACCCTTCAACATTTGTAAAACCATCAAACAATTCACCAAGCATTCCAGAAGTGGGAACTGATAAATTAGCTTTCTGATTCCGTTCAGTATTCTTTGCAAGTGCAACAGAATTAACCCTATTTGAAATTGTTGTTGTAACGGCGGCGGCCCATGTGGTTTCTTTTCCAAGTTTGATGAATGCACCATGACCAAATAAAACAGGCATGTTTTCTCCTTTTGATTATTCTGGCAAAAGATCTTTAACCTTTATTAAACATCTTATATCATAAATCTCTTTTTCAGTAGTTGTTATTTGAAGTGATAAAGCGTAATCTGTATTATTCGATCCACCTTTTGATCGAACCTTTACAAATCCAGTAATGAATCTAGTTTCAGCAAGATCATATCTAGAGTCCGAGCTGGATCCGGCTGCATCATAGGAACGAACTATAATTTCTTCTATGTCTTCAAAGACCATTCTCTTATTATATTGATCGATCCTTGGTGCTAACAAACTTCCAACATTAAAGAAAATGTCTATTTCTTCTAATGTTGATTTTGTAAAAACTGTTTGTGGCTGGTTAGAAGCTGCACGACTTGACAAAGGAGCAACGACTCGACCGTACGGAGCACCTAACCAAATAAAACCCTTGTCAGGTGATGAGATCGTGACTGCAACTTTTCTATCTGTTGCTTCATCTGCATATCCAAAGTATAGAAAATAGTTTTGAATACTGTTTGCTGTTCCAACTGTAACTGCATCAATTTGAAGGGTTAGAGTCCTTGTCACTGAACTATAACCAGCTTTAAAATTGAAGGCTGCAAGATCAGAATCAGAATTAGTTACAACAACATCCAACATATCAGATCTAATCGAGGTCCAAAACAGATCCCATGCAACAGGAATATCAACCTCTATATCTATGGTTGCAGGAACTGCACCAACTGCACTAAAATCTAAAGCGATAGGAACTCTAAAAGAGTAGTTTTCATTAAACCATTTGCCCATGTCAAATTCCCTTATCACTTACAAAATGAATTCTTGTTTCTAGAATTGCGATTCCAGTATTGGAGAGTCCGAATTCATCACCATCAAGAAAAGCAGTTTCAACAATTATATTATCAATTCTTGCTGCACTCAAGCCTAAAGTTCTATCTGATATCAATGCATTATGGATATCAGCTCCTAATTTCAATGCATTTGTAGCCCGTTCAAAGTTATTTTTTCCATAATTAAAGCAATAAATCTGAAATCTCATATCCCCTTGATACTGGGTTAAGGCTGTTCCATTTGATTCTGTTTGCTCTATAAATGTAATATATGCAGATGATATTAACGGTGCATCCGTAAATTTTCCTTGGAAAACTCGATTAGTAAGATCAAGACCAGAATAGCCGGTAGCATAATCAACCGCGATCTTCGTTTTGATTGCATTCCAAACCTCTATAATAATGGGTGTTGTTGGAGTAGGCATTATTTTAAATCCTCCAACCTAAGCTCAAGGAATTTCTGCAAGAAAGGAAGTAGTTGCTTTTCTTCTTTTTGAACTGCTCTTGCTAGGAAAAAATAAGGCTTAATTCGTCTTCTTGTTCCATTGAAATTTGCAAGACCTCCAAACTCAAGAATTCCTGCATACTCTACATTTCCACCGCCTGCATGACCACCTGCTTGCAGAATTAAAGAAACAGTGTTTTGATTGTGAATCAGTCTACCCTTGATTGAGCTTCTTAATCTACCGGTTAAAGGATAATCTCTAACATGTCCGGATCTTGTTGTTGGTCCATAAAAATCTTTTGTGGCATTCTGTTTTGCAAACTTTTCAAGATTGAACTTTGATTTAATCAGTTGCTTCTTTAGCTCCTTGGTTAAATCACTTCCTTTCTTGTTTGTGGACTTGGCAAACTCATCTAGATTCATCATAAAACCATGAATGAAGTTCTAAACCTATTCAACAATTCTCTAACTTCTCTTGGCATGCTCTTCAAAGAAAGTCTAACTGATGCACCTTGGACACTTATTTGATCTTTTCCTTGGGTTTGCTTTTGTCGGTGCAGCTGAGAACACCATACACAAATTGCATGAATCAGATCAAGAGGTGGGGAATCGGTGAAGCCTCCAACAAAAGTAATTTTAATAGCCCTAAAACCTCTATCAAATGTTGTTGATGTTGTTGGTTTTATGATTAATTTACCGTTCACATTATCTATATCTATATTGGATAATGTGAGCAATGAAGATGATTCATATTTCCGATCTGGATCTGAATGAATACTTGTAATTGATGCAATCGGTTTTACTGGTAATTGTAAAACCGACCGATCTGTATACATGGGGCCATCAAGATAAAGAGTATAGGTCGATTGATCTAAAGTTGGGTTTTCCGTTGTTGTTATCGGTGGAGGAAAACCAAGATATCGAGCGATAGACGTTTCTACTCTTTCAATTAAAGATGTTAGCTCAGAATCTGCACCAGTAGAAGATCCTATTTCAGGTAAATATTCCCTTAATACTGATGCAGATACTAAAGCCATTCATCACCTTTTAACCGCGCGCAAGCCTAAAGACTAAAGTAAAATCACAATCAACAGCAAGACCTAAAGCTGAATAATCATATTCAACCTTTAAGCATGTGGATGAAGTTACAGAAGCATCACCCGTAATACTTAATGATTCCGGTGTTAAAGCCGCTAATGATTCAGCATTAAAAAGTCTAACTGCAAGAGTTGTTGATCCGTTCTTGATTGCAAGTTGTGAGTAATTAACCGCATTATGTGTTATCCCACCTCTTGAAGAAATAATAACACTTTCAAGAGTTGCATTGCGATCACATGGAACGCTTGCAAGAACAGTTGTTGCAGTTAATGATCCTGTACTTGCTGTATGAAGTGCAGGAATATGTAATCTATATGTATTAGACATGATTTCTCCGTAATTAGTAAGTACTATTAAACAAGAACGTTACGTTCTTTTTGCCAGCTGGATCGGGTGAATCCATTACACTTCTTAGAGTTGCAACGATATTGATTGATCCGCTATTGATGTCTTTTTGGGTCTCAACAGTGATTCCACGTCTTAGATATTCATAATAAGAATCTCTACTAACAATTAATGCTCCTGAAGTTGCACCTGCACCTGTATATTTTCCACTTGCAGCAAGATCAGCGCTCATCCAACGACTCATGATCACTGGCATACCCATTAAGGAAGCGATCTGACCGCGCAATACGACCGCGCGATCTCCAAACACATCTAAAGTTTGAACTTGTGTCATTTTAAAAATACATCCGGTCATGACTTCAGGAGATACGATCATAACCTTATCACTTACACCATATTCACCCATTTTTCCGAGTGCAGAAATAACTTTATCAAAGGTCATGGCGGCTGCACCACAATCTTCTTCTGTACTTTTATCAAATGATTGTTTTCTCCAACCATTAAACAAAAGACGATGATCGCTAGATGTTCCAAGAGGTGGAGTTGTTCCCCAACGATCTCTAATGTTCCAAGAACTTAAGGTGTCTTGTGCTCCTGAAGTATCACCATTGATCATGCAATCTTCATAAGCATCTTCTATATCTTGACCTAGAACAGATCTAAGAAGTCCAGTCATTGCAAAAGCAGCGTCTTCCATGGCTGCATCATCACAAATTAATCGAGTTGCAAGACCTCCAATATTGATCGTTTTTTGAGCAGTTGCGATATCACTAGCTTGATAGAGCGCGGGATCGTTTGAGACGACTTTTCCCTTTAGGTAGGGCCGCGATCCGCGATCCAGTCTAGGAATTAAGATAGTGGATCGATCTACTTCTTGAGTTCTCAACAAAGATCGCAAGTTTCCTCTTTGTGCAAATGGTTCCCACAAATCAGAAATAAATTGATCGGGGATAAGTGCAGCTCCATCACCGGCTGAATCATTGAAGGCCTTTTTGATGCTAGGTAGAATTGTTGTTGGTGCTTTCATCAAGTGACGATACAATTTTTTATCAAATCTTGGTGTTGATGGTTCGGTCATGACCATTCGTGCAAGTGTTCTATCTTCAACCATCTTTAACAATTCACCATGCCAATCGTTAGCCGGTTCAACAGCATCAATTAAACCTTCTTGCTCAAAGGAGACGACTCCGCGCCCTTCAATCTTTTGTTTAACTGATTTTGTTTTCAGAATTAGATCACCATTTGGATCACGATAACGGCTTAAGATCGTATCATCACCAACAGGTCTTTTGATGCTTTGATCTTGTGATTCAGCGATCTTTCTTTGTGCAGTTTGTAATTGTTCTATTTGTTTATCAAACTGAGCCATGCGATCAACCGCATGCTTCTGATGACTTACAATTTCTTCAACCAATTCTTTAGCTTTGGTCATTTCCTTATCACTCATGGGATCTCCTTAGGTCGATAGGATGAGGGTTAATAGTGTTTTGGCTTTCCATGTATCTGAATCATAATCTTCAGAGTCTTCTTCATCTTTCTTAGACTCTTCAATAAAATCTTCTGTTGGATCATCTTCTTGATCAATAGATTTTGCATAAGTGACTACAAAAGAATCATCTAATTCTTCAACATTTATTATATGCTTCAGTTGGAGCATGTGATCTGTTGGAAGTGAAAACAGTTGACTCCTAACTTCTGATTTTATCAGTTCTTTCAGGTGCAGTTCTTCAAAACTTAAACCTTTTGCAACTGCTTCACCATTTGCAGGAATGGTCACAACTGATACTTCAAGCAGTTCATTTTGTTCAAAGTACATACCACCTTTTTCAGAATAGGCAAAATGATCAACGTCTAATTCTGATCTTGGTGTTGCTTTTCTTGGTTGGAAACCAACACTAACAGCCGATAGAAAACCGCGTTCAACTTTTCTTGCAACTTCTGATCCAAGCTGATCTTCTGTATCAAACTCAACATCAATTTCTAATTGGCCTTCAACAACATTTACATTTGTAGCTTTTCCGATTGGTAACATGTCTTGACGATGATTTAATAATATCACCGGCGACCTTCTGTAATTCTCCAACAGCCATGATTGATCAACAATATCACCATAGCGATCTTGTGATGTATTGGAAGCAACAAATGATGCTGTTGATTTTGTTACATTTCCAACTTTTGCAAAAGTTCTCTGAATCATCATGACTCCTCTACTCTTGAATACAGGATATTAATTCAAATGTCAATTATAATTATTATAACTATTTTTCATAAAAAACTTTTTGCATAATTAAAAATTCTTTTAAGGAGCGACCTACGACTAACCCCTATCCAATACCGACCAAGGGCAAGAACGGCCGATTCGAGGCCCTAAAATCGATCTTCAAATATGAGAAAACGCCCGTTTTAATCGACCTAATTAAAGACTATTTCCTTTCTCTGAATAGTCTAAAGCATTCTTCCTTTTCTTCTGTATCTTTGCAATGCTCCAAGATAATCAAGGTGTTTGCTATATTGGATATTTCTTCACAAGTGGATCCGGCTGTTTGTGCATCAAGACCCCTTGTTTGCATTTGGCAAAATAATTCTCTGCACAATAGATCACTTTGATGCTTCTCAATGTATTCATCTGAACAAGGTATTTTTAATAAATCAAGATCGGTTAATTGTAATTGCACTTCAATTTGACCTGTTGCAACTTGTTCATTTTGTACAGGTGTTTCTTCTTTTGAGTTGTGAATCTTATGAACAATCAATGCACCCGATCCGCCTCCAACCAATAAGCTAATTAATCCGGTTATCAAATAAGCATTGATCATGGTTTGTTCTCCCTTTAGATTGATCTGATTTTGTAAAAGTTCAGATCTGAATTGTTGGATCTTGGTTTTTACTTCTTGAAGTTCTTCTTGTGCTTGTTCTAATTCATCCTTCATTTTACACCACTATCGGAATCACCGTACATCGACAATTGCAATCTTCAGAAGCAAGACCAAAAGTTGCAGGAGATAAAGCAGACACAAAACCCTGATCACTATTTAGAGTCCAAGGTTCATTAACTCCAATTGGTGGCAACTCTCCAAGCTCATTATGAGTTTCTCTTGTTTTTCCATCTTGACTTGCCAACCATTGTTTTCTAATATCAAGACCGGCTTCTTGCCCTTGTTGATATGATGCAACAGCGGCCGCGTTCACAACTCTTGTTGATTCTGTTCTTGCAATTAGCATGGCCCTTGCTTCATCAAATGCTGTAATGTTTCCAATTGTGGAAGCGATCTTAGATACCGACAAACCTTCTGCAAGTCCTTTATCAACTGCAATTCTTACAGATTTCCCTGATGTTCTAGCGATCTCTGTTGCCATTTGATCGATCATCTCATTTGCAATTTCTTCTTGTTCAAAGAATAAATCAATTGGTTTCTCTTTCTTGCCTAATCTAAAAACCTTTTCTAATTCTGATGTTCCTACCAACTTCCAAACCCGACCCCATGTAGATCCAATACTTTTCTTAATCTCTTTCTTCTCTGCTATAAGGGCTTCTAATTCTGCAAAATCTAAAACCGCCCTTGATTTTACATATTTTCTAATTCTTCTTTGATACCTTTTAACTGATGCTTTTAAATATGCTTTGGAAGTTTCTTCTAACATCTTTTGAGCAGGAAGAACTCTTGCCTTCATCCACATGTTCCAGATCTCTAACTTTCTATTTTGTTCTTCATCTATTTCTTCATTCAATACATTGATTAACGGTTGTATGTTTGTTTCATTCCTTATTTCTGGATCTTCAGTGGATCTTGCCAGTTGTAAAAAAAAAGCGCGCGCGGAGTCTTCCTCTTGATCTCCGATCTCAGCTGCTTCAGGTTCCCGATCTCCAAGATTAACAATTGGTGCATCTTCAAGACCTTCATAAGCATAAGCATCCGCTGCATTCATCCCATTTTGAATATGCTTTGCTATTCTCTCCAATTGATCAGATCGCATGCTGTTCAATGCTTCAACACCTGAATAATCAAATTCAAACTTTAAATCTTTATCCCATAATTTAGCGATCTTTGATAATAGGATAGCGATCCTTTTTCCTCTTTTGCTTAAGGTCGTCCAATAACTGATCGCCTGTTGCCTAGCAGTTGCATAAGTACTTGAATTCCCACCAAGAACCGATTCAGGAACTCCAAGAGCTGCTGTAATTGCTTCTTTTGAATATTTCCTTGCTGCTTCAAACTCGATATCGCGTGGAGTCAATTGGGTAAAATCGACCTGTATTTGTCCAGAAACACAAAGAGCGCCGCCCGACTCCGCTAATCCTTGATACTGATCTAATATGGATCTTCTCATATCAAGATCCCAAACATCCATTTCTGTTTTAGGGGATAAGATAACATCCGGTCGACCTTTTGCAGAAGCTTTTGATAACAGCCTTCCAACATTTAGATCGGCTATAATTTCTTCTGCAATTGGTTGAATAGCTCCAACACCATAGAGTCCTTGTGCTCCTGTTTGCCAACTGGAATTCTTGCCATGTAGGATTCTATCTTTTGGATAATCAAAATAAGAACCATCTGCATTGTATCGATAATAGCCGATCCCCTCTTTATCGGTGATGATCTCGATCTGCTCCGGATGCAATCTAACAATTGACTCCGGCTGTTCACCTAATCCCAAAAGCAATATATAACAGTTTCCACAACTCACAAGATCTAAAATAATTTGGGATAGAAAATCATAACCATCAACTTCTAATGATGGTTGTTGCAGTAAATCGATCACTGGATGATCTTCAACAACAGTTGCATTTTTTCCTTTACCTTTGATCAAGACAAGAGGGGTCGCGGCTAGATCTTCAGAAATTCTTGATATCGCTGCAAATACATATGGATGCTGAGAATAAGCAGCAAGAGATCCCAATTGGGAATAACTTGCTTTGTTTCCGTAAGCATTTGTCCAGCTTGCACCATGTTCTAACTTTGTAGGTTTTTCTATCAATCGATATTCTTTTCTAACTAGACCAATAGATCCCAATAAACGATCATACCACTTCATGACAACTCCTTAGAAATGATTAATTCTATTATACCTAGAAAGATAACCCAAACAATATCTAAGTGAATCAAGTGCATGATCTGCTTCCTTAACTGGTTTGTCTTCTCTTGGATTCTTACTCCATTTATATCTTTTGATCTCCGATATCAAATTTGGGCAAGTATTGAAAAAATATAATCTTGGTTTGCCATCTTTGTGAATCATCAATCGATCTTTCACAAGATTGATCATTGATAAAAGTCCTAACTCTTTTGGACTTGGTTTTGTGGTTATCTTTAATTCTCTTGCAAGTAATAATCTACCATCACGACTCGCGGAGTCTGCAACAGTCCAAGATGGAGTAGGATCACCTTCTGATAATCTTTGCATGACTCTTCCATTCTCAATTGTGGTCCTTTCTGTTTTGTAGTATTCCCTGTAAACATACAAACAATCGTCAGGACCAAAGACTCCCTTTCTGTCATGATAGATCCATAAAGTGCACCAAGGATTCCTTGTTCCAAAGTCGATCCCCCTATATACGATTCCATCTTTGGGGATCTCAAATGGTTTAATCACATGAATACTTTGATCAAACTCATCATAAATTAAACCATGTTGACTCGCAAAATCTCCATAAAGTCTTGTTCTTTGTGAAGCTTTGGACATGTGTTGAACAGCCCGATATAAACCAACACTTGATATATATGGATTGTCCAAACCTGAAATTTGTGTTCTTGTGAATCCGTCCAAATCTTGATCAACAAAATAATCATACATCCAAGAGAGTCCATTAAGCGGGGTCGCGGATATCAAAATCCTACCACCATGATCAACGTTTCTTAATAAGCATTCCTCAAAGACTTCAGAGTCCTTAGGTTCTTCATCGATCCAGATCAAAGAAGTTGCAGCCCCTTGAAATTTAGATCTACCCATTTCTGCAGACATGCAAACAATTCGACCTCCATTTGGAAGAATTGCTGTTGCTCTATCTTGTGCATTCCATCTTATTCTTCTTGTATCTGTTGGTAGGTATTGATCAAGTTTTGGTCTAATATATTCTAGACTATCACCAAAAGAGATCGATACAGCCCAAACAACTGAAGGCGATTCAGGAACAAGATCAAATGGTAGATCGTTTAACTTCAACCATTCCTTAACCCACCATTCACCCGATCCCGCTGCAACTGCAACAGATAACATTGATCCCAATTGGGTTTTTCCTGCTCTGTTGCCACCTCCGATCAAATGGGATTCCCTACCCATGTTCAACAAGGCGGATCTTTGTGATGTTCTTTTCTCAGTAATATTACAAACATCACAAACAAACATCCCATTACCGACCGATCTCATTTCTTGACCGCAACCACGATCACGATCTGATTTTGATCCTTTACCTTCCCATCTATGACAATAAGGATTCCACAATTTGGAAACGGCAAGGGGATAATTTTTAACAATCTTAATCAGGTTATCTTGCTGCTCTTTTAATTTTATTAAATCACTCTTTTGCATGCTTCTGCAAAATCTCCTTTCTTGTGTTTGCATGATCATGCAAATACTTTTCTTGTAGTTTTGTAAAGTTATATCCTCTTGGGAACAAATCTTGTTGGAGCAAGATAAGTTCATCTGTTAATATTCTTGCTGTTTCTTTGAAGATTGCAGGGCCCGATCCATCAAAAGAGAACGCCGCGTTTTTTATGCACTTGTATAATCTCCTTTTAGAATTAACCCTACCGACATGAGATATAACTCCAGCTGCATTACATAATCTTGATATAGGACCGATCATTGATAGTTTATATTCAGTCGATCCCCCTATAAAGATCCCGATTCCCTCTTTGGTATATTGAGACAAGTCTTTTAAATCCATCCCATCTTGAGCAACAAAACAAAGAGATAACCCTTTTAATCTTGGTATCCATTGATCGGCTAGTCGTAATGTTTTATCTTTATTCCCAACAACATCAGGAATAACGACAAAATCTGCACCGGATCCAAACTCATCAACATCTTGAAGGAATGGCCTTTCTTTGAAGGCGATTCCTTTCTTGAAATATGACCATGCACCGTTATCCAAAGCATACCCCACACAATTACTTTTTGATCGCCATGATCTTTTAAATGGTCTTGAAGGTGATACCATCCACCGCCATGGGAACCTTCTTAATTCTTTGGTGTTTTGCTTGTTGCTTGGAATACTACAATAGGGAACAATATGTGAATAAATCATTCTTCATCCAGATCAATAATTGGAGGTGCAAGCATTTTTAATCTTTCTGCACCTTGATTCACCTGCTCCAACAATGAAGAAATATCCATGTCTTCAACTTCATATTCAAGAACTTCTAAGCTTTCTTCATCCTTGCCATAACCTTTCATCTGAAGCATAAATTTAGAAGCATGCCAATTTCCATTTCTTGCTTCATTGTTGATAATCATACAATGGAAAGCGACTCCTTTTGCTCTTGCCATGTTGAGGTCCTGAAAAAACTGAAAGTATTTACCTGATTTTGCTTTCTTCCCAGCCGCGATCCAATTCTGCAAGGTTCTTTCTGTAACGCCTGCAAAATGAGCTGCATGCAATTGAGACATGCCCGCCTCAATTGCTTTCAAGATCTTCTCTTTGTTTTCATCTGTTAACTTTGAAGGTCTACCCATGATCACCTCCAAATAACTTTACTTGTTTTAATTGTTTCTTTGTGGAGTGCACGACCTTAAAATCTTGATCTAGTATTTGATAAAATCCATTTGGATGTTGAACAATAAAAGATGCTTTAAAGTTCTTGATTTCAAATAGAGCATCATCCATATCAGAAAAGAGATAACTTTCTTTTCTACCATCATTAACAAACATCCAACATGATCCCGATCTGCAATACCAAAGAGTATAATATTTAGTCATTGATCACCGTTAAATTCTTAGTCTTTGTATAAACCACTGATACAGAATCATCTTCAATCAAAAGATGCTTATACCAAATTTGCGAAGGGATATCGATCTCATCTGAAGCAAGTAACATGGGATCCTTGAAGAACTCAACAAGATCCGGTTTTGAATAGATCCGGATCATATCCTCATTATCTTCAACATGTTGATCTTCTTTTGGAGTGAACAAGTTAAACTGATCTCCATCAAACAAAATATAAAATCTTTCTTTGCTTGATGGCATGTATCTATGACAAGCATTAAAATAATTCATTATCTTTCTTGCTATCTTTTGATTTATGATTGTTTCATTCTTCATCTTCAAGACCTGCTCTTATTCTTTTGGCATGTTCAACACGACCTTCAATCAATTCAAAGTATTCTTCTGTCATCTCACAAATGATCGCGCCCTTGACATCTTTATCAAGTGCAGCTGCAACTGCAGTTGTTCCTGATCCTCCAAATGGATCAAGAACTATCCCACCTTTAGGAACCACCAAAGAAACCAAAAATTGCATGAGCTTAACAGGCTTAACTGTTGGATGATGATTAAATGCTGTTGGTGTTGGTGCACCGTCGACTCTTTTACCTGTTCCATTATGTGAATTCATATTAGAAAATCTTTCTTTAATATCCAAATGTTCCAAACCAAGATCCCTTTCTGATCTTTGTGCTTTCTTGCAGTGGTATATATTTGCAGGCCAACGACCTCCAACAGGTGATCTTCTGCTTTCATAAACATATTCTTGATTTTCTTGTTGTAAATGGAATCCTTTCCAGTCATCATGATTATTAATTACATATTCCTCATTATTGAAGGGCCAACAAGGATCACCATAAGGGAATCTAGCTTTATCAATGTTGAGTCCGCCTGTTCCATATTTCAGGAAGTTTTCTGCATTTGTTCCTTCAATTGGTTTTCTTGCAATGATGCATGGTTCTTGTGCAGGTTTTAAGGCTGTTCCAATTCCAACTGCTCTTTGTGCTTCTGGTGTTGCTGGCTTTGTTATGTATTCTACATCCGAATCTCTAACATTCATGCTAATATTACTAATTGTTCCTCTTTGTTTTTTTGTTCCAATAACTTCCCGCTCCGCTCCTAGATGCTTATCAATTGCTTTTGATATATCTAAGGATTTAGGAAAACCAGAAGCATAGATCCATGATACCATATCCCTGATCATCCATCCGGAGTCCTCGATTGCAACACCCATTCTAAACACTGTTCTTGTTGATGAGAAAGCACAAAGATAACCACCATGCTTAACTACTCTTAAACATTCTTCCCACAATTCACGACTAAAAGCAATTGATCCTCCATCCCAAGTTTTCCCCATGAATCCTTTTGAGGCTCTTTGAAATAAACCGTCCGATCCATATTTGGACTCGGCTGCATTCTCCCCACCAAAACGATCAACAATACTTTGTAGGTGATAAGGCGGATCTGTAATTATTGCATCAATTGAATTATCCGGTAATGTTTTCAGAGTCTCCAAACAATCACCCTTCAACAAAGTAAATTCAAAATCAGAATTCTCTATTGGTTCAGGTTTTGGAATCGGATCCGGTGCAGGTGGAGGATCAAAGATGGTTAACATTTCTTCAAGTTCATCATCATCAAAACCAAGCACATCAAGATCAGGAACATCAAAAGATGATAGCAATTCTTTTAACCTCTCATCATCCCACAAGGCAAGCTCACCTGTTTTGTTATCGGCTATTGCGAGTCTTTTGGCATCTTCTAAAGATAGATCCATAAATCGGACCGGAATCCGATCCAATTTCAATTGTTGTGCAGCTAAAAATCTTGTATGACCACAAATGATCATGTTGTCTTCACTTCTTGCTACAATTGGAGCTGCAAACCCAAATTCTTTAATACTCTTTGCAACTGCATTGACTGCATGCCTGTTTACTCGTGGATTCTCATTCCAAGGAACAAGCAGATCAATTTCTATCATCTTTCCAATTCCATTCTTCATATTCACCTCAAAACAATTTGAATTGTTGTTTGTTCAATGCTGCTGTTGCTTCTTTGGAGATCCATACAAATCTATTTGATTCCCAAATCTCAATTGGTTTATTTGGATACAAACTTGTATAGTGATCAATTGCTTCATCATCATCAGCAAACCAACGATCAGAAGTAACAAGTCTATATGTTGTTTTGTTATCGGTCCTTCGTAGTACTCTATATCTTTTTCTAGATACAAAAGCAGTACACATGGCGATCCCATCCCTTCTAATGATCTCTTTTGGGTATTCAGGATCACCAAGATCAAAACAAAACATGCTTGCAAGAATTGCGCATGATCCATCTTTTGGATCTGTTGGTTGTAGTGTGCACTTATTGCACCAACTGGACTCAAACATGACTCCTTCAGTTCCTGATGAAGGTCTATAAGGTTTATCCATGATAAACCTCACAAAAATACTTAGCTTCTTTTAATGAATCAAAGAGTCTTACTCCAAGAGTATCACCTATAATTTCCCATGCTTCCATACCATAATAATCATATTTCATAGCTATAAAATAGCTATTATCATTATTCCAACGATGTATTATCCATTTTCCACAACTTGATTTTCTATCAAGTCTATATTGAAAATTTCCCTTATTAATCCAAGTTGGTTTTATCCATTTAATCTTATCCATGATTATCTCCATCAAGTATTTCTTTGATCTCTTTGATTGATTTTTTTCCAACTCTATGAAGATCTTCTAGATCTTCTGCGCTACAAGCCTGCAATTGAGAAACTGTATGGATCCCATTATCATTTAGTTTCTTGATGATCCGGAGACTCAGATCAAGATCTCGGATCGGCTGAAAACAAGGAGCATTGAACCCCTTGCAACCAATGACTCGCCCTTTTTCATCTCTAAGCATTCCAGCGGGCGATATAACATCTGATCTCATTGCCTTGCTTGCAACTAGCCCAGAAACGATGTATATCTCACCAGCCGTTGGATCTGGAAGCCCTTCAATATCCCCAAACTCAGTAGAGAATATTGGGTGCTGACCATTGATCAGCCCTACTATTCTTTCCTTTGTTGATATCCTCGCTACAACTCCAGAAGGAGGAATCTCAACAAATAGTCCTCCTTCGTTACTGATAAGCACATTGATTGTGTGCGGGGTTAGGTTTATTAGTTTTGTTGTGATATTTATTTTGATAGTCATGCTCTTTCCTTATTTAGCTTGTTTGTTATTTTGCTTTTGTCTTTGGTTTTGGAAGCTCGATCAGTTTTCCACCGCTTGCATGGTATTCATCAAGGGCGAACTTCATAAGGAGATTCACTGCTTCACTTTGTGAACAGTCTTGAAAACTCGATATTGTATGCACCAATGAGCGCGCGTCATCACTCAACATCAAACAAGTTTTGGTTGTTTTGTTCTTGTGGTTTGGGCTTTTCTTGGAGGCCTTGCTTTTGATTCCTGCAACAGGATGATCACAAATAGCCCTGCAATTATTACAGATGATCTTTAACCATCCATATTTTGATAGATCATGACTGAAGCCACAAGACCCACATTTGAGGACCATGCGCCCGTTTGGAAGTGAGTAGTAATTACAATTCATTGTTATTCTCCTTTATTTTTTTTACAATCTGTTCAACTGATTCATCAGAATGAACCAATCCAATTTGATCAACAAGAATGGCTGTTGACCAGTTTGAGTTTTTTTGCTCCTTATCAAAAAAAACTCTTATTATGTAGTTAATGTTTATCCATTCGTTCTCCGAGTTCTCTTTATCAGTGCTTATACATATAAAATTTTTCATTCTTGTTTTCCGTTGTTAATTTCCGATAATGTTGGTATGGTTAAAGGTTGTGGGATTTCTACAAAGAACAATAGATAACAATTCTGATCTTCACTCCATATCGCCCTTGTTTCATTCCCTTCTGAATCACTGGTTATTGCTTTTGAGTTCTCTATCTGTTCCAAGGACAACTCATCTTTATCGATCCACAAATCTCCATTCATTCTTGTTTCTCCGTTGATGCTAGTATGTTTATATTCTCAAATTGTTTAACTTCAAACTGAACTTTTCCAGTTTGTGAGCTTTGGATCTGCTCTATTAAAGTAATTGCACATGGAACGATACAGATCCCTTGATCGCTCCAACCAATTTTGAATTCTTCATTTCTAACCATCATATAGATCTCTTTATGAAGAGATTCTGCACGATGGATCGTTCCATCCATCACCAACACAAAACCAAATAGAGATAGAATTTCTTCTGATGTTTCCACAAGACAAAATCTATTATCATGGTTCAGTGTTAGGAATCGATAGGATGAATCCCAATCTTTCTTGAAGATTAATCTTAGTGTTTCCTCAAAAGATAAAGCACAACCATCAATCATATCATCCCATGATATTCTCATTTCTAATAATGATTTATCGATGATATAGGGGATATAACTAATCATCACTTCCAACCTTGTTTGATTTTCTCACCATCTTTGTAAATCAACCAAGTGATCAAACGGCCATGCTTTTTCTTCAGTTCTTGTAGTATTCTTTGTGATCGATGGAGTGAAGGCGCGGATCGTTTTGAGATCCGCCCGTTCATCCATCTAACCACAACAAGGAATTCTTCATTCTTCATGTGAATACTCCTTTTTGTATAGATACCGAGCTGCATGACTTGCTACAACACAAATATGTTTACAAGGGAATCCGCGCCCGTCTTCCTCTTTTCTGGTGTACTCGAAAGAAGCACAATTGCACGTATAGAATCCGGATTCTTTGATCAATACGTGATAACCCTTCGCAGTCTCTGCAGATATGCAGATCTTATGATCAGTGATAGATGATAACTCAACTGATCTTAATCGTTGGAGCAACACCAAATAATGTTTGTGGTTAGCTTTTGCCATTTGTGCGCATGCTTGATTCCACGCTTGACAAATAGATAAACATATATCTAACATATTTTCTCCTTTACATGTAAATAGGTTCAGATCCACAATGATCGCATTCTTCCCACAATTGGACCGTTCTTCTGGGTGTTTTCCTGCACCTCCAACAGCCTCCAACACCGGATATATTCGGCTCATCCTTCTTGGTGGAGACAATGAATCCACCGTCATGACTAGATATGATATTAGAGACAATAGAGATCCAAGATTTACCGGATCGGGTTTCTATTTGGATCTGTTCTCCAACAACAACAGGAGCAAACACCCATGCGCCCCATGATCCATCTTTTAGTTTTCTAGGGTTTCCTTTTTTCATGTTTGCTCCTTAAACTTCATCATCAAATTAAGCAGCTCCGATTCCTCCATCACTGGATACCAATATCTAAGATATTGCATTATTGGATTTTCCGGATCTTCATCTGGTTCTTCAATGATTGTGATTGCATGAAATATATATGCTTGACCTGTTCCATCAAGCCACCAAATGATCTGCATCGTTTGGGGATAGGGGATCTTTTCAGGAGTATCAAAATCTATATATTCATTCATCCTTGATTCTCCTTTTTTCTCATTTTAGACATCTCGATCATGCACTGTACAAATTCTTCTTCAGTTACTGCACAGGGATATAGATGCTGATCCAAAACGATATTGATATGCTCAATGCAATCTTCAAATGTAGAAATGATTTCAAGACCATCACCACAATCGACCCCAAATTCATCACCGAATG
>VTLG01015072.1_pt1 | contig 17100 bp, 22 predicted proteins | sample 4694571 | NCBI WGS metagenome assembly VTLG01 (sample SAMN12604809, study PRJNA352737) | marine metagenome | biome: ENVO:00000447; feature: ENVO:00000209|ENVO:00000569|ENVO:01000036; material: ENVO:00002151; isolation source: viral sequences binned using virsorter ...
CAGCGTGCATTTCTTTAAACTTACCCTCATCATAAAAATTCTGGGTAAAAAATTTAGTTGATATTGCTAAAGGATAACCTTCTGGTGTTATGATTGCTTGGTTATTTCCAAATTCATCTTTGCCCATTAAAAAATATCTTGCTTCATCTTTTTGTGAACGAGGGTCTATTAAAAGAAATAAGTTCTTACCATACTCAGCTACAAATGAATTAGGCATATACATATTGGCTATGTCCTGTACCAAGTTCTGGAAATTAGTTTCGCCATTCTCATACAACTGTGCTGGCAACATTCGACTTAAAGTAAACTCTGTTCTTTGATGAATGTTATTACCAGTATCAAATGCTGGTCTGCCACTAGCATTGTACATTCCCTTATCATGTCCATAATTATTATCTAAAGTATTAGTTATTTTTTTTATAGAGTCACCAATATCCATTTCATTATTCTGGACAAACTGATTTCGCAAATAAAGCATTGTTTCATGTGCATACTTCCTTGCTTCTGATTCGTTTAAGCCAGCTAATTTATCTGACCACCACCAACTTGAAGGTGGGTTTACTATTTTTTCTTCTATTTTATTAATTAAATTATTTTCTGTAACATTGTCATCTTCTTCAAACCAGCCCATTTCAGCAAATGTCTGCAAGAAATCCTTTTTCTGTTCTACTCCTTGGTTATACCATGTAACAGCTTGTTCATACTGTGTTCTTAAATCACCACCAGAATTTAAAGCAATGTCCATATAAGGTTTAATGCTATTAACAAATTGAGTGTACTCTTTTGGAAATGCACTTTGTCCAACATTTGCTACTGTATCACCCACTATTTGAGTTGTAGCATTATTATATATTTGATAAAGATTCCATCCCTGTTCAAAGTTACTAGGATTCATTATGTAACCTTGATATTGCTCATAAAGACCTTGATTAATTTCTCCTGTTGCTATAAGCATTTGTTGCATAACAGGACTCATATATAAGTCTTCTTCAGAAGTGCCTTCTGCTATTAGTTGCTCTATTTTACCTTGGTTGTTATCTCTCATCTTTGGTGTGCCGTACTTTGCTGGCTTTGGTGGTGTACCTAATGACGGCTCTGATGAAATATGCTGGTTAATATATGCCATTATTTCTGGGTAATCTTCTCCAGCTATAAACAAATCTTGATTGTTTTTATCTTCAAAAAATTTTCTGGATGCTTCTGATAATCTACTGAAATCCCTTCTTCTTACTCCCAGCCAATTTTCTTTAATGCCATAAGAAATCTGGTCTTTATTTAATCCTTGCATTTCATCTGACAGCAATTTAAAGATAAGTGCTTTTCTGCCATCTCGTTCAAAAGAATCTGCTTGGGCTTGAGTAATTCCACCAAATGTTCCAACACTAGATTGTATTTCTTCTTGCAATGCTCTAAATTCTGCTACTGAAGTTGGGAAGTCTATATTTGTTAGCTCTGCTATTTGAGCAACCTTTCCCCCAAAAGTTTTTGTATTTTGGTATCTTAATTTATTAGCTGACTCCTGTGCTTGTTTCCTCATAACATTTGTATGGGAAGCGCCTAGATAAGCTGTGCCTTGACTATGGACAAATCCCTTAAACTCTGGTGCTGTTGCATCTACTATTGCTTTTAGTCTTTTAGTTCCAAGCTCCAAGAAATCTTTTGGTGTCAAGTCAGCATTACTTGGGTCTATCTGCATTTGAGTAAAGGTAGTTTTTAATTGGTTGTCGATAGAGTTTTTATAATTAATCCTCATTGCGTCTTCAAATGCTTGAGTTCTAATTCTACCCCATCCTTCTGGAGCATCTACCTTTTTAATAAACCCATCTTCTGGGTCAAGGATAGTTAAGGGTACATTATCTGCATACTCTTTCCCTTCTTTCTGAGCTTTTTCAGCTTCTTGTTTATATGCATAAGCACCCCAAGCCATCGCTGTTTTACTTATATCTTCATATATTTTTGCTTCAGCAGAAAAATCATCTTGCTGAACTATTCCTACTGGTTGATTAGATACTCTTGGTTTTATTACTTTTATTGCCATATTACTCTACATCTTTTATTCGTATAATACCTTCTGCACCTGTATTAATTGCTTGAAAATACCCAGATGCTTTTGATGCTGTTGCCCTAGCACCAGCACCCTCTGCTGTCTGCTGTATCTGCATATCTATTTTATCACTAACTAATTTCTTTTGTAGCTTAATACGTTTGATATCCTCTTGAGTAGCATCATAATTCTTTTTCATTAAAGCCATTGCTGAAGGGTCGGTAATATCTCTTCCCATAAAAGCCATTGCAGTTGTATTTGCTGATGTTGCTTCTGACAAAGTTTGCAATCTTTCAAGTTCAGCTTGTTCAGCTTCTAATTCAGAAATATCTTTTTCTTTTTGTAACTGCTTTATATTTCCTTTGGCACTCGCTTCATAAGCTCTTGCCTGTGCATTACCAGCCATAATGGAAGATGTGGCAGTTGCCATAGTTGATAGCATCATTAATTGTGGCATAGCAAGACACATTAGAAAGCCACCTCTACTATCATACCATTAATCTGTAAGTCCAATGGTGCTGTTTGTGTTATCTCAACTCTTGGGTCACGGCTGTATCCTAACAATCTAAACTCCTTCTTGCCTGTAAAAGAATTAAATCCCATCTCACTACTTGTTACTGTATCTGTAACACCCTGTATTATTAATGGTTGACTATTAACAGAAACTGACAGCGTTGACAATAAATCAAGATTAACTCTTGTAATTGCCCTTGGTTCTCCAGTTAACGGACCACCTTGAACTTGTGCATCAACAGGAAGACTCTTCAATGAAGATGTAAAGCTATAGCCTATCTCTGCTGAATTAATTAACTTGACAGCCGATACATTGACAACACTACTTGCCATTGTGAATGTACCAATATAGTTATCTCCCTCTATAACTGCCAATGATGCATTATTCGCAAATGGAGTTGTTGTTGTAAATATTCCATTATTAGAAGATGTTGCTGTATAAGTTGATGAACAGTCCAGCCTTACTGTTGTCTTTAATTCTTCAAGGACATAGCTGTTTGTACCAGAACCCAAATCTCTTACAGTTGCAACAAACACCCTGTCATCTATTGCACAGACAGAATGATACCTTCCTGTCGTTGACCATTTAGCCCAGCCAGCTTTCTCTTCATTACGAATTGAATGGAATACAGCCATTGTTCCATCATCATTAACAACAAAAGCATACTGCTCTGGTCTATCAAATGCTCCCTTTACTGATGCCATTTGCGTTGGACTGCTTATAAGATGTGATGATATCAATGATAGTGGTGTTGATACATACGCTGATTCCTTGTCGCTGAATAGAAATTCCCTTACTGACTTGCCAGTTTTCTGTACATAGATAGTCGCTCCATCAAATGCTAATGGTCTAACATAGGATGCACCATAAGGCGTTTGTCTTCTTATCTGTGCATTAGTCGGTGTTAATCCCTTATCTGCAAAAGAAGGAATATAAAGTTCCGATGTACTGGTGAAAATTTGTAAATCACGATTGGCTGTTAGATGACGTATGTTATTAAACTCACCAACATTAATTGTCATCTGTATGCTGTCACTATCCCCAGCACTACCAACATCGAAGTTAAAGTATTCGGATGTTTTAGAAGACCAGATTGCATCTGGCTGGTTAGGTGTACCACCAAACCATAGCCTGTCTTCATGGAATGTAATGGATTGTGGATATCCCCTGTATGCTGAGAAACTGGCTTCATCCCAATTTGTTGTAGCTGTTGTTGCTGATAATGTTTTTCTAATTGTGCCAGTTACAACTGTTGCACTTGTGTATCCAGTTATTAATACTTCATTTCCAGCGTATCGTATAATTGTACCGACATGACTTGAGTTCCAATAATCAGCCGAGGTTGTCATTGTTTTACCAGTTCCACTGGTTGCCTGTGGTGTCAGAGTTACACCACTTGCTTGGAAAGAAAAGTAAGGCTGGTACTTCTCGTCATCTGCTGTTGTTGCATCAAAGGCAAATGTTGAAACTGCAAAAGCTGTTGCACTTGTCCTTGTTATCTTTCGCACCATAAAGTCTGGATGAGCAACAAACATGACATCTGCGTTCTGGGTAATTGTCAAGCGTTCTAATCTTGCTGTTGTCCAAGGTAAAGATGCACTTGAAGTATCTGCTGTTAAGGCTGTTAAAGCTGATAATGCTCCTGTACTTGCATTAATCCTGTAGATTTCTAATCGTGCATTGCTGAAAGCCATGATGTATCTTTCATCATCACTAAACATAAATGGCTCTAATCTCATTTCCAATCGGTTAGAAAGATTGGGTGTTCCATTTAATGTACCAACATAGGATGAACCAGCCCTTCTTTTAACCCCACCTTCAGCCAAAAGAAATAAATCACGCACTTCTTCTGCACCTTGAACATAAGTATTCAAGTCAGTACGCATAGTCATTGAAGGGCTAATCTCTCCTCTCTCAAAATTATTTTGAGGAATACGAATCTTCATAAGCCTAAGACCTTCTTGTAACTATAAAACGATTTGTTATGAGTTTCCTTGTTGTCTGTTGCTGGCTGTCCATTGTCCTTGCTTTCTGCATATAGAAACGAGCATTGTTAAACATCATCTGTGATAATGAATCATCCCTTGCTATTCCTAAAGCAAACTGCCCAGCCAATTCATAAACCAACGCTTGGATAAAATATGATGGGAACTTGGCTTCTAACTGTCTGAAATTATAATCGGCAATCACTACATCATTTTCTGTAGCATCACAATAAATATGATTACCAAATACATCATACTTAATTGGACTGTCGTTGACTGTTACGGCATGAACAAATAAAGATTCGGCTGGTATTAAGTACCCAGCATCCCATCTTCCAGTAGGTTCATCTGTCAGTCTGTTCAGTATTCTTTGGTCAGTTGCAAAACGCCACCGAGTATTTACTAATGTTGCTCTACAAGTATCTTCATAAAGATTAACAGCAACAAGTGCTTCATTCGTTCCATCTTCAAAAGATGTCATTGGTGAAGCTCCGATTAAAACCAATGCTCTATTGCATATTCCAATAGGTGTGGTCGCTGACGTACTTGTTACTGCCATATTGGTATAGGGGGATTTCTCCCCCTACTCCTTATTAGTCGCTGTCTGTAGCTGTTACAGTCAGTCCGTCAACAACGTCAACTGCTGATGCAGTAACACTATTAGCGTATGTCAATGATACAACGGGAGTTCCACCAGTTGATGTAACTGCTACAATCACATCATTAGTGTTAAACATACCAGCACTATCAGAAAAATAACCAGCTGTGTTAACAGTAGCAATCGTATCTGTTGTTGTATAGTGCCATAAACTATGTCCACTACCACCAGCTAAGCGAGTTAAGCTGTCTTTATCGTAAGCCATTTATACCTCCCTAACTGTTGTTATCTAAGACTTCATAAACACCAGCGTCATCAATAACGCCAGCACCCATGCTCATCATAGATGTTGTTAAATGTGATACTTTTTCTGGAACATAATTAACTTCAGTTGTCACATCTGCTCCAATACCCAGACCAACTGCTGAACTATGGTAAGCTATATTCTTACCAGCAGTTACGGCTGATGTACTGAACCACATAAAAGATAACCAACCCTTGGCTGTCATTCCTCCAGCATAAGGTAACTGTGCTTCGCCTACATAGTCTGCACTTGAGAACTCTGTAATTGCGAATAAATCAGCAAACCCTTTTGGATTCATGGCAACGAAACGCTGTCCATCTTCTGGCATATCTGCTACGCCTACTGTTTCAAACAAAGATAATACGTCTGCTTTTTCTAAAGCAGAAGAAGTATCGTGGATTTGAGTTGAACTTGCACCACTATCCATTGCTGAGTAGATAAGCTCATCAGTCTTACGACCCAATGCAGAAGCAGCCGAAGTTGCAACAGCCTGTCGTTCGTTAATGTTTGTCTTTAGCTCATCCAGTTTATCAATGTATTCTGGTGCGTAATGGTCGGTTAATGACACATCAATGGTTGAGTGTGTTAATTCCATTGGTGTAACATTTCCGTTTCTGCTCTTTGTGTTAGCAACTCCTTTGCCGATTTTCTGGAAACGAACTTGATTTCCTCTGACACTACCAGTTGTTCGCACAGTATTTCTTAGTTTAGAACCCATGCGTTGATAAGCCAAATGTACTTCCGACTCGAACTGCTTAATAAAGGCAGTATCTATGGTGTTAGCCATATACCTTCTCCTTAAACAAGTTAAAATTACGATGCTTTCGCATCACCACATGATTGTCTAATCGGATAGTGTCAACAAGGTTGCCTTTTTCAAGACCTTTCCACTTAAAATTAGGTCACTTAATGTACTGTTGCCACACTTTTTTTGTTTTTGCAACGAGAAAAGTACAACATCGGTGTATTTTTTAATATTAATTTTTGATTTCCTATCATAAATCCTAATCTTTTAAGCCAATAAATGGTCTCAAGATGGTCATAAGGAACGATATTCCATATCTTTTCATGGTCTGCCTGTAGCATATCAATTATTTGTAATGATGCTTTATAAAAACTCTTCTTGTACTGGGAGATTAAATCACTTCCTAATGCCCAGACAAGTACATCTTCTGAATCCTGTGCCTTAACTGTACCAAACATACACATCGGTTCACCTTTGCAGATGGCTGTATAGGTTTTATGGTTTTCAATTAAAGGACAATACAATACTTCTAAAGGGTCTGCATCTTGTAACCAAATTTCTTTTTGGTCTATATCCCTTAGTCGATAAGATAGAAAGTCTGCGTGTTCTTTAACACTTGGTACAATTTCTATTGGACCAAACCCTTTAATTTCTCCATAGTGCCTACTTACTTGCATAGAGTTTCGCAAAGCCCTCGTCTACTTGCTTAACAAAGTCTGGGCTTCTATCTCTTGGACTCCAGTATCGAGGGTCTTTCATCATCTGGTTCAAGTCTGCTTCTGATATTACCCCAGCTGGAGTTGCATTGCCATTAATGGATGCACCCTTTAACTTCTCCATAATGGTTTCCATGACTTCAATTCCTTTAGCTGTTGATGCCAGATTCTGTAATGCTGGCATTGCATCTGCTGGAAAGTTTGCATTTGCCCATAACTCTACTGCATTAATTCTATCTTGTGCGCCATCTCCCAATGCTTCCATTTCTGCATCAAGGTCTGGCATACCAGCTTGTAATGCTTGAGCATACATTTCTACACCCTTTGTAAACTGTTCCTGTGAGTATCCATTCTCCCATGCTTCATTTGCCCACCATTGCAGAAGTTCGTTCTCATTAGCCTGTTCTGCATCTACAACTTCTGGTAACTCATATTCACCAGCCGTTGCTGGTCTATTGGCATGAAAGTTTTTCTCTAACTCTTCATTGATTGAAGCTCTGATATCTTCTTCCTTTTGCCCAATCTTTGATTCAAGATTTGTATAACTGGTAGCCATATCCTCTGGTGTATTAAACTTTTCTGGCAACCATTCTGGTCTTTCTACTGCTGGTGCTTCAACAGCAACTTCTTCCTGTACTTCTTCACTCATCTTCTTTTTACTCCATGACTATGTTGAATACGTCTTTCTATTAAACCAACAAGATAGCGTTGCCCTTCTAAATGACGAAGTTCGCTATCTGTTATATTAGCACCCGATACAGATTCTATCGTGATGCTTCTTAAATACTTCAATACTTCTTTACCATTGGGTGTATGAAAGCATTGAGCAATATCATGTGACAGTCTTTCATCCTGTTCTTTACTACGAGGATAGCCGTCTATTCCAATACTAGCTGTCATTAATCTTTAATATCTATTTCCGAAATTTTCTCTTTTAGTCTTGCGTATTAATGGTATTGCCCAATTTAGAGCTTCATTATATGCTCGCCTTGGTGCATGACCACCTTTTCTAAAACTCATATAGGTATCAAAAAGAGCATCCACACCCATATAATCGACTACATATTTACGTTCTACCGACCTCCCACCAGCTAATTCTATTTTTTTAAATTCTTTTTTTCCTTCTTTAGCTGGTATAGAAACTTTTTTCTTTTTATCGAATAAGTTTTTTTTCTTAATCATTGTACTGGTTGCTCCATTCCTTGTTGTTGCTGTTGCATCTGCATCTGTGCCATCTGCTGTGCCATCTGCGTTAGCATTGCCCTTTGTTCTGGTGAACGTATCAAGTTATCTGGTACACCAAACTTTCTTGCAAGATAGACAGACACTTCTTGGGAATCAACTAATAGGTTTAATACCTGTGGTCCAAACCTTCCACCCACTAACTCTAGGAATCTGTCAACACTTACAACATCTGCCTGTGCTTGAGCCTGTGCCAATGGTGAAACAGAACGAATCTTTATTTCTCTGCCATTAATGGTAGGTATTTCAATACGACCCTGTTTCTTTAGGATATGTACAACTCTCTGTAATACTGGCTGTACTAATTCAGCTTGCAGTCTTCCAAACGCACTACCGATTCTTCTGGAAAGGTCAGCCATTCGTTCAGCAATTTCTGTTGCAGATGCTGGTGTTCTGTTTGGGTCGCCAAGCATATCATTGTATAATGCCCTCTTGATATTGTTTCTCATATCTCCCAATACCAAATCAGCAACATCGAATCTTCCAGCACTATTAATTGGCTGTAGTCCAGCACTTCCAGCAGACTTTGGAATGACAGTTCCAGGCAATAGAGAAATAGAATCTGGGTTAATAATCCCATCATCTTCCATCTGGTAGATTCCAGAGATTGCCATTTGTGCATTTTCCAATATCAACTCAACTGTTAAGTTGGTGGTCTTGATTGCAGAGAGGGCATTGATTAGAGGACCTCTCCCATAAATTTCGCCACTCGCTTTCGACCAGCGATAGGCAATTATAGGACACGAACCAACACCCTCATACCTTTCTTCCAATATCTTTTCTTTTGTTTTCATATCGATAACACAATAAAAATGTGCCATGACATTCATTTTGGAATAATCCCTGTAAACTATCTCCAGAACTTTTCTTTTGTCATCTGGGTTTCTAGCAGACTCTTCTGCAACTTTAGCTGGAACTGTTGCCCTTGGGTATGCCACAGTAATTTCCGACCCACGCAAAGACCTTTCTCTATAAATATGGTCAATAGAGTCATCAGCACCCACATCAAGTGTAACATGAGGTAATGGTATCGCAGAGAAGCGTATCGGATTAATTGCATCACCTTCTTCAGCAAGTAAGACTCCTGTTCCAACTGCCAAATCTAAAAAAGATTCATGGACTTCTTGTGCAAAGTTAGAGTTCTGTATAACCTCAAAAACATATTCTGTCACCCCTTCCAACTCTGCATTAACATTTTCCCTGTTCTCAACTGGTGTTTCCGAACCAGCCATAAAATCAGCCCATCGTGCAAAATTTGGAACCATCCCAGCCTGTAGCCTTGATGCAAATTCCTGTACACCTACAACTGCTGTTTCATCAAATATCTTGTCATCTCTTCTCTGACCAGCCGTTTCTTGGTAGAAACTCTCCCTTTGAGGTAATGCATATTCATAACACTCTTCAAATAAATCAACCCAGTTTTTACGAACTCCCTTTGCTCTTTCGTATTTTTTTAAGAGTTGCTTTACTTTATCATCTGTTGCGACAGATAAAGATTCTGTTGTATCGTTAATCATTTGTAAAACCCAATCCCTCCAGATTCACCAGAGATTAATGAACGCCTACCAACTTTACCAGCGTGTACCCTTTCTTGGTACTCCTCTTGCTTCTTTTGTAACTCTTCCTTCTTTAGTTTATCAGCTTTCTTCTGCGCTTCAACTTCTGGGTCTATAACAGGAGTTGGTACAGGAACAGTTCTTGTCTTAAATAAACACATAGTTATCTCCTACATTCTAGCCCATAAACCATTTCGTCTAGGCTTTGGTCTTCGTTTAAACACATCATAATCTTTTTTAGCATTAAATGTCTGTAGTGGTTTCTGGTTGCTTAATAACTGTCTACCCTCTCCAGCACCCAACATCAAGTATTGTAATGCATCATGGATGTGAGAATACATATTTTTTTCTGGTTTGTCACTATATCTTTCTCCAGACACTTGTATCCTTCTATACTGATACCCACCTTCAAAGCCTTTAATGATAGTACGACACCGATAATCAATCAGTATTCCAGACTGACCTTCTACCATATTGGTCAGCGTTTTGTTGACTGCTTCCGTTCTGAGTCCGACATCGTTCGATGACGCTGGCAACGCTCTGAGTCCACAACCTCTGAGGATTTGGAAGGGTGTAGATTCATCCGTCTGCGCACGGAAATCGCCACTTGGGTCACCATAGATGAGCGCATCATGGGAAGCATATTTTGTTGCCAACTCCTGTCTTATTACTTCTGCAAATCTGACAATGCCCATATCAAAGGCTACTATCTCAGATTGTATTAACCATCTACCCCTTACTTTCTGACCGAAAACACAGGCTGGTGTCAAGCCAAAATCTAATCCTACATACACAGGGATGCCGATTGCAACATTAACTTCCTCTTTTGATACATGAACATCTGGTGCAAACATCTGGTAAACTGGTTTGCCATCAGCGATTACACCCAATTTATTCATTACATAGACATCAATCCATGATTTAGTTTTTCCTCGTATGGTGTTATCGTAATAGCTTTTAAGAAGGTTCTTGGTATTCTCTGCTTTGGGGTTCGGTTTATAATCTTTAACATTCCCATCCTCTGCTTTAACTTCCAGCATACCAGAGGGCTGTGTCCAGAATTTCCATGTATCGGGTTTAACCAGCATACGCACTTCTTCTTTTGGGATATGGTCTGGAACTGGAACTTCACCAGACATGATTGACCACCAATGGTCTTCCTCTGGTGCATTGGTATCACAGATAACCCCAGCCCAACTTGGTCCACCTTCTCGCATAGAAGGGAATCGACCAACACGCATTGTGCAAGCATCAATGATAGACTTGGGAAGTTCCCTTGCTTCGTTAATCCATACTCCAGTAAGTTCCAACGACAACAGTTTCTTGACATCTTCTGGTCTGTCAAGGGCTAGAAAGATAACCTCAAGGTCTACTTCTCCCTTTCTGATATAGTGAGTATAAGGCACTTCCCAACGAAAGTGACCCCAAGAGTTTTCTGGAAACCAATCTAACCATGTTTTGATGGTGGTCGTTCTAAGCTGGGGGTTTGTATTTCGTATAATTGCCCACCTCGATTTACGAATACCCTTCTCGTTTTTCTTTTGTGCCAACGCCCTTCGGAAGACTTCGACACAACACGCCACCGACTTTCCACTTCCAACTGGACCTCTGAGTCCTCTAAAGAATGAACCATCCTTCATAAACTCCTTTATAGTTGAACCATCTGGTTTATAACTAAATGTCGCCAATTCTGTTGTCCTTGCCTACCTTCAATAGTTTTTCAACTGTGACAGGACCAAGAACAGAAATAAATTTATCAGCTTCCCAATCAGATACAAAGTCTTTAGGGTAGTGCTTGAAGTTTACTTTCTTTACAATTCGTCTAAGTATCTCTCGTTCTTTAGGCTTTAAAATATGTAGGAAGTCGCCACTCATTTTTAATTACGGAGCATTACCTATATTTCTAGGTAAGTTCCTTTGTATCCCATAAAACTGCTGGTCTGTCTTTTTCTTCTGTTCAATGCCTTTTTGTTTCCACCAAGACCAAAGACTCCCACCTAGATTTAATGCCTTACCACTAGACTGCTGGTTTCTTTTAACACCAGTATTAGTTCCTGTTAGTTCTTTCATCTTAATCTTAGGCTGGGTCTGCCCACTAACTAAAGTTTTACCTGAACTTGCTAAGTAGTTCTTTGGGTTCATTTGCTTATGCTGAACACTACTCGCACTCGATGTCTGGTTGTTTCTCATAACTCCACCAGAGAAAGAACCTCTCGTATTACCAGATGTTCCAGACTTTACCCCAATAAGACTCATTAAACTTTTAAATGATTGTGATGGACTCAATGACTGACCCAAACCAAGATTAACATTACCTAAAGCCTTATCAATACTCTTTGCTGACTTTATTGGATTGATTGTCTGGTTCTTTAGGAACTGCATCGGAGTCTGGTCGCCACCTTGATAACTACTCTTCACAACCTTGTTGATTTGTCCATGACGCCCACCACCTCTCAAGAGAGTAGGTTTGGATACTGGTGGTGTGACTACAAACTTCTGACTGCCAGAAGAGGATGAACCACTTTCGGAGGGTGACTTTACACCAGTAACTATCTTAGGTTTGGATGGTGGTGGTTGTACTGTTGAGGTAATGTACCCCTTGTAAGCACCTTTACCCCCTATATTTCTAGGTCCAGTATAAGCACCAGCAACATCTAAACCAAACTTGGAAGACGGCTTGGGTATTTTAACCTTGGGAACTGGCTTATACATATCATCATGAGGTGCTTTTGTTCCACCAGCGACTGTCTTAACTTTTGGAACTGGCTTGTAGATATTGTGATGGGGAGCTTTCTTAGTTATCTGCTGTGGTGGTGTGGATGTAAAACTAGATATCTTCCCTTTAGAATCAGTTGCAATCTTACCACCAGCACCTGTTTTAAATACAGTAGCACCAGCAAGAACCTTCTTCTGGTAATCTGACTTTGGTGGCTTCCCTACTTTAAGACCAAAAAACGTCTTCTGCTTCCTAGGCTTCCTCTGAGAGTAACTTGATAACTTTCCTTTTGCCATAATAAATCTCCCTAATCTAATTCACCTTTAACAGAAAAATATATTTTAGGCAATAAAAATTATCAAGCAAGTAATATAAAGTAAAGCCATATATAGCTAGGAAGATTCTTAACCGAGCCTTTTGTGAAATATTCTGAGTGATGGAGATATACTGGCGATGGCACATCGAGTTTTGACCCCCCCTATGGATTCTAGGACAAATCAATTCTCACTTGTATGTCACCAGCGTGTAAGTGCATATGTTTGTCTGGAGCTTTAAAGCCAGCCCTATCGAGAATATCCTTACTGGCTTCAAGTTGCACATACTCTGACTTAGCGCAATCGGATAGACTAAGGATTCTATTAACAGCTTTCGTAGCACCCAGACCAATAGTTTCCTGTATGTGCTTCATCATATACTCTTGAACATGGGGTTGCTTCAAAGCCTTGCTAGCCGTAACTCTACCAGCTTCACCCTTCGCATAACCAGCAATCTGACTAGCTTGAGTAATCGAGCATCCACTTGCTACGATAGTATGGACTAGTTTTTCCTGTTTAGGTGTAAGCTGACGACTCATCCTAGCTATATATAGGCTATACTCATTAACAGTCAAGCCTTTTTTTTAATCTTGCTGGCTAAAGCCAGTAGATTATTGGCTTGTCTATTAATTCGCCAGAAACAGGGGATAGCTAGACCCTTCCTCTTAGGTGTTAAGCCATTCACCAAGTTAGCTTAAGCACTTCATCAGTTTAAAAACGTTGGTACTGTGGGAAGTTCTAACTTACCACCTTTATGCATTTCTAATCAACAACGCAGACAGCCAAAACTGATTATGGTTGCATGACCTCACACCTAACTGAGAAACTTGTTCATCTAAAAGGCTGTCTTCACTCAGATTTGTGGTTGTTACATAATCGCTTTCAAGCACTTCCTTAAGTGGACAATTCCTAGCAGAAGTAATTAAGTACAGTTCAGTTTCCATTTGAAAGCTCTTAGATGAGAAGAGTAGCAATCACTCTTGGTTTTCTCTTAGCTGAGTAATTTATTAACTTCCCTAAAGACGCTTTGTGATAGTACAAAGGGATAGCAAACCTAAAGCTACCATACGCCTTTAATGCCACTTAACTGTATTCCTATATATGCTAGACCCTTTAAGTGTGAATGATGTGCTTCTTCTCTCTGCGACTTAGCATATCACAGCTAGGCAAGACTAATTGATAAAGGGTAAATGCACTAGGGGATTAGCTTATCTAAAACTAGCTAGCTAGCTTGCCGTTTCACTTTGCTAGCTAGTTTTATTTTGCCTTATCCCCTAGCCCTTTATCAATTAGCCTAGCCGTGATTTGCAAGTCTCGAGGAAGAACCTCATAATTAACAGCTTAAAGGAGCATATAATGGAATACAATCAAGCGACATTAAAGACTATGGTAGCTAATAGGTTAGCTATCTTGAACGACCACAAAGGGGAAGAAAATAAATTCCTCAGAGAGAAAATGGCAAGAGATGCTTGCTTCACTTCTCATAGAGCTTTAGAATGGAAAGCTGACCAATACTCAATTACTTCTTCTGAAATTGTTACACTTAAGAAAGCACAGGAAAACGAAGTAACAACGACTCAAATACAGAGTAAAGAAAGACTTTTGACTCTCATAGCTTCTCAGATAGGTGCTTATCAAGCTAACCATAAAGCAGATTTGGATGTCTACAAGAAGGTTGTTGATAAGAAAGGCTGGTATAAAGCTGGCAAGAAGAACATTCCAACACAGGACAACAACATTCAGAAACTGGTGAAGGTTTCTAAAGCTAACTTGATGAAAGTTTAACCAGAACCTAAGAGAAAGGGGGAGCAATCCCTCTTTTTCTTTGCTCATTACTAGACTAATATGAAAAAAAGGAGAACGATATGCACAATGAAAGATATAATGTTGTGTTGAAATTAAGACACCAACAAGACTGGGTTGTGGAAGATTACTATTGGGATAGACACGCTAAAAATCTAAGAAACAAAATAGAAAAAGAATCAAGATACTGTACAAAAGACAAGTGTCTAAAGCACCACGACTACCCAGACTTCCTAATAGAAAGCATAGAGGTGATGTAATGGGAGAAAGGAAATCCTACAGGGGTGAACGAGTGTATCTTTGTAGCGTGTGTGTAAATATTCTAACACTCAAATTTTTTAACTCAAATTTTTAGGAGAAAAGAAATGTATAGAAATCAATGGGAAGAGCATTGCGATTTTACTTATTCCAGCGATGCAGAAATAGACCAATACAATGCAACATGGGATGGGTACAGATGGAAGGACAAAGCTTGGTTGCTAAGTCCGAGAGATGTATGGTATCCAAATCCATACTATAAAGGCAAGCCAGTACCACATCCAGAATCATACGAAGAGGAGTAGACAATGGACTTATGGAAAGTATATCAGCAAGCCAAGCTATGGATTGCAGACATCGTAACTTTTATATTGTTAATGGCACTATGCTATGGCATATTTGTAGTTCTATATGCGTTCTTTGATGTGCCAATGTACAACTAACATTTATCTGAGGAGGTAAGTAATGCCTAGATACAAATCGAATACTGGATACCAATGCGAAGAGTGCAAAGAGTTCTTTAAACCAGATGAGATGTCACAATTAAATAAAGATTACTGCTTTGACTGCGACCCAACAGTTGAAGATGATGGGCAACCATCTTGGGAACAGGAGTGGGCAGATTTTGGGGAGGTCTATGATGATGACCCAAATACAATATAACTTTAACAACAAGGGAGGTGTATATTTAATTTTATAAATCAAAAGAATACATTTGTTAATATGGATAAGTGGGGGAAAAGGTACATACTTATCCCCCATTTTTAATAATCGGATTAAGGGTATAGGTTAATCCGATAAACTTGTAGGTAAATAAATAGGTATTAATTAACCTACGCAACTAACGTACTGAGGAGGTACAAATAAATGAGTAATATAGAACCATCAATACAGGTACACAGACCTAAATCAATTTCAATAACTATTGCACCAGATGCAGAATCAATCTGGTTTACATTTCGTACTGAAGGTGAACACTTTGATGATAGATGTGTAGTCTATTGCAATCTAAAGACATACGATGGTAGCGAACCAAAGCTACCCATCGTAAAGGTTGAACAAATAGATAAGGAATACACGACTACTATCATCGATGATTGGACAGAAACTTTCCGTGATATACTTGTAAATAAAAGCAACGCTAAATGGAGGATGAAGTATGCGAAGCCAGCAATTACAAAATGAAATGGTTAAAACAATCGTAGCTAGCCTTGAGGAAGGGCTAGCTAAAAGCAAGAACAATCTCAAATGGGAATGTCCTTGGCATGGATTAATAACACCACCAAAGAATGGATATACAAATGATTACTACTCTGGTGGTAACTCAATGTGGCTGTCAATGATACAACGCTCATTAAATTATTCAACAAATGAATGGGCGACAGCCAAGCAATGGAATCAAATGAACGGCTACATTATTAAAGGCAGTAAAGCTGGATACCAGTATTGTTTAAAGCCAATCATTATACCAGATGAAGATGATAAAACACAGACAGTTCTTAAAGGATTCAGAGCATACCCTGTGTTTAATCGTGACCAAGTAAAGGGATTGCCAGAACAAGTGCCGCCAATCGAAAATAAATTTAATCGTGATGACAGGATAGAAAACTTTATGAATCAAACTGGCATCACAACTAGGCATAGTAAAGAAGCAAGGGCATATTACAATCCACGTTCAGACTATGTTCACTCACCATTCAAGAAGACTTATAAAACTACGAATGGATATTACAGTACAATATTCCATGAGTACATCCATGCTACAGGTCACAAGGACAGACTTAAAAGAGTGGGCATAGCAAGAGAAGGATTTGATAGTAGCTTAAATTATTTTAGTGAAGATATATATGCCAAAGAAGAATTGATTGCAGAGTTAGGTGCATCATTTCTGTCCAGCCACTTTGGTATATACAATGAGAGAAGACAAGACCATACTAATTACTTGGCTTCTTGGATTAAGAATATAAAGGCTGACCCCAAGTTGCTTTGGACTGTATCAAGTGATGCACAAAGAGCAAGTGATTATTTATTAAACCAATTCCATGAGGAGGAATCAAATGAAGACTTATACACAGCCTGTGTTGCTTAAAGAACATACAGAATTTATCAAGCTGTATATAGCACCACATCTAAAAGACAAATTCAAAATAGAAAAGATAGCAGATGAGATTGAAGCTATCGCACCAGAGTTTGACAAGGCATCCTTCATTGCATACGCAAAAGGTACAATGAAAAAGCTAGATAAGTTAGACACTATGCATGAGTATGAAACTGAGTACAAAGACTTAATGTCACCAGAAGAATA
>VTLG01001167.1_pt1 | contig 17099 bp, 42 predicted proteins | sample 4694571 | NCBI WGS metagenome assembly VTLG01 (sample SAMN12604809, study PRJNA352737) | marine metagenome | biome: ENVO:00000447; feature: ENVO:00000209|ENVO:00000569|ENVO:01000036; material: ENVO:00002151; isolation source: viral sequences binned using virsorter ...
CTTTGTATCGCCCTTACCTATAAACTCTACAGCATGTCCACAGCTTTCAGTTAAATCTTTTAGCATTGTAGGTGTAATCCAGATATAATTATCCCCATCATAAAACACCCAATAGTCTGCTTTAGTTGTAGATAATGCTGAAGGCTTACCATTAAACTCAACCTCGATAACTAAATTCCCTGTTTCCTGTGATTTAACATCTTTTTTAACTTCTATACCCATATTCTTTTCAGGAACATAAATATCATAGTCTTTAAAATAACCTTCAATAATATAAGACTTAGGATACTTCTTCTTTATAATAGACAAAACATTATTCTCCGTTTCTTTCCCATCTTTTAAATCTTCATAAAAACTATTCATCTTCGCCATCTAATAGCTTTAATATATCTTCGCCTACAATTTCTCTAAGTTTAAGGTATTTTTTATAATCTTCTACAAATTCCTCAAGCCTTATAATTATGTAAGATTTGCCCCTATCTTCCCTTACCACTACTGCATCTACAAAGACACTAGGTTTTAGCCATTCTGCTATCTTTTTTCGCCTTTTAGCCTGTATTCTGAGGTCGCCTTCAGCTAAACAATCAACTTCTTCATGCAATCCTAATGATTGTCCATTAGAGCCCCATGCTCTTTTACATTCTATTTCATAAGATTCAAATAATCTTACAATTTCTCTTTCAAAGGTATTACCCTTTACTTTACTTGGATGAGCCATCTTCTTCTCCTAGATATATTAAATATTCTGCATCACACACAAAGCAATGCAAGTTAGTAACAATACCTTCTCCATTTAAACCATAGTCTTCAAAGGTGTGGTCGCCACCCCATATAACATTATTATTACAATGATAACATTTCATTTTTTCTTCCTTATAAACTTATTATAATATCTTTCAAGAGCTTCATCTGATTCAGACAATACTCTTTTTAATCTATCTTTAGAACTAAGTATAGTTCCACAAGTTTTACATTTTTTTATTTTAGGGTTTCTAGCCATTTATAATATCTCTTATTATATTTAAATTTAGAGCCAAACAATTCTCTCCTAGCACATTTATAACAAATTGTGCATAAATACTCTTTAGTTAATACTGAATACCATTTAAAGAAATAAACATTATAAGAATATTTCTTACAACATTCACACTCTCTCGATTGTTTCCCAATTAACTTCATTTTGTTTAAATGGTAATTTTCCCCCTAATTCCAAATATCTAATGGTTAGTATCTGAATCATTCTTGGGGTTATTATTTCTCCTGAATATTTTGATTTATTACCTATATTATTATACCAGTAATTTAACATATCTCTGTAAATCTCTGATACATATTGTCTGTCTGTCATAGTGTGTCCTTTACCTGATGAGTTGATAAATTGTGGAGGTGGCGAGAATCGAACTCGCATCTTATTAGGAAGAAAGGACAACCCAATAATCAAACCTGACACCCCCTAATACCACAAGAACTTCAAAGAAAAATAATCCGACTTATTCTTCTACTTCAAGGCTTTCCTGTGGTAAATCTAAATCTTGTATTGCTTCTAAGGTTTTGTTGGCGATACCTGTTTGTTCGCCACCAGAACTTAAGGCTTTTAAACCCTCTATTGCAACACTTAATTGTGTCTGTAGTTTATGATTTGAGGCAGAAAGTTTAAAAACTTCCCCTCTCAATATTTCTATGTCTACATTCATTTATTTACTTTCATTTATTAGATAATTTCTTTTTAACACCTGCTAAGATTTCTTTTATTTCTTCTCTTGTTGCAGAGTCTTGTGTAGCTTCTTTTACATATTCTTTTCTCTTTATAATGGATTTCTCTATAGTATGTTCCATCTGAACAGGAATAGATCCCCCACTTTGACAAGCCTTACCAAGCCACCTATTAGTAAAACCTTTAAAATCTTTCTTTGCTTTATTGGTATTAGATAATAACCATACACGAGCCTTTTCACATTCGCCTTTTATATCTACATTGGGATATGCCTTTTTCCACATCTCTGTTAAATTTACAGGAATATTATCATAAAACTTATTAACTCTATCTTCATATGGACTAACCTTCTTACCATCATACTTGACTTTAGAGTATTCCTTAATCATATAATCAAAGAACTTACGAGCATCTACCCATTTCTCCTCACCATCTTTTCTGATCTTAATTTCTAAGAACATCAAAACCACCTACTTTCTTCTATTGCTTTTTTCCTCTTTATATATCTCAACTTTAATTCTTTATTAAAGCAAGGTTTACACTTGCTTAAATACCTTCCATTCTTACCACTTGTAAATTTTTGGTTTTCTTTAGTTATTTTATTATTACATTTCTTACAGGTCATAATTCCTTTCTTAATAATGGGGGGAGTATGTGCGAACATAAGATATTGGGACTCCCCCATTATCATTGTTTCCTCTAATTAAAAAGGCACACCATCTGTAGTAGAGGTACTACTATCATTTGATGCGACTACTTCCTTAGCTTGTGGCTCTTGGAATTTAACACTAAAGAATTTACTTCCATCTTTCTTAGCTTCTTGCATCCAACAAGCCATCTGCATTTTCTTACCATTAACCTCACAATTACCTGTAAGATAAGGTTGTTTATTCTCTGGTGTAGCTGTTTCATTTCTAAACAATACACCTTTATTATTATTATCATATTTCATGATTTATTTCTCCTAGTTTAACTTATAAGTTACCTGTCTTTTACTATTGGGATAAAGATCCACAATTTTACAATTTAAAATCCTACACAAAGTAACCAACCTGTCGTGATTGGGATACCTTCTACCTGCAACATACGAAGATATATCCGTTTCACTAACACCTAGTTTTTTAGCTAGGTATTTTTGTGTAATACCTTTATCGTGTAAGATTTCTTTCCATTTTATTTTATTCATTTTATCTCCTATCTGTCGAAAATTACTCTAATTAACACCAATGCTATCATAATCAAAAAGGACATAGATATAATAAGATCCATATTAAAAATCCATCCCTTCATTAAACCCTTTAGGTTGAGGCAGTTTTCCTGTTGCTGTATTACCATCATCATCTTCTGCTTGTAATCCTAACAATGCTACTAAAGTATATCTTCTGTAATATGTTATTGCACCACCTATCTTTTGTGTATCTAAATCAGTAGGCAAACTTAATGATGATTCTACAGAATCGCTACTATCAATATCTATAATCCTACTATATTGCTCCCCATTTTCAATAGGTTGCAATAATAATAAATTATGTTTTTCCAGTATTGGTGTAAGTTGTTTGATTAAAGAATTTATATCAAAGTATTTTGACTTATAAAAAGGATTTGTTGAATCCTTACTAATTGCCCCAATCTCTTTTTGAACCTTATACAGCTTATTATAAATACTTTCTTCTTTCTTGCTCATTGTTACCTCTCTATTTTATTATTAAAAATCGGTTTATAAAGGGAGAACCTTTGCTGATTAACGAGTGTTGGGTTTTTATAGCCGTCAAAACTCCCTTTATTATTATTTAGTTCTTAACCTTACATATATCTTTTTAACTTCTCCTATACCATAATAGTTATGACGATAAAGAAATAGAAGCGAATCCATTAATTCTTGATTACTTTCTATTTTATCAAAACATTTCCAACATAACTTAACTGAATATCCAGAATGGTATTCATTTTCTGATATCCAAAAATACTTTCTTGCTAATTCCATTCCACAATGTTCGCAAGTATGATTCATATTATTTACCCACCACTTCAGGATTACAACCATATCCTGTTTTTTGTTTATAAGTTCCTTCACAATCTTCACAAAAATAATCATTATCACAATAAGATGTGTTTAATGATCCATTGCTTCCATCATTTATTAAATGGTAATAAAAACCATCTTTTCCTTTAATTCTTTTATTCGTGTGATGCCATTGCATTTCCCAGACATTTGTTCCACCACAATCTGAACATTTTAATTTATCTGACATAACTATTTCCTTTCTATTTTACTTATTATTTGTGTTAAATCTTGCTTTAATTCTCTTACTTCTTTAGGTGCTTCTATGCCTTGCCTCTTGTAAAAATTGGACATAATTACAACATAGTCCTTACACCTGATTAATAAAGGCTCTATTTTATCTAAATCATAATGCTTCAAAATGGACACTCTACTTTCTCAGCCTTAACATACTGACACCATTCGGGTTTATAATTCTTGGGATTCGCATACTTCTTATTATACCAAGTATCTATTCTAGGTGTGTAGTGTTTCTTCTCAGGATATAACATATGATACTCAATAGAGGGATCATCTTCTTGTGGTTTATTATAATGATATTCAGACATTTTACCCATTATTGATTTCCCCTTTCATAAGCATCATCTAATTCTTCTTTTGATACACCATCAAATTCGCTATAAAGGTATCCATAGGCACTTTCTTTAGATACAGCCATAACACCTAAACATTTACCTCTGAAATTAAAGCAATATTCTTTTTCTTCAAATTCTTCCTTAACTCCATCTAAGCAATTATAACACATTCTTTCTTCAGCATCTCCATCAACATCTGCTGTATATTTATCTTCGCACTTGCAACAAGTCCACTTCATTTCTTGCCTCCTTTATAAGTATTAAAGAACATTACAACAATAATTGTAGTACATATAACTATTAAACTTGATAAACTCATATCTATAACCATTATAATTCCTCCCTTTCTTCTAAAAATTCATTAAATTCTTTTTTAAAAGCATGAGGCTTTTCTACGGCTTGACAAATAGCCAAAGCACTATACTCTTTTTCTGTTGCAAGGAATCTTATAAAAAATATAAACAGATCGTTGGTATCGCATTTAATCTGCCTCATATTCATTTTTATTTCTTCTCTTTTTATAATGTTTTGATATTCACTATATTCTTCATTATTAAGATAATCTTTACTCATTTTGTTTCCTTTCTATTATTAAACTTTATTAAGCAATAGTTTGGTATCGCAACCGATTTAACTATTATTAAGTTGATATAACCTCGTCAGGTATTCTGTATGGATAGCATTTATTTTTCCCATTTTCATAGGACAGATATTTCAACTGGCTTCCAAAGGCTTTATCTACACGATTAAAGCAAACAGAATAGTATTTTTTACACCATTCGACACTTAATTTCAAAAATCTCTATACATAATTTATAAACTATAATTTACAATTCCAAACATTATTTTAATTTCCCTCGTAAATGTTTAATTTCTTTAAATGGACTAAAATTATAATGCTCATCTTTTATATATGGTTTTAAAAATTCAGACAAATCAAGTTCTACATTTTCAATATATACCTTACTGCTATTGCCTTGTTTTAAATCATATATAAAAAACTTTATAAAGTGATTTATTATTTCTTTTCTATTTTTCATTACTATTTTCCTCTCTTTGTTTGTTTTAAAATTTGCATATTATAAATATAATTCTTAAAATATAACCTTGTATTTTTTTGGTTAAATACTTTTTGGATACAAGTTTTATAAAAGAGTCGCACAAATAAGGGGAATCCAAGTATACGACTCGAACTAGATTACAACAAGATATAATGGTTCTTGGGCTTTTGATGGTGTTTAAAGGTAAAGAGATATCCAAATTATAGGCTTCCATCGGTTTATAATTGCTATGTAAAGGCTCTATAAGTGGTATAATAGCAGATCTAAACTTCCAGTTATTATTGGGGGGATAGATTCTGCTATACAGGATATAAGTGGTATAATATAATAAGCTATTAATCATTTAATTCTTTATAATCTTCCCATTCACTTTCATCTAAATAACCAATCAAATACTTATTAGGAACAAAACATAATAATTCAATTATTGCTTCAGTATCATATTTTATATCCTTTTTTATAACTTTTAAAACTCTATCTACTAAATCGCTTTTTTTAACATTCATTATTATTTCCTCTCTTTTATATAAATAAATTCTTCTGTTTTTGCATTATGCACATTCCACTCATAATATAATAAAAATTCGTGTAAAGACATTTTATTAAGATAATCTTCTTCTTTTTTTGTTTCACAAACCCCTAAATAATCTAGCTTGTGATAATCTTTAAGAGTATCTTTTATTTCTTTTAAACTATTAAAAATAATTTCATCTGTTCCACCAAAATAACATTCTCTTTGACAACACCATAATTTATATTTCATTATTATTTTCCCCTTTTATTTCTGTTCTTTAACTTTTTATAAAGTTTATAGCAATCTTCCTTGCTACCACCTTTTATTGCATTTTTTATAACACAATGAAAAAATAATTTATTAGTTTTCATCTTTATAACCCTTTCTATTTATAGTTTAATTTGATTTATAATCTTATCTGGAATATTAAAATTGTCTTGAATATAATCAACAACATTATCAAAATCATCAAAATTTTCCCCCCATTGCACTTCATTTTCCCCAACACTTGAAAATATATCTATGAAATAAATATATAAATCTCTTGTATTTGGATTTTTCTCTTTTGATACATAGATCAGATCGTCTTTTATTTCAATCTCATAAGTTGTTTTAGATAATTTTTTAATCTTCATTATAATCCTTTGCATTTATTAATTCATAATAATCCATACAATCAGGACAAAATTCCCATAAACTCCAACAATTATCATCATGTACTTCAATTAATGGTGTTCTACCACAACATTCTGTAACTTCTTTATTAACTTCTTTTAATAGTTTATTCATTATGTTCCTCTCTTTAGTATCTTAAAAAGCAACCTTTTTTCATAGCTTCCATTATTATAAATTCTTCTTTTATAAATTCCTTATCATTTTTATAATTAGTTTCTGTATCACATACACTATACCAAACATACCAAGTTTTATCTTCTTTCTTATAATATATATCTCTACTACCTCTTATCATTCCACCACTTAAAACATAAAACTCAGTATAACCCTCATTGCATAACTTTTTTAATTCTTCTAATGATCTGATCCTTTTATCTTTCATTATATAAATTTCCCTTCAAGTTTATTAATATTATAATCAGGATAATAAACCCATAACTTTTTAACAAGTTCATTATATTGATAGATATATAAACAAGTTAAATCTTCAACCAAAACATCATCAATATCATCTACTTGATTATCTTCATTATAATTAACATTATATATTAAATTATTATCATAAATATAATAATAACCCTCTATGCCTTGTATTCTTATTTTCTTATAATTTCTTCTACTCATTATGCTCCTCTCTTTTCGGCTCTCTCTTTTTTATATCTAGCTTCTCTTTCTTTTGTAGCTTCTTTTATGGCTTTTATTCTTTCAACTTCATATAAATCCATTTCCTTTTTATAATCAAGCCAATCATTATAAGATAATTCTCTAAAGCAATCTAGTGGATATAACATATTTTTAGAATTATCAGGCTCACTTAATAGCATTTTTAGTTTATCTTCACTGCATTCATATCCCTCGTATATAAGTTCATATACTTCATCAGGATAACAATCTATACCCTCATCAAGTATGTCTTGTTCTCCATTATGTTCTAAGTCTACATTCCAAGTTGCAGTTCCTAGACATATTTGAATATATGCTTTTTCTGTTCTTTTCATTTTATTATAACCTTTCTTTTAACTATTATAATATAAATATACTTTACAATATAAGTCAAGTATTATTTTAATTATTTTAGGTTTATGGTCGAGAAATAAATATAAATATAGTTATAAATATAACCTGAGAATATAATATAATAATGATCAGATCAGATCATTATTGGATATAAAAAAAGCCTGAATTAATCAAGCTCTTTTTATTGATTTATAATATTATCATTTAATCTATTAAATTATATTCACTTACAGCAATGTAAATCATTTACCTAACCTCCATTCTTCTAACCTACTATTCTCTGTAATTCTCCAATATTCTTCCCGTGTTACCATTATCTAACCTCTCTTTTCATTTTGTTATTAAAATTTACTTTCTTTACATCTTAGCATTAATATATTTAGTATAAAAAATACTAAGAATATTAAAAAGATTATAAACAAATTATAACCTTTGTAAATGTGATTTGCTAAAATTAGCACTTCACAGCCCATTAATACATATATAAATAATTTCATGTTTTAATTGCCTTTCTTTTTATTGTTTTTTATAATACCTTTTATTATATCTAGATTCTTTAATGCTGTTGTTTTTTGTTTGTTATTTAGGTTTAAATTATTACTTTCTAAAAAAACAAACTTTAAAACATTAATCCAGTTTATATCTAGTTTTTTATCTATATTATTAAATTTTATTTTTTTCATTTTAATAATTTTGTGGGTCTAATTCTTGTAGTGGTTTTTGTGCCTTTAAAAGGATATTATAGGCTCTATTTTCAATAACACTATCTCCATTAGCAAATTTCATTAAACTTTTTGCTATTTCACAAATAGCATTTAATTCACTTGTTTTTATTTTTACCTTCATATTATTTACCTTTCTATTTATTATAATTTTTGATCCGATCCCAATTTTATAAATATAATTATAATTATAATTATTATTTAGCTAAATAATTATTAAAGCCCTTTTTAATATCTAATATTTTATTATTAATTAAAGCCTTTTTATTATCCAGTTTGTTTATTTTATTAATAGTATTAATGACTTGATTTAATGTTTTAATAGGTCTTTTAATAAAAGATGTAGATAATTTACTTTCTTTTATATAAAAATCACTTTCTAAGCTATTCCAAGCTGTATCATTAGACCATAAATAAATATAATCTTTTATATATCTAGTATTAAAACCATCTTGATTATATATATCTAATTGTAAATATCCACTATTTTTAGAGCTATCTAAATAACACCTAATATTTAAAGGCTTATTTTTATTAATAACATTATATATTTTATCGTAATATTTTTTATATAATGTTCCATCTTTTTTAAGTTCGTAACCCTCTTTTAATATATCCATAATTTTAGGAACTACATTATTAATATATTTATTTAATTTATTAGTGTGTTCTGTTCTTGCTTTTATTCTATCTTTTATTAATGTATTCATTTTATTATTTTAAAAAGGGCTTAATTAAAAGCCCCCTTTTTACCTTTCTTATTTATTTATTATTAAAATAACCGTCTTCTTCAGCTACTTGATTGATTAATTTAGTTAATATATTCTCTAAATCATTTGTAGATATTGAAGTATTACCTTTATTTTCTGCGTATAATTCCTGTTCTTCTGATTGTCTAACTTCTAAGTCATTAATATCATCAGTAATACAATTCTTTACTTCTTGTTCAAAATCATGATTTTGATTTAATTTATATATCCCTTTGTGAACCCTTGTAAATATGCCCTTTAATGTACCTTGACCTAGAATACGCCTCATATTAGGTACTAATATATTTAATTCATGTGCTAGGTCTTTATAATATATCTGGGTATTATCATTTTCTAAAAACCATTTTTTTACTTTTTGTGTTTGTGTTTCTTTCTTCATGTTTGAACCTTTCTATTTATTTAATTAAAATGGTCTTATATCTATTATAGATATTTCACCTTTTTTATTTTTATCTTTATATATTTTTAAGTCTTTACTGTCAATAACTATATCTTCTCTTAATATCCCTCTTTTATATGCAACCTTTAAAAATTTAATCATTTTGTATATCTCCCATATGTTAAGTATCCAACTAACATTATTGCCCCATATCCCAGCCCCATAATCCCACCTATTAGAATTGCACTGGGTAAAGCTATTACTACAAGTATTTGAATTACTTTTAATACTGCTGTTAATACTGCTGTTAATGTTACCATGTTTTTAACTCCTTATTTAACATAAGCTTAATTGCTTATACTATAGTTTACAATTAAGTAAAGTATATATGCAAGGATTATTTAAAATATTTTTTTTTACCTTCGGCAATATATGTTATATATCTTTACAAATAGAGTAAACCCTTCGTGAGAATTGATTAAGGCTATATTCTAGGCTATATCTATATACTTTTAATATGTAGCTATAGTAAATGCCCTATCTATTGATTATGGGTTATTCTAGGCTTAAAAATGGGCTACTCTTATTCTCACTCAATTATTTTTATCTTTTACTTGACTTTATGCCCTAAATGGTTGTATGAATCTAATTGAGAACCATTCTCATTAAACCCCATACAACAAATTTACTTAATATGCAAGGATTATTTAAAATTATTTTTAAATGAAATTGAGAATTATTCTCATTTAGAAGAGGGGTAGAGGGGGATAGAACACGAAAAGGTTGGGGAGTTACCATTCCACATAAATTGTTAAAATTAACTTTCAAAAGAATTTTCCAAAGAACTTTGAATATATCTTTCAAGTTTCTTATATTATAATATGGCGAAATTAGCTAAAAAGAATAAAAACCCACATAAAGAGGCAGCGATTCAATTATTTGCCTTTAATCATGGTATCACAGTCCAAGAAGTGGCAGATAAGTTGGGTGTCAGTTTTAAGATTGTTAAGAATTGGCGAGAAGATCCTGAATTTCATCTGGCGATTTATAATTATTATATGAATGAGTTCGATTCAAAGCTACCTTCTATCTTAGATGCTATGGTAAGAGAGGCACAAGCAGGGAATGTGCAGGCAGGTAGGTTGATATTGGAGCATAGTGGTAAATTGGTTAAGAATGTTGTGAATGTTACTATCAGTCCTTATGAAATGTTTTTAAATAAGGTGGATGGCGAGATTATTGAAGATAGCGAGGTTATTGAGGCAGCTTCTGATGTAGAATTTGAAGAAGTGGACTTACCACCGAGAAATGCTGAAGATCAAAGATTAAGAACTATAAAAGAAAGTAAAAAAGTAAAACAAGTAGTAGAAAAGGAAGAATATAATGCCAAGCAGAGGGAATGGTATAAATGGAGAAAAAGAGCAAAGAAAGTAGGAGTATCGCCGTTAAAAAGCCGTAGACCAACACCTGCACAACGGAAAGAATGGCAACATCTAATAATTCAAGCAGAGTCCGAAGTTTCTTCAAACTAGGTTATCCCCATAAAAGTAATATAATCACAATTTAGCATAATACATATTTCATCATATACTTCTTCTGGTATTACAATACCTTCAGTTTCTTCAACTATAATCATTTTAAACCCCTACCATTTTCTTTTGATTGCTTTTTTTATGTCATTTCTAAAAACTTTTAATGGTTTTATTAAATCTTTATCTGTAGGATGTATAAAAGGTCTAGCATCAACCTTTATATTGTTTTTATTTTTCACCATTGCAAAAGTCTTCTTTTGTGTGTTTATAAATGCAGGTATATGTGATGGGGTGTATCCTGCATGATGATATAATCCATATTTTAACATTCCTACAGTTCTTTTTGATTTATTAGCTTTTATACTATTATATAATCTACCAGTTTCATAGAGAGGCTTTGTACCTCCTGTTCCTTTTATATTTCTAATGTCTATAGTTGAACCTTTAAGGCTTTGAAGCCCTTTATCTATATTTTTTTTAATACCCTTCGCAGTAGCCTCTGCATAATTTGATGCAAACCTATTAGAAATACCATTAAATCTTTTCAAAAATTTAGATGGATCAAATGTTATAGTTACTTTTTCTATTATATTTTTTTGAGCTTTAGGCATTTTCTTCTTCCTCTACGGGGTTTTCTTCTTCATTGCCTTCCATTTCATTATAATGAGGATCAGACATAGATTCTTTGTTCTTTTCAACGATTTTTTCGGCTTCTTTGCGAGATAAATCCTTATTATACTCCATTAATAAGTCTATTTCATCAATCATGTGATGTTTTAGCCTATGTTCATCTAAAGTTACTTGATCTTGAATTGTTTTTGGATATTCAGGCTCATTAAAGTCTAATTTTAATTTATCTGGTAGCTTAACATTGTTATAAGCAGCGATTTCTCTCTCAATATTATATAATTCGTGTTCATACATCCTCCAAAGGTCTAAATCGTCTTGATAATCTTCAAATCTCTCTAAATCTTTGATTTTCAAAGCGATGCCCGAAGGAGTTTCGCCTCCATCTTGGGCAAATTGCACATATAAGTGGTTATTTTGTGCTACGAGGTCTAATTGGAACTTAATATTCTCAATTACAGCATTAATATCACCTGCAGGAGAGGCAATATTGTAAGTTGCCCCTTCTGGAAGGTCTAATATTTGGTCAGAACCTGCTCTTTCTATCCTTTTATCGCTATCAACCCCTGTCATATAAGGTTGTCCGAACATTTGGAATCTTAATCCGAGTTGCATCTCTGTCATTGCTATATTTACCTGTTCATTACAGTCTACAATGTCATTTGCTCCGTCTACAAAAAATTCGTCTATCTGTTCTTCTCTATGAGTGAATAAAAAGGGTAAAATACCATATCCATGCTCATATTCGTCAATTACATTACCATCTTCATCATAATGAACATAAATAGACTCATCCCAGTATGCCCATTGGCATTTTTCCGTATAAGATATGTCGTCAGGTTGCATTAATATGGGATACATGATTGCAGATGGTGTAAATGGGTCTTCTAAGTGGACATCGAAATAATAAACAGGTCTATAGTCAAAATGAGCCACCCCATTAATTTCTTTATATATAACTTGAGTGGCAACTGTGCCCATAAGTCGTGTCATTCTCTCAACATGCTTCATTCTAGCATCTTTTTTAATAGTTAGTAGGTCATATTGCTTATTTATATTCCTATTTGCCCCAACAGTATAAATTCTGCTCATTTTATTGACAAATCTTCGTGTAAAGTTCGCATTATAGCAAGGAATCTCTTGAAATGCTGAAGAACTAAAGTATCTACTTATATATCCCCTTGTATCGTTGCCTCCATAGTAATTAAGCATCTTTCTAACCCATCTTCTTCTATTTTTTTGAGTTTCCAGTTTACTTTCTTTGATTGACTGGGCTATTATTTCTTCTACTGTCATATTTATCATCTTGTCCTCACTTTAAATTGTCTGTTTTTAATTGGAAATTGGTTTATAAAGAAATATCTTATCATATCTGCTCCATGATCGTGATAACCATCCTTTAGTGGCTCTGGTTTTAAATCTTGTCCTTCTTTTGCTTCAGGATAACGATAATTCTCTAAATCTTCCATCATTCCTGTGCATTTTTTGTGAATATGTAAAAATCTTTGGTTTTCGGCATTTTCTATAAAGCCTCTGAGGTGAGAAACCCCTGATGAGATACTTCTTGACACTTTATCCCTCTTTGTATTAATAATTATACCCTTTCTCCTGAATATTTCTATATCTCCCATACCTGACTGTCCTTGAGCTTGCATACCTGCAGGATCGCCATAATATTTAAGGACATTATAAGGTTTTGCCTTAATTTTTAAGGCTAGCTCGTCTGTTTTAATATTACTTTTATGTAATATCTCATCTATCATATTTATATGCCATAACCCACCAACTCTGTGAATTTGAAACCATCCAACAGCAGGCATACGATAACCAAAGTCTATGGAGCAAAAAGTAGGGAAATTCGGATTATAAGGAAACTCGCCTACATCAAGCTCCCTATCGAATGGGTAAACACGACCTGAAAAAGAAGTAAACTTAGCTCCATATTCTTGCTCAAATACCTCTTTTGCCATATTCCTCTTTCTTTCGAGGATAAATTGGTCTTTTTTTCCGTCGGGGAAAGCAAAATGGTTGTCCCATGAAGGGGCTTGATGAGACTCCCATAATTCATCTTCTTTGCCTAGGAGAAATAAATCATAAACATAGTTGAAACCCTCGGGTGTCGTGATAAATATTGCCTTCCCCTTTCTGTCGGAAAGAGTTGGAGAAAGATACATATCCCATATTCTCCTTTTTACTTTAGCAGCCTCATCTATAACAAGTAAGTCTAATCCCTCCCCAACAAGTGAATCAGGATTGTCTGCAGATTTAGCTTCTACTGTAGTGCCCCATTTAAACTTTATAATTCTTTCTTTCTCAGAAGCTCTTACTATATCATTGGCGTGTCCTATTACCATCAACTTCCACACCTCACGAAACATTAAGTCTGCCTTATCATAGGATAATCCTACAAGCCATATCTTTTTATCAGGTTGAGAAGCGTAGTAAGTTGCTTCCATAGCTGATGCTGTAGTCTTCCCAAATCTTCTGCCACATACCATAACAAAAAACCTTGCAGTATCTTTTTCAGGATAATGCAATTTGGTCTGTCCATAATGAGGTTGATACCCCATATATTCAAACCATTTTTCCTTATAATCTGATTGTGAATTATTCAAAAATTTGCATAATTTCTAAAGATAATTTAAGTTATCTATTAGTATTTTGCAAAAATATGTAAAATATACTTGTTTAATTATAAAAAGGAGGACAGTATGTCCGAAGATAAAACAACAGCAGTAGAAGAAACAGTAAGTGAAACTCCTGCTACAGAAACTACTCAAGATAGCTCTAATGAGCAGTATATTGCAGAAAGCAAAAAGTATAGGAAAAGGGCTCAGGATGCTGAAGCTCGCTTATCTGAATATGATAAAAAGTTCGCAAAGCAAGAAGAGGCTAAATTAAAAGAAAAAGAAGATTTTAAAACCTTATATGAAAAGGTGTCTTCTGAAAATTCTAATTTAACTTCCAACGCTGAAAAATGGACTAAGTATGAAGAGAAAAGACGGGCATCTCTTTTAGAAAAACATCCTGAAGATGATAGAGAGAAATTATCTAATTTAGATTTAGATACTCTCGAATATGTTACTAATAAAATTAATAATACAAAGGCTAATGCCCCTGAAGTTGCAGGAAATCCTAGAAAGGAATATAAAACTCCTCCAAAGGATTGGACTAAATTGTCTCAGCAAGAACTTAGAGAAAATTGGGATGATATAGTTAAGGATGCGATTGCAAAAAGCAAAGCCGATGTAAAAAGTTCATAACTCTCAAAATGAAGCCTTTTTAGGAGTTGAAAGAGAGTTAAAATAGGAGTCTAAAATGGCTTATTTAGATACAACCACAGGTCAAAATTTTATACCTGAATTGTGGGCTCAACCTATTTACAAATTCTTTTTAGCTAAATTAAAGCTAAGAGGTTCTGTAGATGATTATAGCTCTATGGTTAAAGGTGCAGGGGACACCGTACACATCCCTAAAATCGCAATAGATGGAACAGAAACCAAGGCAGTTTCAACAGCAGTAACTTTTTCTGCTTCAGGAACTGAAGGTAAAGTTGATTTATCTATTGATAAACATAAATACCTTGCTAATATTTTTGAAGATATGGCATTAATTCAAGCAAATTCTGAATTGATTTCAAAATATACAAAAATGTTTGGCGAGCAGTTAGCAAGAACAGTTGAAGACGATATTTGGGCAGAACTTGATGGCTTTCAAACACAAGTAGATGTAAATGCAGATAATTCATTTAATGCAGATACATTAGAAGCTGTCCTTTCAAGTTTATATGGTCAAGATATTGACCCTAATACTTGTTCAATGGTTTTAAATAATCAATGTTTAGCTGACTTTATGAATCCTTCATCAGGTGTTGCTTCTTACTTTATAAGAAAAGATGCAGGTGGAGATGGTGGCGAGCTTAGAAGTGGTGCTGTTGGCTTGATATATGGAATGAATGTATTTTATTCTCGTTCTATATCTTCATCAGGAACAGATGGTACTGTCGTAGGTGCTGTTTACCCACCTGAAGCATGTGTGTTTGCTGCACAGCAAGACATTAGAGTTCAAGCACAATACGATGTAGAATATTTAGGAACTAAAGTAGTTGCTGATATGATATATGGTGCTAAACTTATTGATGAATCAGGTCATACAATGGGATTAAATTTAACTAATCCGTAGACCGAGTTCTGATGGTTAATCTAAAAGGGGCAGTCTATCTGCCCCTTTTATACAAATAGGAGTAAATTATGAGTTTTGTTTGGTTAAAAGATTTAGATAATATGGTTAGGCAGTTTAAAGAAAATGATACAAAGACTATAGACGCATTTATAAAAACAGGTAGATGGAAAAGGGTGCAAGGCAGAAGAGATTTATCCGATTATGTTGCCCCTAAAAAAGCTACAAAGAAATCTAGCTAATGTCTAAACAAAGAGTTATTCGCAAAAAAGGCGACCTAACAGGAGCAGGTAAAGGCGATTGGTATAGATTTAGCCAATGCGATGAACAATATAAAAAGAATTATGATAAAATTTTTGGTAAGAAAAACATCTTAGTCGAAAATAAAATTATAGCTGATGAAAAATCTAATAAAGAAGATTAAGAATCACGAGGGGTTTAGGTCTACAGTTTATCAATGCACAGAGGGTTATGATACTATAGGATATGGTTTTGCTATAAAAGACTTAGAGCTTGATAAAGATATAGCAGAGCTTATACTAGAAAGAAAATTAGAAAAACTGCAAAAAAGGATAGCTTCATCATTTGGGTGGTTTTATAATAGCCCTGATATAGTTAAAGATGTTGTAACTAATATGTGTTATCAGATAGGCGTATCAGGATTTAATAAATTTAAAAAAACAATTTACTACCTAGAAACAGAACAGTATGAAGAAGCATCATTAGAGATGTTAGATTCTCTTTGGGCTAAACAAACTCCCAACCGTGCAAAAGAGCTTAGCAAACAGATTTCATCCCTAGCCACCGATTAGGAAATTTCAACTTTTTATACTAAATTACTCCAATAAATTTTAAGGAAATCTATGCCTAAAAACGAATATGGAATTGTAAAAAGGGTTATAGTTACGCCTGATAAACATTTTCCATTGCACGATAGTAAGGCTATTAGTGTTGTTTGCAAGGCTATAGAATTTGTAAAACCTGATGCCTATATAGATTTAGGCGATACAGGGGAATGGGAACTTTTCAGCAGACATCATTGGAAGAATAAAGAAAAACCACCGCTAGAGGTTTTAATTCCTATGCTAGACAAGGAGGTTAAATCTGTTAACGATGGTATGGATATTATAGATGAGGCATTAGATAGTGTAAGCTGCAAGGAAAGATATTTTATACAAGGGAATCACGAATTATGGTTAGATGAATTTGTTACTAAACATCCCTACCTACCTGAATATATGACAGAAAATGCTCTTAAGTTAAAGGATAGAG
>VTLG01002826.1_pt1 | contig 17098 bp, 23 predicted proteins | sample 4694571 | NCBI WGS metagenome assembly VTLG01 (sample SAMN12604809, study PRJNA352737) | marine metagenome | biome: ENVO:00000447; feature: ENVO:00000209|ENVO:00000569|ENVO:01000036; material: ENVO:00002151; isolation source: viral sequences binned using virsorter ...
TCTTGGATATATAGTTCCAGCATCTGATGATGGACCAGATCCACTATCAACTGCAAATTTTTCCAATGTAGTGCTGAATGTTCCTGTAGTTTCTAACTCTAAACTTCTTTCCGTATAAAATTTATTATAATTTATATATACATCTGTTTGATAAGTTTGTTTTAATGTTGGTGATAATGAAGCAGTATCATCGCCAAAAGGTGTAAATCCATATTGACCAAATAAATCTGTTCTAAATTCTCTATATATAAAATCATCCCATATATCTGTAGAATCTTTTTGTACTATTGAGGTCTGTTCCAATCTAGGTATTGCTTGATAAACTCCAGAGGATAATTGCTGATATTGATCTACATTTATGTTACCTAATTCTATCTGTTGCTCTGCAACTGCTGGTACATGTGCATATAGTTGGAATGCTCCATATGCATCTTCTAAATTCCATCTAAATTGTTTTGTTCCAGTCATATCTATAACATTTTCTGGAGTATCATCATTTGTATTTGGTGCTGCAAACATAGGTATCAAAGTATATACACCACTATTCAATGCATAAATAAACTCACCTAAATATCCACCATTTGCATCATTGTAATATTGAGGAACTGCTAATATATCATCTACACCCACACCACCTATTACATTATTTTCATCCCACCATTTTTCTGCTCTTAAATTAAATTGATCATCTACTATAACTTTTACCTTTTCTTTTTTACCGTATACTATAGGTGATAATTTATTTCTAGATTGTTGCTGATATGCAGATGTATTTGGAACTAAATATCCATCTGGTATAGGTGAAGGATCTGGTATTTGATTTGTTAATATTTCTTGTGTTTTATCCTCTAAAATTATACTTGCAGTTGTTTTGCTGTGTTTAAATTCTTTTATATCTAATGCAGCCATTAATAATGATGAATTTTGCAATATTTTAGTAAAATTTCTTTCTTGTGGCTTGAAAGATGATTCTATATTTGTATTAATTCTATTGCCTTTTAGTGCATTTTTATTTACTCTAATATGTGAAGCAGATAGTCCAGATTGAGTGATCCAATATATTAATACTTTTTTGCCTATAATTGGGTTATCTTTTACCCAGTTAGACATCCTAAAACCCTTATATTCGTTATTTATTAGATCTAATGATATAGTTGATGATCTGAATTTTTTGCTCATTAAATCAACTGATTCATAGGTTCTTGGTGTACTTTCTAGCAATGGATCTACATTCATAGAAAACAATCCAATATTGTTAGGTAAATCATTTATTGGTTCTGCTATTGATTCAATGCCAGTTGTTAAAAATATAGGCATTGATGTTAGTGAAGATGTTGAGATCCAAAATGAATCTTTATCTAAATACCAAGTATTTCCAATAAATTGTGCATTACCTATTCCTACTATACACTTTAATGTAGCTGTAGGATTTTGCAGATCTTTTACAAATGTTTTATTTGATGGAATTGCCATTTATTTAATCACCAAATACCTTTCCAGATTTAACTCCTAAATCTATTTCATTTTCATTTAAAGATTCACCTTGTGCTATTGCCTTCCTAATTCTTGGTATAATTTCATCTACTACTGTTTCATCTAGAACAGGTGCAGATATATTAATATTAGTAGTATTATTTATGCTGCTGCCTGTCATATTTGAACTTGTAGGTTTGTTTAGATCTCCCACCATACCACCATTGCCAAAATGCATAGTATTTACAAGATCATTAGCAATATCTACTGGCATACCTACTCTGTCAAATACTCCTTGATTCAATGAATCTAAATAATTTTTACCATATTTACTTACAGATGATTTTTTTATAACATACTCACCACCTTCTGCTAAGATAGGTACACCACCAGCCATATGTGATGGTCCTTGTATTAATCCACCATCTCCTAATGTTTCAGTATTTCCCTCTGACGTTGCATATTCTGGGTTTACAGTTCCAGTACCTTGTCCACTACTTACACCATCCAATGCTTTTTCCTGTGATTCTATGTTTTTTACCTGTGTATATCCTGTAGCTAATGTGGCTGCTAATGCTGCTACATTCGCAGGAAATGGTGTGTTAGAGAATGCTGACATAGCACCAGATATTGCTTGTCCAATAGCAGCTATTTTCATTATTTTTAAAACTGTTTTTTTCTGACCTTTATCTAAATCATTACCTTGTACCATCATAGATCCAACATTGTTAATTTGATCTGCTATCATTTTTATTTCACTATTAACAATTTGTAATTTTTTAGCATTGTAAACTTTATTTATTTCTGCTTCAGCTTCTTTATAATTTTGATGTGCTTTAACTGCTTCAAGCTGTGTAGCTTTTTCTGCATCTAGCATAGCACGTTGATTACCTTTTGCTCTGTTCATGAAATTATTAAAGTTTTCTTGTGCTTTATTTTGTTGATCTACAGTAAAATATTCTACTTCTTCTTCTCCAGTTTCTGGATTTAAAAATGATACTGGTATTGTAATGCCTAATTCTTCTTCCTCTATCAATGTGTTTACTCTGGATAAAGTTTCATTAATTGCATCCTCATCACCAGTCTTTAAAGTCAATAACATTTCTGGTGTAATTCCTGCATCTTTTAAAGTTTCTAGATCTGTACCTACTTGTGCAGCTAATGATTCTAAACTAACATCATCATCTAATGCAAATTTCAATGCTATTTCATTAGATCCACCTGCTGCTAAAACTTGTTGAAACTCTGCCATATTAGCTTCAAAATCTTCTACACCAGCTGAATCAAATGCTATTTTTGCTGCTATTTTCGGATCTGCATTTTCTACTGTCTGTAAAAATGTTTTTATTAATTCTACACTTTGCTCTGTTGTATTTGCAGTTCCTTGTAATGAATCTTCTGCTATAGCTGCTTGTATTGCAACTTGCTCTAATGTTTGACTTGTAGCTTCTAATTGTTGATTTTTAAGATCATTATAGTATATAGTTTTTTTGGATTGTATTTCTTCTTCATTACCTGCATTAATAATTGATTGTATAATGGCTTCTTGTGATTCACCTCTTTTGGCAGATGCCATAGCTGCATCTAATTCTGCTTGTGTTATATCTCCTACTATTCCTACCCTACGTGCTTCTATAAGTGCTAAACCAGCTTCTTCTGCTGCACGTTCTACCATTGCATCTTTCATCTCTAATTCTTTTTCTAAAATAGGACCTAATGCTAATTCTAAAGCAGACATTGATTCTATACGTTTTTTTTCTGCTTCATCAAGTGATTCATATTGCTGTTTTGTTTGTTCTAATTCAGCTAATATTTTTTTCATACCTTCTAATAAACTTTTATTAGATTCATCTTTTTTCTCATCTGCTAATAATGCTTCGTCTAATGTTCCTTTATATGCTCCAAATAATGTATTTACTTTGTCTTGTACACTAGAAACTTTGTCAGTTTGAGTTGCTAAAAATTTCCTTGTACTAGTTGCCGTACCTTCTGCATTAGATGCATCATTAATTGCATTTTGGTATGATGTTAAAAATGCTGTAGCAGTATCAACCGATACACTACCATTATTTATTTCTTCTGTTAATAATTTTGATGATGCTTTTAAATGTTCATTTGATGTAAATACGTCACCAGATTCTCTTATCATATGTTTTAGGCTACGTACTGTGCTATCATACATATTACCTATATCATCTGTTGAACTAATTACATCTTCATTGCTTTTAATTAAATTTTTCTGTGTTTGTATTTTTACTAATAATGCTTCATAATCTTCTTTAGTCATTTCTGTAGCATCTTTTTGATTAGTTTGCAGATTAGACACATCTACTATAAGCTGCTTAGATATATCTATTTGATCCAGTAATGCATCATTAAAACCTTTTTGCTGATCTACTTTTTCTTCAAATACTCCAAAATAATCCAGTACATATCCAGTCAATGTTGCTAATGCAATACCTGCTGCTACAAATGGATTTTTCTTTACTACAAAATTAAATGTTCTCTGTGCCATTGTTGCTATGCTAGTAGCATTAGTAAATAAGGATATTATTGCTGGTCCACCTTTATAAACAGCAAGAAATGTTACTAATTGTGCTGTGTATGTTTTTAAGGTTTCTACATCTAACTCTCTGATAAAATCTGTTAGTGCCTGTGTTGAACTCCTCAAAAAGTCATTCATATCATCAAATACAGCTATTTGCAAATCAGATAATGCAGAATTTAAATTATCTAAATCTCCTTGTAATGTGTCTTGGATCTTGGCAGCTTGTTCAGCTGCTGATCCCATCCCATCAAATGCTTCTGATGAATTATCTAATTTTTCAGTTAATGTATCTATACCATCCATATTGTTGAAAATTATAGACATTGCTGCTACCACTCTAGGTCCAACTAGTTCAGCACCATCAACCATAGGATCAAAACCATCTTCTTTTAATTTTACCACAGCTTTTTGCAGATCATCCATATTTCTAACAGGGAATCCAATATGCTGTGCTAGTTTTGAACTTTCATTAGATAATTCTAGCATCATTTTTCTTAATGCTGTACCTGCCATTGATCCAGTTATAGCATTGTCATGCAATTTACCTAGTAATGCTACCGTATCTTCTAAGCTAAAGCCTAGATTACCTGCAACACTACCTACATATGACATAGAATCAGATAATCTGGTCATATTTAAAGCTGATGATGCTGTAGCTTCTGCAAAAACATCACTTACATGTGCAGCTTCTGTTGCTTGTAGTCCATATGCATTCATTGTCTGACCAACTATCTCTGCTGATTCTGCCAGATCTGTTACTGTTGCATATGATAATGCCTGTATTGCACCAGTCATTCCTAATATTTGTTCTGTTGGGAAGCCTAATCTTGCTAAATTTTCTTGTAATCCACCAATTTCTGCTGCTGTATTAGCAGTTGTACCACCTAAATTCCTTGCTTGATCTGTTAATTTCCTTAATTCTCTTTCAGATGCTCCAGATACTGCACCAACTTTAGCCATTTGAAATTCAAAATCTTTACCTGTCTGCACTATGCTTCTAAATGCTAATCCAGCTGTAGTTACAGCTGCCATAGCAGTTACCATGCCACCAAATGATGATGATGTAGTTTTTACTTGTGCATCTAGTGATTTTAATTCACTTTTGGTAAGTTTTATACCTCTGGCTTCTAATTGTAGTATTAATTTTGCTGCATCTGCCATTGCCTATCCTTTAGTTTTTTTCGCTTCTTGCTGTGCTTTTTGTTGCTTTATTCGTTCCCTTAACTGGAATGCCCTATGTAGTATAAAATACTTATCTTTCCACGTTTTTGGCTGTGATCCATATGATCCACTATATGCCTGTGTGCCAGTTTCTTTGCAGTATAAGTACCTATTTATATCATTTTGCACATCTGGATCTAAAAAGTTGTTTTTACATGCAAAAAAGGGTAATTGGTGATATATATCATTTACTATATCAACTGTATTACCCTTATATCCATGCTGGTATTCAGCTTCTTGTCTTAGTAGATCTATGTATTCCCATACATCATCCATTGATTTAAAATGTTCTTCATCAAATTCATTGCTTTCATTTCTTACAATCCCTTGAATTTTGTATGGGAAATTATGGAAATTACAGCCACTACAACCTTGATCTATGAGGACATTGATGTAGTAGCTGTATTCTTTTTTCTATCTACCACCTGTGCTTTTTGTATCAATTCAGCAGCTTTTATTTTATCATCTTCTGTCAATAATTTAAGTGCTGAATCTGGTGGTCCTTCACCATTTTTACTGTACCAGTCATCAATACGTACTAGTCCTTTTCTTAGCCAAAGGGTTCTACTAGCATTGACACCATTTACTGCTACTGGCTGTCCGTTATCAAAAGCTACTTTTACTGAATCTTTACAAAAATCAATATCATCTATTGACATGTCTTTTATTTCTATATCTATACCACTTGGTAGACATCTTTTTGTTTTTGCCATGTTTTACCTCTATTTTTATTATGTTATTTTTATTACAGCTACATTACCACCAGCATCTGCACCAGACGTTGCAGTAAATGAACAATTAATAAATGTTCCTTCATCTGCCATATCCATTGAGTATGCACTAATATTAGCTGCTGGAATTGAAATATCCCAGTCTGCACCACCATTATTAAGTGCTATAGCAACTGTTGTATTAGTTTGCCATTTACTTTCTAAGAATGCTTGTGCTGTTGTATCTGCTTTAAAGCTAATATTACCAGTTACATTGAATTTAGATCCTCTGCTATATCCATCTGTTTCACCAGATGTACCTTGAAACCCTACTCTAGATGCTGGATTTTCTAAAGTTAGATCAAATGATTTAACTGATACCTCTGATCCACCAAATGTATGTGTAGTGAAATCAAACATTGAATGTGCTAGATCTGATGCAGTAGTATCTGCTGTAACAGTATTAGCTTCTATAATAGGCTTATATCCAGACATAAACTGTCCAGAAAATGATGGTCTACCACCATTTGTACCAATGTCCATGCTCATAGTTAGATTTTGCAGTATTGCACTATGCATATATCTATCCTTGTCTGTATTGGGGTTTTCTAGTAGTATAAATGCTGATCTATCTTTTGCTTCAGTAGCATCACCCATAGTATACTGTTCTACGACAGGATTAGCAGGTATTGTTAATGCTGCTGTTGTTGCTCCATTATCTGGATAAATTAATTGCAGTAGATTTTGTACTGCTATTTCATTATCAGCTACATATGAAAAATCCCATGTCCAGATACCAGATCCATAATGATTTATAACATCTTCTGCTCTTAATGCTCTGCTTCCTGCTCTTTCTATCTCAGATCTGTTATATCCAGCATCAAATGCAATATCATTAAGTGGACTATCCACCCTCATCAATGCTTTTGATCCACTTACTGCATTTGCATCTTGTGTAGCTGAACCTATTGCACCCCCACTAGTAGAGTTATCTGCTAGTCCTAGAATGCACTTAAACTCTCTGCCACTATACGTTCTTCCAGTTGCCATTAGTTTACTCCTTTATGATTGTGCTTTGTTCTATTAGATTCTTAAAAAATTTGTTTTTTGGATCTATAGCTACAGATTCACCTTTACTTAGTTCTGTATAATTAGGTGAATCGCTATTAAACCATTCTTTATATTGGGATGGATTTGCAGCTTTATACTTAGCCTTCACCCCAGTTTTTTGTGTTTTTGCTTTGTCAGCCATTTTATGCTCCTTTTAGGGTATTATAATATATATTAACTATGCCTATTTATTCTACAAGAAAATTCAAACCTTACTGCATAAATCTTCTCATCATCAATAACCTCATCTGCACCTATGATCATTTCAGTTACATTGCCTTCAAACCATCCCAGATTAGATGAACCATCAATTTTTGTATTATTATATAATAGTTGTTGCAATCTTTCAGTATCTCTGAAAAACTGTTCCCACACCAGATCATTTGGTGTTTCTATTTTTTGATATAATACTATTTCTGTATTATATTTTCTTCTCCATCCTTCTAATCCAGCATATTGCTCATCTAATTCAGAATCTAATCCCCATATACGTACACTAAATTCTTTATTATCATTTAGCTTTTCTGGATTTATATATACTGTTCTTCCGTCAAACTGCTTCCTAATTATTAATTGCAATTCTTTTAAAACATGTGTATAAAATACATTATCAAAATCCACTACAGCTGTCATTATCTTAATCCTGTTCTGGTCATTCTAATAGATCCCATTTTATTAGGTGATGATGTGTCAATATAATATCCATGTAATTCTATTTCGTATTCATCATTTTCATTAGCTATTGCAGTTACTACATCATCTCCACCCCATCTAATTTGCAATGATCCTACCCCTAATGTTTGAAATCTACCATTAATTATTTCAGAATCTACTATTACATCTGATTTTAAATTATCCCCATCACTTGCATATACAGTATACTTAGATGTACCGATCACACCATTTTCACCAGCTTCTATTTTTACCTTTAATAATTCATAGTCAGATCCACCGTAATGTCCTCTTAGTTCTACTGGTCGCAGATCTGTTGTTGCACCTATGCTCACCTCTCTCAAAACACCTTTAGAACTATCTTGTGTAACTGCTGAAGGTAATACTATTTTACCATCATGTAGATCTCTTATAATTTCATTGTATTCTTGCTCAAAACCTCTAATATATTCATTAGCAGGATCATTAGCTTTTAGCATTAATATTACTGCTTTTAATGCTGTTGCTTGTACTATATAGGCAGGATAATTACCTTCCCTATCCTTCATTATTTCTCTAGACATTCTGCTGTCTAATTGGCTTTCTAGCATTCTCGATGCTTTTTTAATTATTCTAGTTAAATATGCACTATAATCTAATCCAGATTCTATTAAAAAGTCTTGTGGATTATCTGTAGTTATTAAAAATAATTTATCTAAATCACTATCATACATAAACTGTCTGACTATATTTGCTGTATCTAAAGTAATATGCAATGATAAACTCATTAAATTTGATACCGTTGTTAAAGTTGCATGTGCTTCCCTGCCTGTTCCAAACATACCCCTTCCAGCAGCTGTATAATTAATTACTGGACCTACTGATGATGTTCCAGAAATTTGTATATATTCATTTCCTATTTTTACAAAATCACCAGTTGCAAAATTAGTTATAGAACCTACTGGCAAATTTGTTGCACCCATTGAATCTGTTCCACTTAATGTAGTAGAATATTTTGTTGCATTGTATCCTATTTCTTGCACTTTAGCACCATCAAAATATAAATCATGTACAAAACCAACATTATCAGCATAATATATATCTATACTATCTTGCGATGCATCTACACCAATATTAGATGCTCCTAATTTCCATCCTAATATTCTTGTTTTGTTGTCATATTTTTTAAAGTCAGAATAAACATCATGTATATCTGCTTCTGTGCAGTATGTGATTGTACTAGTTGTTGCCATATTTTACTCCTACCATGCTCTGCATGACCAATATCTAGCAGTTAATCTATCAGTAGCAGAATCACAGTCGTGTCTTGCTCTAAATGATTTCCTTGCTGATTTTACGTTTTTTCTAATTTTACTATTAGGATCACCGAATGGTATTCTTTTTATTTTACCGTTTGGTTTTCTTACAAATACCTCTGATTGTTTTATTCCATAGCTTGGCTGACCTGCTCTGATCCTTCTTGGTTTTCCTAATCTTACTTTTCTACCTCTATAAACAGCCATTATTTTCTCTTTTTAAGTATTTTTTTTATTTTACCACTTGCTGTCCTTGCAAATTTAGCTGTTTTGGTTTCTCTGATAAAAGTTCCATAATATCTTTTTCCACCATATAACCAACTAATTCTTTTTGCCATACTTACTCCTTGTTATTTCCCTTATTTGTTGTTGTGCCTTCAAATGATTTTTTATGCTATTTTTACACGTAAGATCCAAGACTTGAATGCATTTATTTTTTTCATTTTTTTGCATACCTTCTGCCAGTTAATCCACGTGCTTTTAATTTTCTACCCTTTTTCATTTTTAAGCCTTTCATTCCTTTGGCTGGTCTACCTCTTTTTTTACCATATGTTCCTTTTCCTCTTGGCATTTTATTCTCCTTTTAGTTAAATGCTAATATTTGTACTGTTGCATATCTTTTTGAATTTGTTGATCTTGCATGTATACTGGCTAGACATGTATTTGCTATAGGTCCACCAGATAATGCAGATTGTGTACTTGCAGATACTACAAATTCTGCATGTGGAAGTCCGTTTTGGATTTGCAATTTTCCTGTATTATAGTCTACCATTGCAGATCCTAAATTAGGATTTGCACTAACAAGCTGTCCATATCCATTATCTAGCAGCATTCTTTGTGTATTAGGTACAGATATGCCATCTGTATTTTCTACTGTATCTGGTGGCAATGATGGCAATACAGGATCATCTGATGCTGATGGGAATATTCCATTACCTAAAAAGTATCCATTTGCAGCACCTGCACTACTTGTTGTACTAAATGATACCTTAGAAATAGTTGCAAAATTGCTCCTGCTTTGAAATCTTAATTTACCATCAACTATTGCTACTGTCATTCCATAGCCAAAAATATTATTTCCAGATGTTTCTGATGCAGTATTAATTGCATCTTGAATCTTTTGCACTACACCATTTCTACCACCCATAGCTGTTACTGTTGAATCTAATGTTACTTGTAGATCTAACTCTGATGCATCATCTAATGTGAATTTTAAAGAATGTACATGCCCTGCTGTTAATCCAGAATCTGTTAGTGGTGTTATTGGCTTTTTAAATGTGAAATCTGTATGACCTTTATCATAAAACTTTAATGCTACACTCCCTTTAGTTAGTCCAGATGTTTCCGTTCCAGATCTACCATATCCAAAGAAATTTGTAAACAATGCATTTCCATTACCATCTGTTGCTACTCTTTGTGTTGTAGATCCTAATATTTTATATCTGTAATCATACAATGCATTAAATATTGGAAAATGTACATTTGCACCACTTACAGCACCATTAGTTGCATTGGTCTGGGCATCCCCATCTGCAACTATTGATCCATGAACTCCTCTAGTAACTGTCAAATTATTTCCAGATATTGCAGTTACTTTCATAATTTCAATATTTGTAGCTGTTGTGCCAGTAGTAATACCAACCTGCACTAGATCTCCTACTCTGAAAAAATCACCATCATCTACAGCTAAAACCGTTGCATCATCTTCTAATTTAGCTGTTAGATTTTGTGTGCTATCTACATATAATGCTGATGCTGGTTCTTGATTATCTATAACTGTACCATTAGATGCTGATTTTGCTGTGTCATAGCCTACTCCATGTATATTTGGTAGGACTATATATTCATTAGGTCTAATTAAATGACATAATAATGTACTTGCTGGTGATGAATCATTAGTATCAGATGTAGCACTTGATGTGCCTTCCCAGTTATTATATGTCAATCTAACCTCTATAACTTGATCTGATGGATTGCTAATAACTACTAATTCTGCACCCTCTAATGATGCAGCAGCTTTTGAATTAGGTGTAAATGTTGCTACTTTTATGTAATCATCATTGTTATCTATTTGCTGTGTTACCTCAAATACCTCTGTATAGCCACTATTTAGTCCAAAATCGTAAGAATGTCCTAAAGATGTGGTAATGTTTGTGCTACTCTTTAATGTTGCCATTATTGCTCCTTTTACCTAATGTGATATTTTATGCTCATCTGTGTAGATATATCATTGTTAATAGTTGATCCTGCCCTTACACATGCCAAAACTACTCTACCTGCATTTATGTCTGCTGTAGCTATAGATAATGTATGCTGGTCCAAATCTGCATTGTCTATAGTTTGACTAGTAGAAACTGCATGTAAAGATCCAGAAGATAAATCACCTGCTCCTGCTCCAGATGTATCTAATGCATATGATTTTATTGCATATGATAAACTATCTGTAGATGCTGAATCATCACCCATATGAAATACTTTTATTGCATCTAAAGTAATATTATCGTGTAGATACCAATACAATAATACATCTTTATATGTTGCTGTATGTGTATCTGATGGTGTTGATGCTGTACCTAATGTTGCAGTTGTGTCTGCATCACCGTTTCCAAATGGTAGTGAATACCATGTATTAGCAACTCCATTTAGTTGCAAGGCAGTAAATATTTTATATTGTGTATTTGCATAATTTTGCGATGTGTTTACTTTTACTAAATTATTAGATGAATCTACTACTAAAATATCATTACCTGCTTTATCTTCTACTGTAAAAAGATTTGTAGTATCATTATTATTAGGTTTTATAGCAGTTTTATCTTCTGATATGCCTAATGATGTACTTGTGCCAAAACCATCTTTTATGGTAGCTGTAGACGTTGCAGGTACTCCACTATTACTATTATCTAACTCTAATAGATCTTTATATACCTCATCCAATCCTTTGCCTGTTAATGCCATCTGTTCTCCTTATGAGCCATCATATATAGTTGCAGGTAATGCTGTAGCCTGTATTATAAATGCATGATTTGCTATGCCATGTGTTGATCTTACTCCACTTTGTAAATATACAGTTTTTGTTGCTCCAGATGTACTAAATCCAATCCAAAATGTATTATCAGATCCTATTGCATTTAAATAAGCAGATGTAACTACAAATTTAAATGTTTTAACATGATCATCAACCTCATCATCTGTGAAAAATATACCACCACTATCATATTCTAATGACATATGCACAGAACTATATCCATCTGTAGCATTTGCTGTACTTAAACCTGCTGCTATTCTGGAATCTGATGAACTGCAATTAAATGCAGCAGTTACTTGTATCTCTACGTTTTCACTTGGTGGTGTTTTAAAAGTTATTTTATGTGTATCATCTTCAACAGTCATTGCATTTTGAATTTCCCAAGATTGTAGTGATGATAAGCTATGAATTTGAGTATACCCTAATATCATACCTGCATATGCACTATTTGCAGAACTAAACTCTGTACCAGCTTTTTTTGCTACAAAATTACCATTATGAGAATCTAATTCTATACTTGCTCCAGAATCTACTACAAAATCATCTGCTATAATTTTATCTAAGCTGCTTATTGTTAAATCACCACTAGAATATGTAACGTCAGATAAATCATTTAATGCTGATGCACCACCACTACCTAATGTGTTGCCAGATCCATCTGTAATATTCCCAGCAGTTGTCAAGTTTCCACTTGTATCTAATGTAAGTTTTGTATTGCCACCTACTAGTATATTAGTTGCATCTATTTTAAATTTATCAGAATCATTTGCATCATTACCAGCAGTCCACTTAACATTAACACCTTCCATAAAGTTTATTCTTGTATCTTCATCAACTCCAGAGGTAAGTAGCATAGAAGCCACACCATCATCATTTTGAATTTGTAAAGCTAATGTAGCTATATTTACTATATCATCTGATTCATTATGTATTATTTCCCCATTTCCAAATGTTATTTTTCCACCTTGTACAGTTAGATCTCCATCTATAGTAAAATCACCAGTAGATCCGTTTTTACCAACTGCATCTACATATGATTTGTTTGCTATTTCATCTGGATCTGTGGGATAAAGTCTGTAAAATGCTTTATCTTTACTTAGTTGCAAGTTGGTTACATCACCTTCTAATCTAATAGGTACTGGATCATTATTAGGTTTTTTCTCAGTATGTAAAATGCATGATTCTAATTCTGCAATTCTTTTTTCTAAACTTACTATCCTATCTCTTTTTAACATTCTTTATTTTTTCTATATCTTTTTTTATTGCTGCATTTAAGTTATTCATCTTGCTTTCAAGGCTTGTAATATTTTTTTCTAATTTATCTAATCGTAGTAACATCATTTCATTTTGTTGATCTAGATTATTAGGTTTTTTTACATAATCATGTATTTCCTTTGCTTTTTTCAATAATTTAGCAACAGCAATTAGATTCATTACTTATTATCCGATCTTAAACCAGATATAAATCCTTTTAATGATCCTACTACTACATTATCTACTAGATCTATAAAATATGGTTCTACTGTAGCACTCCAATATTTTTTTGTAAACTGCCATTTACCTAATCCTAATGTTAAAGTTCTGCCTACACCGAACCAGAATGTTTTGCAAATATTTACTATTTGCTCATTTGGAATCTTTTTTAATGCCCATAAAATAATTGCAGATGCTCCACCACCCACTAATAATGTTGAATTTCCTGTTACTGTTCCTAATATATTTTCTAACATATTATCTCCTTTTTAATCTTTTTCGTAACCGTTTTTTTTAAAGTTACTTATGTCTATATTTTCCATTGGTCTGGTCATAATAAAATCTTTTAGCTTATCATTTTGTATTTCTAGATCTTCACCACCTGTAATGTATGGATCTCCATCTGCTGTATGCCCTACATTATATACTATAAGTGATGTTTTAAATAAACCTAGCCTTACTATTCGACCAGCATATTTCTTTCCCTCTATCCAGATATATACAACATCACCCACATTTATTGCATTGCCATAAAATACTTTAAATGATTCAGTTAATCCTTCTATCGTGGATCTGAAAAGAACTGCCAAAAATCCAACTACAAACAGCCATCCGTAGTTTCCTATAAAATTTGTGCCTAATTTTGCAATTTGTTCTTCTGTCATTCATCTATTTTTCTATAATTAGTTGCTCTAGCCTGTTAAATCTTTCTGTCATCATAGTTTCTAATTTAACTACATGTATTTCTATATTTTGATGTTTTTCTTTGTTGCTCATAATTTTTTTACGATTATCATCAACATTTGATTCTAAATTTATAATTTTATTTTGTGTAGCACCTTGTGTAAATATTATTGTACTAACTAATGCTATTAATGTTATTATACTGCCTAAAGATATTTTTTTATCAATCATTTGCATTTTTTATCATTTCTGTTACAGCTATTGCTCTATTAGGTGTCTGGACTGCCCACCTACTATCTAATGCTTCTTTTGCAGCTAATTTATATTCTCCATTCTCTATAAATGCTATAGTTTTTTTAAATTTTAAAAATGTACTTAATCCTAGCTGATAAACCATAGAAATAATCCCATGTCTTACACCTTCTGGTAATTGATCATAAAATTTAAAATGTGCATCTAGATCCTTTTCTATTTTATGTATTTTTTTAATTAATATTAATGTAGAAATTTCCTCATCTAATTCTAAATAATCTAGTCTAAATCCATATCCTATTGTTTTAAATTTTTCTACTACATTTTCTCCGTCAGCTGTTTTGTATTCCAGAGAATATGGTTTAGATTTAAAACCTTCATGTTCTTTAATTATTTCTAATATTTTTTCCATTATTTCTTTTTTGTTTTTAGTTTTGTTTTTAGAAAATAAGCACAATATCCTACAAAACCCATGCCACCCATAAGTAAACTAGGGTGTGGCTCTCCACATAAACCTAATAAATGTTTTATAAAATGTAAAGTTGTATCCATTATTTCTTTTTTGTTTTTTTAAATATTTTATCAAAATTCTTTTTATATTCTGGATCAGTTTGGTAATTGATTCTTGGGAAACTGCCTTTTCCTTGAGTATTTCCTAAGTTTTTTATAGGGATCACTTTGCTCATTTCTTTTTAACCTTCTTTTTAATTTTCTTTTTAGGTTTTACTTTTGCTTTTGGCTTTGGCTGTACTTTAGGTTTTGGTTTAGGTATTTCGTTTATAATAGATCCTTCTGGATTCCTTCTATCAGATACTTGTACATATCCTAGATCTTTTAATTTTTTTATTTGTTCAGTAGTTGCATCTTCTGAAATTCTTTTTACTCTTTTTTCTGCTTTATACCAATATTTACCCATAATTATCTCCAAGTTAATTATATGGGGATGTTTCCACCCCCATATAATGATTATGCAAAATGCAGATTAATCTACATTTTTGAAGTACAAACCTTTGACATTTGAAGCACTATCAATACATTTTGCTCCATATATCATGTCTGCTACGACCTTTGTACCAAGTGCATCAATACTATATTCAGATTGCACTCTGACACCTTGCTGTACTGCACATACTGCTGCTGTTTTGTGGAAAATTGCACCAGATTTTGTTGTTGATGTTCCACCAGCTGAGATGGTTTGCGACATATAAACATTAATGCCAAACAATTTGCCCATAAAACCATTTGGACTACCACCTTCATTTAATACAGATGTATTACCACCTGCATCTGCTCTCCAGAAATTTCTAGAAATTCCAGCAGCTGGATCTAAAATATCAGCCATTAATGTTGGATTAACCACCATAGATGTATTTCCATCCATATAGGGTACACCATTTACACCTAAAGATGCTAATATAGCTTGAAAATTAGCATCTGATATAGCATCATCACCACCTAATTGGAAATCATTAGACATACCTTGTAGTGCTGTCCAAATATCTTCATCCAATGCTCTAGCTAATGCTTCACCCATCATTGCAGTATATTTTGCCATTAGATCTGCATTTGATTGGATCATTAGAATATCCTCAAATAGCATAGCATTATATTTATGCTTATCAATTAATAGCTGTGTGTTAGTTGTAGCTGTTGCATCATAAGTTACTAAAGTATCAATAGATTTATCTTCTGATGTCTTTAGATCAATTTGAGGAATATTGACAGTATCCCCAGCACCTTGAACAAGAGATGAATAGTCATCTACCAATCCTTTAAAGATTGTAGATCTTTCAAAGTAACGATAAATTCCATCACTCCACAATTCTGGTACAAAGTCATCTGCTGAAGTTGTTGTATGAGCAGCACCTAGCATTCCACCAGTAATTCCACATTTATCATTACCCATAGGACCATTATGTATCCATCCTTGAATATTATTTAATAAATTATTCATTTAATTTCTCCTTATGAGAATTTTTGTTACGATCCTCTATTTTTAGCATTATTCACTATATCACCCCAGTTATCCCTTCGTTCTTGTTCTGTCATAGCAGTCCAATCTTTAGATGCTTCTTTAGAAGTTTTTACCATACTTGGTATGCTAGGTATGTGATTACCTTGTGGCTTTTTATTCAAGGTTTTTTTTTGAATATACTTTAGAGTATCTAAATCTTTACCAGCCAATTCCTCTCTATCTTCTTCTGGAAATTGATCTAAAATACTTTGTTTTTCATCTGCTAAATATGAATTATATTTTTCTTTATATCCCAAAAGATCTTTATTGTCCATTTTTAGCTTTTCTATTACCTCTGCCTGTTTACCTTCAGCAATTAACTTATCTTCCTCATATTTAGCTATTTGAGCCTTCAATGATTCATTTTCATTAGCAGCTGATTGTTTTCCAGATCTTTGTTTTTTAGAATTTTCTATTTCCTTTAGATAAAGTGCTTTGTAATCCAGTTTATCCTCTGTTGCACCTGCTGATGCTTGACTTTCATTCTCTGATTCTGCCATCTGGCTATCATTTTCTTGGTTCATCTGAACTCCTTTTTTATTTCTTTAGTAAAATTTGTTTAAATTTACAAGTAAAATCTATAAATTAAATTCAAATTTTAAAACAATATTTATGGAAAAT
>VTLG01004612.1_pt1 | contig 17097 bp, 8 predicted proteins | sample 4694571 | NCBI WGS metagenome assembly VTLG01 (sample SAMN12604809, study PRJNA352737) | marine metagenome | biome: ENVO:00000447; feature: ENVO:00000209|ENVO:00000569|ENVO:01000036; material: ENVO:00002151; isolation source: viral sequences binned using virsorter ...
TCACCACCAGCATCATTAGTGTCGTAATATTCAAATCTAGCAACTCCAGTGCCATATGAGTCAGTGCTTTTCTGAACTACATGGAGTTTTTGATCTGGAGTAATAGTTCCGATACCAACATTACCTGTATCATTTTTGATTCTTATTCTTTCTTCACTCTGATCAGTTACAAATGCTAAATCTTCATCGAAGGAACCAATTATACCCTCATCAACTAGTACTCTTTTATTAAAATAAAACCTTGGTCTATCTGTATAAAAATGAGCATTATTAGTATTTTGTGAACCAACTTCAATATATCCTGAAGGTGATATTATTTTTAATGCCTTACCCGTGCCTGTACTTGTGGAACTCTCTAATGTTGTGCCACCACCAACTACTAATGAACCGAAAGACCCAACACCAACAGCAGAAACACCAGCACCTACATGAATATCTTTTCTCGCTGTTATAATACCAATGGAATCTACATTTGTTACATCTTCATAGGTTAATGTACCTGCGATTGATACATTTCCTTTAAATTCAGCATTACCTACGAACGTAGAAAAACCAGATACATTCAAGTCATCCAGTTCAGTGTGTCCATCTACATCTAAATCTCCATTTGCATCTATTGTACCAGTAACTGTAAGAGTAGAACCATTAAATGTTAAATTAGCACTATCTTCAAGTTCTCCACCAGTTCCAACAATTACAACTCTATCCTCAGTTAGATCTTCTACTTTAAATGTATTTGCCTGACCTCCAGCGTTAATATCAAGTAGTCCATCAATTGTCGTATCATCTAATGTGGTTGTACCATCTACATCTAAATTTTGATTTGCATCAATATTTCCATCAAATGTTGATATACCAGATATGACATGAATACCATCGGCAAAAGTTGATACTCCAATAAATGTTGATATACCATTTACTTGTAAGTTGCCAACCTCCTGATTTTCCTGAACTGTGTTTATCTGACCTATAAATTCATTTGCAAATATCTTATTAAACTGTAAATTTACATCCTCACCAATGTTTACTGAATTAGTAGTGGCTGGTACTATATTACCTGTAAATGTTGATACACCAGTTGCCTTAAAATCACCTGTTGTTGTTCCACCTGAAACTAATACACCTTCCTCTGTGGTTCTTAGTCGTTGGTCGCCACTGTGATTTAACACCACATAACTACCAGCAGCAGAAATATATGTTGAATTATCACCAGGATTTTTCACACGGAATGTGCTGGTTAATATTCTAAAACCTCCAGTGCCTTGTTCAGATAGAATACTTTGCTCACCATCATGATATATGCTTAAATCTTCATCATCACCAAAAACTGCTCTTGCATTATCTCTAAAGTAAGCTGTAGTCCCAAATCCGACTGTAGCACCTACTCCTACAAAAATATCATCGGCAAAAGTTGAAACACCAGATACATTTAAATCATCTAATTCTGTTTGTCCAAATACATCTAATTTTGATATCGGAGTTGTGCTTCCAATACCAACTTTACCATTATTATCGATGCGAAATCTTTCTTCAGATCCAGTTTCAATGGAAAATATACCATCATCACCATGTAATTTTAGACGAACACCATTATTAGCACTCAATGCATCAGTCACACCTGCTTCTGCATTAGTAGATTGTGCTTGTATATACAAGAATGCTTCATTATTACCATCGTTCGATGGCATGAAGATAGATCCACCATTCCTAGAACCATCTGATCTCTCTCTTATGAAGTTTATTCCACTGTAATTTCCATCTCCAGAATTTGATAAGTTAAGTAACGCATCACCAGCAATAGCTTCAACGAAAGATATTACATCTCCTGCACCATTATATACATGGAGTTTTTGATCTGGATTATCAGTTCCAATAGCAACATTTCCAGCAAAAGTTGATACACCAGATACATTTAAAGTAGTTGTATCCAATTGTCCAAAGACTGTAGCACCGATTCCTGATGTGGCAAAACGTATTACGTTATCATAATACAACTTTACTGATGCACCAGCTTCTGCTCTTAAAATGTTTTTTAGTCCATTGCTACCAGCAATACGAAAGTCAGTAGCCCTAAATTGAAGACGATTACTACCGTCTGTAGCATGTATCCTGCTGGTACCGCTGGTATCTTGAAAAATTTCTAAATTACTTCCTAATTTAAGTTTTGCACTTTCAACAAACTTAAGAGAATTATCTGATTTATCAAATGTTACTGATGCGATTCCTAATGCTCCATGAAACTCTACATCATCCTTAAATGTTGAAACACCAGTTGCCTTAAACTCACCTGTTGTTGTTCCACCTGAAACTAATATACCTTCTTTTCGGGTTTGAAATTTCTTGGAGTTTTCAAAATAAAGTTGAACTCCACCAGCAACACCAGTGCCATGAGTAAACGATGCAACAATTTGATTACCAGCACCATTTCTCAGAGTCAAATATGAAGAATCAATGAATAAATTACCAGTTCCAGTATCTTGAATATAACTATTTTCCGAATCATGATATACCTCTAAATCTCCACCATCACCAAAAACTGCTCTTGCATTATCTCTAAAGTAAGCTGTAGTCCCAAATCCGACTGTTGCTCCTACTCCTATAAAAATATCATCGGCAAAAGTTGATACTCCAGTTACATTAAGATTACCTGCAATATTTGTATCACCAACAACATGAAGTTTTGAAATGGGATTCGTAGTTCCAATACCAACAAATTCGTTTACACCGAAAGGAGCAAGTTGAATTGTGCCACTAGCATCAACATCAATGCTAGGCATACCACTCACATCATTAACTGCAAAAATTGAACCTGATGATATCTCATCGGTGATTAATAATAATTGACCCTCGGTTCCTATAACATTTACTGCAGTAAATGCAGAGCCAACATTCATATCTAATTTTGCGATTGGAGTCGTAGACCCGATACCAACTTTCCCAGTGTCTGTAGTTGTAATGACGGTACCACCGATTCCAACTGTAATTTTATCTCCAGTGTTTAGCAAACCATCGACAAAAGAAAACCTTGTATCTGTACTAAAATCATCAGATCCTACGAATAATACTTCATTCTCATTTCCAGAGGGTGCCACTCTAATTGTTACACCAACACCAGTAATCTCTACAACAGTTCCTGCATCAGTTGGTGTTTGTCCTATGGCAACATTGTCTTGTTTTAATACTCCAGTCCCATCAAAAGTTCCTGAAACATTGGTTAAAGTTACAATACCACTATTCGTAGTGGCAAATTTTACGACACCTGTGGCAGAACTTGAAGCTTGGGATACTACTAAACTTTTTGTGAAACTAAAAGTTTCTGAATTCTTTAATGTAATAGTTGTTTCACGTAAATCAGAGGGTGATGCAGTTATTGCATTTCCTGTAAAATTTAATTGAGTGATACTATTTAATGTACCAACTATACTTCCTTCATCAAATATACTAATTGAACCTGGTATGACACCTCCACCAATTGGAACCCAAAATCTCTCACCTGGTCTCTCTATAAGTGAGACTATTTGATATTGTTGTCCAGCAGGAATATTAGGAGATCCAGTCAAGGATGGAGAATCTCCTAAGTTTGGTTCTGCCTGTTCTAATCCAAGAAACTGATATCTATCGGTGCTTAAATAAGCCTGATCTCTTCTTTTAACTCTTCCACTTAAATACTTCGGCATATTATGTTGAACTATTTTCTAGTATACTGGCAACAAACTCCATTTGAAGTGGTCCGACCAATCCACCCGTAGTTGTGACTCCTACCTGCACATCGAAAGCATTAGCAGATGTATTTCCAACACTTAAAACACCACTATTCAATTCTGAATTAGATTTAGATGCAGGATCGGTTGATCGAGGATATCTCTTTTCTTTGAAAAAATTATCTTGAGAACATGTAAAAACTAATGATTCATTATTAATACTAATTGTATCATTCGCAGCGAGATTATGTGGTATCTCAGAAACAACCCTTAATACTCCAGTGGTAGAAATATAATTTGTTCCAGAGACAGGTCTTATGATATCATTAACACTAGCATTACCATTAGAATTTCCCACAACAGTAATCGCAATACCCACTGGGCGAATAAACTTATGTATTGATGGTTGAAATATATGAGGTAGAGTTTTTACTATTCCAGTATTAGTTTCAAAAGTTATCGCACTTCCTACTCTCTCAACAGTGAATGAAACTTGTGGAGCGGGAAATATATTACTCGTAATTCCTGCGGTTGAGGGACAATCAAAGACTATACCAGCCATCGTTATTTTATCACCCTCACTAAATTCATGAGGATCGAGTGTGGTAACCGTAGTTAAACCAGTTGGGTGATGATATTTCACATCATTTATCGTAGCTATTCCAGATTGCACTCCATTTATAAGAAGTGAGTCGGAAACAAGAGCTGTTCTCTCTAATACTAATCTTCCGTCAATTAGAATGAGAGCATCATTTGGAGGTATTTCAATTTCATTTGCAAGTCTATTATCTCTGATATTTCCTGCTGTTCTTGTAGCTGTGCTGGTTCTTCGGACAGTGAATGATACTCTAGGAAAAGTATTTGCAGCTCCAACATGAGCCACCTGTGCAGCAAGAACAATCGCAGATGTTCCCACTGGAGCTCTATACAATTCCTGTATACCTGGTGCAACTGGAACAGCGATTGTCAGAAATTTATTTAGTGGTGCGATTGCCATATTATCTTAATGCTAATATTAACGGTGTGACTTGTGCTTGAATTGATCTACTAAAATCTCTTCCAGTGATACTTGAAGTTGTTTGGTTAATTTGTAACCCCTGACCAATATCAAAATTACCTTGCTGATCTGTAGATGTAAATGGAATTTGTGCTCCATCTTTAGCTACAATTTCATTCGCCTTTATTGGAATTGCACCTTGTAAGGGTGTCGATATATTTATGTCTGTACCAGCACCAACATACTCGAATGAATGAGAACTTGTTAAGATACGACTAATTCTTTGTAGTGAAAAAGGATCGTCTGGGAATAATTCATATGGTACAAATTCATTAAAGGTCACGGTAGCTATTCCTATTGATCCAATGGGATTCTCAGTAGAAGATTCAACAGTAAAAAATATTGGTTCCATTACAGCTGTTGCAAGTCCTATATTACCCTCAACATCAATAACTATATTTTGTCCTGAAAAATAATTTCTACCCTGTGCAATTACATCTATACCAACAAGTTTTCCTGTTGCATCTACGTCTGCGACTGCTTCTGCGATAATGCCTTGTGGACCTTTTGGTTCAACTTCACCATCAGCATCCCTTATTAAAACACTTGGCGGATCTATTGCACTAAATCCCTCTAAATCACTTCCAGTTGCAATTAAATTAATAGACCTTAACTGCTGAAGAGGTGATTTAATTCTACCATCTCCATCAAATGTACCTGCATTGAGATTATTTACATTTACATCTGGATAATTACTTGCCTTTATCTTAAAAAATAATGACTGACCATCAAAAGGTCTTCTTTCTATACCATCTAAATCTCTAACATTTGCACATACAACAGTATCCTGACCCTCGGCAATCGTGCTTCCTATTAAATCTCCTTCAACATTCGTATTACTTACAATACCAGTAAATTGTGTGGATCCTAAACCAACAGCAACCAAACCAAAATTACCAAATGAAGAGTTTGAGTTTGTTAGGTCACACTGTGCACCACTTGTTGCAAATATTCCGATGTCACAACTAATTGTAAATATTGAAACTAACTGAGCATATCCATTATTTGTGAGAGAAACACCTATTCCATTTTCATTATATTGTGTGTATGAGTCCACCACCATAGATTTCAAATCACCACCGATTGTTGAAGCAGTTGCATTATCACCATCAACTTTTAATCCGATACTATCAGTCATAAAGTTAGTACAGTTTCTCACATATGGTGATCTCCATCTACCACTTGGACCTTCAGTTGCAGGTCCAGGTTCTGTATATCCAGTGACTGCACTATCAGCTCCAGCAGGAGTTGGGAATGCAACACATGCTGCCCCTGCATGAGAAACTCCAACATTTGATCCACCAAAGTTAAGGTTCTCTATCAGACATCCTCTTCTCACATGGAAGACATCCTTGTTTTTATTTTTTGACTGTACAGTTACTAATCGAAGATCTTCTCCTGTAACCGAAACATCAGTTCTTAAACCAATTGGATTATCTTCAATATATAATCCTGGTCTAATTTTAATCGTATCTGTCTCAATTGCGATTGACGCTGCTGCACCTATGGTTGCCTTGGCATCACCCTCAAGTAATCCACTATTACTATCCGATCCACTCTTAGAAACCCATATGGTTCTCTTTGTCTGTACACCCGATGGTCTCCATGATACACCAGTTCCTACAGATGCTAGACGATAATCATACTCAACATATTGTCCTGAAGAGTGAAGAACACCACCACTTGCAGATACAAAATTGTGTGTGATTCCAGCGGCAAGTCCACCATCACCAACATCGACTGAGAAACTATTATCATTAATTTTTGTAATAACCAACCATTTACCACTATTTGGATCTTTTGATCTTGGATATGATTGACTACTTACTCCACCACCATAATTACAACTAAAAGTTATTGTACCATCGGGTATCTGTATAGAATCACCAGTCACAAAACCATGATTAGCAATGGTTATGACCATTATGCCAGTTGTTGAATTATATGATGCATCTGTTATGTCATTTGAAAGATTCTCGGCGACTGTTGTACCAACACTATCGTTTCGATCTTTAACTGTGCTGTCTATATCAACTGTGCCTGAGAAAGTAGAAACACCAGTTGCCTTAAAGTCACCTGTTGTTGTTCCACCTGAAACTAATATGCCTTCGTTTGTGGTTTCAACACGTTTCTCTCCATTAAAATGTAGATCAACAGAACCATTCTGCGTGAACAAAGCCATAGTAGCATTGTTATCAATGTCTTGAATACTAACATCTTGACCCTGAATAACTAAAGCTCCAGCCCCTTGATCCCGAATAACACTATTATCTCCTGAGTGATATATTACAAGATCTTCATCATTTCCAAAAACTGCTTTTGCATTATCTCTAAAGTAAGCTGTAGTCCCAAATCCGACTGTAGCACCTACTCCTACAAAAATATCATCTTGGAATGTTGATACACCAGTTACATTTAAATCAGTGGTATCTAATTGTCCGAAGACTGTAGCACCAATTCCAGACGTGGAAAAACGTTGTGTATCATCATAATATAAATCTACTGATGAATCAATTCTAAATTCTGCTAATGATTCTGCACCAGCACCTTTTGATAACCTTATCTTCTCACCATTTGTTCCTAAAACTAATACACCTGTTCCTTGATCTAATATCCAAGAATTAAGGGCATTATGATATAATTGTAAATCTCCACTATCTCCTATTTTTAATCTTGCATTATCAACAAAATTTAGTGAATTATCAGACTGATCAAAAAATACTGAAGTTATTCCAGAAACTCCATGAAACTCAACATCATCCTTGAATGTTGAAACACCAGTAACATTTAATTGATTAGTATCAGTAGTTGCCTCTACAAAAATATTATCTTGAAATGTAGAAACACCAGTTGCTCTAAAGTCACGAGTCGTTGTTCCACCTGAGACTAATATGCCTTCGTTTGTGGTTTCAATACGTTTTGCTCCATCAAAAAATAATTCAACTGTACTGTTAGGAATAAAATTAGCTAAAACCTCATCATCAGGTTCTCCAAAAGCACCTAATGCTGTACGAAGACTTATTTGTTTTCCTTCATTTACTCTTAAATTTAAATTACTTAATCTTCCATCTACATAAGAATTACCAGAGTGACTAAAAATGTGTAAATCTTCGTCGTTACCAAAAGATAACTTTGCATCATCTCTGAAATAAGCTGTCGTTCCAAATCCAACCGTTGCACCTACACCTATGAAAATATCATCGGCAAAAGTTGATACACCAGCAACATTTAAGTTAATCGTATCTAATTGTCCATATACTGTTGCACCAATTCCAGAAGTTTCAAACTTTATATTATCTCCATCACTACCATAATGAAGTCGAACAGTTCCACTAGCACCTGGTTTCAATTGAATTGAGCTAATTAATGAGGTGTTCTGTTGACCAATAGTTATATTATCATCTGTTTTTTCAATAAGATTTCTTAATCTTCTACCACCTACTTCTAAGGTATAGATATGAAAATTCTCATTAACAATAATCGCAGCGTCTGAAAGTGTATCACCTGGACTTTGAACTGGGGCTGAAAATGTATCACCTGTCAAGTGAATTATATTTGAAGTTATAATTCCAATGTTTTGTATTTGATTTGTAAATGTTAAATTTTTAAATGTGGATATACCGACAAAAGTGGAAAGACCAGATACATTTAATTGATTAGTATCGGTGGTTGCTTCTACAAAAATATTATCGCTAAAGGTAGATACACCACTAACAAGAAATTGATTTGCAAATAAGTCTCCAATACTCGTTGTAATTCCATTGAATGTCGTTATTCCAACGAATTTTGAGTTACCTAAAACATCTAATACGGCATTTGGAACAGAACTTCCAATACCAACATTAGTCATTCTGTAAATGTCAGATCCTACAAATCCCCAAAAATCTTGAGTGAATATTGTTGATAATCCAGTTTGTGTAGTGGGATTTGATGCAGTCGGTATTAACGTATCCGTTCCTTCACCATCACTATTTTTTTGAACAAAATTAAGAATAGTAAATGATTGTGCAGCACCCACTGTAGGAATGAATGAACCTTCATCTTGAATAAAAATACCTTCTGTAAAAGATGGTTCAAAGGACACCCAACGAATACCATTCGCATCTCGATTTAAAAAGAAACCGTTTTCACCTGGTGAACCTGCAGAGTCGTAAATATTTCTTGTAATGGCAACACTACCATCAATTGCCAGTCTTAAAGGTCCTGATCCAGCATCATTTAGTTGGTTAGTTATATAAACAGGATTCGTAGTTCCCAGTCCGACTCTTGAAGTCCGAATGCCAACATCAGGAACTATAATATCACCAAAAACTGTAATTCCGACTCCAGTGGTTTCAAGTCTTTTTACATTTGAGTTATATAATTCAACTTGTCCATTATCTCTATCTGCAAGAAAAAATTTACTACCATCTGCTTGATTTTCAATCGTAAATTCATCAGGTGTTGTTCGATATGCAATTTGTATTCCATCTGCACCAGTGTCATCTAGTAATCTTATAACTTGAGGACCAGAACCCTCTATTATCAAATTACCTGTTCCTGTTATTTTTACATTATCCTCAAATGTCGATATTCCAGATACATTTAATGTATTCCCTATCGTGACTTCTTTTCCAACACCTAAAGTTTGACCGATTGATACATAATTATTAACATCTAGGGATCCAGAAATATCTACATTTGCATTAACATCTATGTTATCATTGAATGTAGAAAAACCAGCAACATTTAAATTTCTTAAGTCTAAATCAATTATTTTTGCTTTTCCACCCACATCCAATAATTCTGTTGGTGCTGAACTTCCTATTCCAACTCTTCCTGGATTTAAAAAAGAATCTGCAGTAATTACTGTTCCACCAGATCCAACTCTAAATTCATCTCTAACTTCTAAACTGGGAAATGATAAAGCTTGATTAAAAAGAACATCGTCTTTAAATTCTACCCTACTCGTAAAGGTAGTGAAACCTGTTATTTTTATTTTTTCAGTGGTTACAGTTAAAAAACCAGCAGATATCGATAAATTTGGATTTCCTGATATTTGACCTGTAATTGACAGATTATTTAAATCTAAATTTTGGTCAGGTAAACTTAAAAATCCTCCAATGTTAACATCTTTTAAAAATGTTACATTTTCATTAAATTGTGCCTCATTACCTGTAATAGAAATATCTGACATATCATCTACCTAAATCTGGAACATCTCCAGTTCCTGAAACAACTGGTTTTGATAAAAATTTATCACCTGCAGGAGGACTTTTAAGATAATCTCCTCCAACATAACTACCTTGATAAACTCTCTGTAGGAAACTACCAATAGTTTTTTCAATTAAGTTTCCAATGAGACCTTTTGCTTGTACCTTTGTTCCTTTTAAGGTTACTGTTGATGCAGCGTTTAAAGTTATATTTCGACCAGCTTTCAAATCAATATCTTCGTCTGCCTGAACAATCACACTTCCTCCAGCAATTTTCACCTGACCGTTACCCATCACAGTTATCGTAATATCTCCCTCAACTGAACTAATTTTAACTGATGTATCACTTCCACTATTTTTAGATCCTGCAACAACTTCAATCGTTCTCTCATTATGAAGTCGAAATACTCCAGACTCACTTAGAGCAGAAAATTGTTTATCTTTATTGTCAGTAACTGCATACTGTAAATATGTATTTGAACCATCAGATCCCATCTGTGGATTATTTACATCAAGTCGAAACTTAGGTCCTCTACTATCAATTACCCTTTGTTCCCAATTTTGATTCGGTTTTTCAGCCATTAGTAACCACCTCCATATCCACCACCACCTGATGGAGGAGCACTAGGTGGTGGACTACTTGGTGGAGGAGTTGGTGTGGTAGATGTATTATTTGTCATAGTCGATGTTGAAGTTATTGTTGGTTGATCTGAAGTAACTACTTGAATAGTTGTAGATGCAACACCTATTACAGTGGGTGTAAAACTTTGTTCTGGTGTATCATAAATTATTTCATGTGGGGAAGAAGTATGTGCTATACCCACCATCTTCACACCCTTTGTTGGATGTATGTGATATGGACCATAATATGGTTTGCCATTCACATATCCAACCAGATTATTTGTCTCAGGTCCTACACAATCAATTACTCGTATCACTTCACCTTGTGGTGTAAGTGGTAATCTACCAATAATTGGTTTGATTAATGCACCAATACCTGTGGGTGAAGACACAATAATCTTAGGTATTTCAGTAATCTTAACATTATTTATCGGAGTTGCAGATATAATTACACCGTTATCAATTGTTAAATTATAATCAGTATTACCATCCGATGCCGTAGTTGTATCAACCTCATATCCACTACCACCATCAGTTATATTTGTTTGAATAACTCCTACAGGAATTTCATCCGAATTTACAACTTCATCAGTATCAGAACTCGGATAATTTTCACCATCAGAAATCATATCAACAGCAATAATTTGACCATAAGTATCTGAATTTGAATCATAATCAATGATAGCTCTTCCAACTGCACCATATCCTTGTTTACATGGATCTTCAAAACTAACTACAGGAGGAGTTGTGAAGTAAGTTGAGCCTGGATCTGTAATTTCTACACCAATTATACTTGCAGTTCGACTGATATCTGCAGTAACATCAGATAATCCTTCTGTATTATCTACAATACCACCTAATATCACTCTACCCAATCCACCAATACCATCTCCACCAAAGAAGCTAACAGTCGGAGGACCGCAAAAAGTTCTAGTTGCACAATCTGGTTTTGTTAGAGGACCACTATCAGCTCCAAGTGTATCTGCAATATTCATATTTCTCAAAACATTATCATAAGTATCCTGTAAATCAAAGGTTCTTGCAGCACCATATCCAAGAGTAAATTTTTTAACTTGACCCACACATTTACCATCACTTTGATTGCAATCTAATACTCCACCAATTGATTTAAATACATTAGAACTGCTTCGAAGAAAATCTTGAACTTTGAAACTTTTTGGAACAATCTCACTCAATCCTTCAAGTGGTGCGTCAAGAGCCGATGATATTTCATTTGTAATTCCATTCAGCAATGAACCAGCTAACTGCTCAGTCACACATGTTCCCGTATCCACCACTTCAAGAACAGCAGATGTTACTATATCTTTGATTGTTTTTTCTAACCCATTAACAACTTTACCACCTAAACAATTCAGATCACTTTGTAGAGATGCCACTTTTGGTATTTGTGCTTTTTGTGCTTCAATACCAGCTAATTTTGCAAGACTACTATTTTGAGTTGCTGCAAAGACAGTGGCATAAGTCCTATTGTACAATGCATCCAATCCACCTTGAAGTTGAGGAATCATTCCTGAATACAAAGATTCCATCATTGTTGACACTGGACTATTTGATAAGTTTTGTATTTTTTTGGTCACATTTGCAACGTCTGATAAAAAATCTGTGCCTTCACCTGCAACTGACAGTAAATTATCCAGACTTGCCGATACTTTTCCTATAAAATTATCAGCACAAACGTCAGCAGGTATCTCTGACTTTCCAAGAGTTGATGATGCTGATATTTTATCTTCACCTTTACCTACTTTTCTTGTCACGGGAGATTCTGCTGCTTCAGCAGTATTTTCACCTGCTTCGTTTGCTTTTAGTGTTCCGTTTGGTGCAGGTATTTTATCAGAATACCCTGTGAATGGTACAAATCCAATAGATTCAGAGGGTAAATCTTGTAGAACATCATTTGTTCTTGAAAAAGCACCTAATATTACAGGTTGTTGTGCTGTTTCACCATCAAGAAAAAATCCAATTACAACATCACCTGGTCTTAATGCAACAGATGCTGTAAAATTTGCTCCACCTGTACCTGATGTTGAGGGAAGCATAATATTTGCCCAAGGTAAATCCTCATCTGCTAAATCTGCTTTCGAAAAAGGATGATACCCCATGATACGAACTTTTAAACGGTTACCCCAATTTTTAACGTCCTTATTTTTTGTCGGTGCAAGTTGTTCACCTTGTGCCGTTGATGGTGCAACTTGTCCTACCCACCAACGAAAACCATCTTTTCCTACAAAATTACTTTTTATTAATGATTCATCTATCATGATTCACCTCCATGCAGTCCATAGGTGTCTCTCACTAATGTCATAGAAGTAAATGATCTCTTTGCCTCAAAATGATGACATAATTCCTTTATCATATACTTACCACTTTCTTCAGAGTCATACTCATTTTTATCCTCTCTTGATATTTTTGGAAACAGACAAGTAATAATATCACCAGCTTTTAAATCAGTATTACAAGGAACTGTCATGCTCACACTCTGTGTCATTAATAAATTATATCTTACAACATTTTGTCCTTGATATTTATCGGCAGGGTAATTATCATCTTTTGATACGGTTGTTGAAGCACCAACGTCCACAATTTGTGACACAGTTCTTGTGGGTAATTGATCTAAAGTTAATTTAGAATCATCAGATATTTTCGGTAATTGCAATTCCTTGGTTCCGAGATTATTCATTCTGTCATTTTTCTTCCCAGAATTTTTATCTCCATAATTATAAACTTCTTGTTTAAATTGAAAACTAAGAGGATTAAATGATAATCTTCTAAAAGAATATGTCCCCATTCTTAAATTTTCAATTAAATTTTGATTTTTGTCTACAGTATATTGTAAAATTTTATAATCATTATTTTTGGTTATTGAACTCTCATTTACATCAGTATATGTGTATGTTGCTTTTGACTTTTGTTTAATTAAAGAGTCGATAGAGGAAAATTGAAATCCATCTTGAGTTTGAAAGAAAACAAATCCTGCGGTTGCATCTCCCGATTTGTTAGGTATAGATTTTGATGCTAGTGAAATTAATGTTGAGAAAGGTTTTCTTAAATTACCCACAAAATCATAAGATCCTTTTGTTGATTCCACTATTTTATTAAGTTTTGATTTATCAACATTTAACCCAATCAATGGATCTGTCAAAATTTTTCTCACAGTATCACTGATTCTACCTCTATATCTTTTATAAACTCTGGTAGTCTCATTTGTAATTGCTTCTCTTGATACCAAATTAAGTAAAAAACTTTCTCTCTGTTCTTCTTGAAGAACTTGAGTAATACTTGATACAAACAAGTATTTTTCAGGATTAGAAAAGTCGAGTCCTTTTTTTTCTTCCCCTTCCCCAGTTTTTCCCTGATCTAAGATTTTCATTGACAATCTTTCACCACCTCGAAGAGGTAAACCATTATAAATTGATTGTTTCTCTTTTGAACCTTCTTTTACAATTGTGTCTCCTGTGTTTATAACTCTTATTTTTGCGGTTACAGTTGGTGAAAGAATATCCTCATAATAATCAACACTAACAACACCTGCCACTAAATTAATGGTTCTCTTCTGATCATTTGACTGGATTACTAATTCTTCAAAACTGGCTGCTTCTGATGCTGACATATGTTAAAATAGAGATAATGCGAATTGATCTTTAATACTGTTATTCTTTTGAACTATTATTCTAGTTCCACTTTTAGATCTCATTCCCCCTTGTGATTGAGACTGACCACCTTTGTTTCCAACAATCATTACAGTATTTTTAGATTTCCTTTCTGGTGTGATTGTGGTCGTGCTCACTGTTTTTTTAGGTTTACTTATATTTAACTTATCACCAGATTTTGTAACTGAACTATTTACTGTAGAACCAGATGTTCCTCCACTCTTTGTAGAACTTTCAATTTTTTCAGATCCACCAGAAGACCCACCAGAAGACCCCTCCATTTTTAAATTTTTAGGTTTTCCATCACTTTCTTTGGTGACAGTTGATTGAACTTGCTCAGTTAAATTAGAATTTTCAGGTCCTACAATATCAACACCTGTTCCTGCCTTTTCAATTGTTTTTATTGTATCATTAAATTCCTCAGATTTTGATGCCATTGTTTTTTGAACATCACTAACACTTGATTTAAGTTCTTTATCCTTTAAATCTTTATCTGTCAATTCTCGATTTATTTCTTTTTTCACTTTTTTCTTCTTCAATCCAAGAAAACTCTTAACACCATCTAAAAGTTTATCCTTTATACCATTAAATGCATCTTTTAGTTTTCCGAATACTCCCTTAATTTTATCTCCAATATCATCAAAATTTAAGTTTGATATAACATCAAAAGCTTTTCCAATAACCTTACCAATAGATTTAAAAAATCCAACCACACCATCAAAAAATGCTTTAAATTTATCTACAATATCACGAATTACTTTAATTACTTTTTTGATAAAATCAATAATCTGAGGTAATTTATTAAGCACAAATCCAACTAAAAGTGCTTGGACAAGTGCCATTAATCTCTCTAATGGTCCTCTTCCAGATCCCATTGATTTTTGCTGCTCTCCCCTTTTTTGAGATTTTTCTTGTTCTAGGAGAGATTCTTTTTCCTGCCTTTTTTTCTTCTCTTCTCTATACTTTTGAAACCTTTCAGAGGTTGCTCTCAGTCTTTTCTTAATTTTAATATTTTTCTGCACAGACTTTGTTAATCTCTTACTACTTTTAGCGACACCCTTCATCGCACCTGCAGTCTTAGATGCTATTTTTGCTCCGATTTGTAAAACTGCTGATGCTGCCATATTATACTAAAATATTATATTGAGTTTGTGAGTATAATGTAAAATTATTATCAGAATTTGATGCAGATATATTTGGAATTGAAGATGCCAGATTTCCACTACCAGAAGCTCCGACTGAACCACCACTCACATTCGTAGTTGCATCCACAAAATTTGGAGGTGCTTCATCAAGTGTGGAGACACTTACTTTTTTGGGACTTGAATCTATATTAGGAGATGTTGTTACACCATTAATTTGTGATTCATACTTCGATCTTATTTCTGCCTTTGCATCACCAATCGCACCTGAATCTTGTAATGCTTTAGACCCAGCTCTACTACCACCTGACTCATCTCTCAATTTCTTTTCTGCAGATTCCATATCAGCTCTCATATTATCTCTTATACCTATCACCCTATCTCTTTCTACAATATAATTTGCAACGATTTCTTTTTGTTCGGGTGTTCCCGCCTGTTCTACGGTTTTTTGACCTCTTCCTCTACTATTTGACTTTCCAACATAAAATTTTTCATCTTTACCTGTGCCTTTTACTGTAATACCTGCTTCTGTTAGAGGACCTTTAAGATCATCAAATTTTTGTTTAAACTTTGCTCCACCAGCACCTTTAGTTGATGCAGCATCAATACCTTTTTTCATGGCAAATAAAACACCAACTCCAGCTGCTAATCCAAGTGCGATCAATCCTGCTGGACTTGCCAAAAATCCCAGTATCGCACCACCGATAGAAATAACGGCACTTACCACACCAGATATAATGCCAGGTAATGCCAATAAACCACCATTTAAAGCAAGAAATATACCACCAACCACTGCGACTGACTTAATTATTGTATTTCTCATCTTTTTAAATGTTTCAGTATCACCAGACATTAGTGCCTGAATCATTTTAATTCCCTTATTTGCTATAAATCCAGCAAAGAGTGCCATAAAAGCATCAGCTAATCGACCTAATACACCCTTAACAGTTTTACCAACTGCTTGTACGGGTTTAAGTAGAGTTTTACTTACCGATTTACCAACACCTTCTAACAATCCCTCTTTCTTTTTAGATTTGTCTTTTTCATCTTGTAATATCTGTTTTCTTTGTGCTTCTCTTTGTATTGACTTTTCTCTCTCAGCGTCTTTTACTAATATCTGAGAAACTCGATTAGTGTTTAATATAACGACATTTTTTAATAATACTATCTCTCTTGAGTTTTTTTCTATTTGCTTGGCAAGAGGATCTGATCCTTCTCTATTGAAAACTTTATTTGCACTTATCTTTCTTCTCTTTAAAATAGGGCTACCACCAACACCACCTCGCATTGAAGTCATCTTATTATTAAAATTTTCATATGCAGGAGAGTTATCCATTACCTTGTTGTCTTTGTTTTAAATTTTCTTCCTCAATATATTGTTCTAAAAGAGCAATATACACATCTTTTTCCCATGGTATCATGTTTTCAATCTCAGTTAATGAATATTTATGGTGTTGCATCAAGGCAAAGTTAATTTTATAGTATGACTCTAAACTTGCGTGAGCCATACCTACTCGAAAAAAGACGATAACCCTTCTAAAACGATATCACTTTTCACCTTTGTCTCTGGATTCGTCACTTTAACAGTATGAGACAATTTAGGCATGGTATCAAAGAAATTTTCAATCTCTTTAAATTGTTTTGAATTTAATTGATCTAGAAACTCAACCATTTCCTTTTTTGTACAATCCGCAGATGTCCAAGATTCTTCCTCAT
>VTLG01009876.1_pt1 | contig 17094 bp, 15 predicted proteins | sample 4694571 | NCBI WGS metagenome assembly VTLG01 (sample SAMN12604809, study PRJNA352737) | marine metagenome | biome: ENVO:00000447; feature: ENVO:00000209|ENVO:00000569|ENVO:01000036; material: ENVO:00002151; isolation source: viral sequences binned using virsorter ...
TAACCATTGATAGGTTCTCTTGATAGAGCTGAAGGTGAGCTGTCTACTTCATATCTGACTCTATAAGTTCTGTCTCTTGATGATCTATTGTCAGGTACACGTTGCATATATGATGCACCAGTGAATAGTGCGTTAGCATAGAACGTATCATTACCAAGATGATAATGAATACCTCTATAACCTGTGGCCGCTTGGACTGTTGCTGCACCAGATGTAGCAGCAGTAACCTTTACATACCATGTGTTTAACTGACTATCAAACTGCAGTGGATGATTAGGGTCACCAGGTGTGAAATTCTGTGTAGTAATATTAGTGAATGCACTATCAGCAGGTGATGAAGTACCATCAGGTGTAATCAAGGCCGCGAATGTGACTGTAGCAGATGATTCAATCAACGATACGTACAATACATCTTGCTTACGTGCACCAATATTGAAACCTTGTAGTTTGTATGGAGGTTTTGTAGCAGCAGAATTATATCCATAGAGATATAATCTAGTATCAACAGGTCCGATGTATGACCATGTGATTGCACCATCACTGACTGTACCAGATGTATGTGTAGGAGCAGTTGAACCTGCTGTGACTGTACCAGATGCAGCAGCTAACTGAGCTGAATAATATGCATTACCATTGTATATACATGAATATCTACCAAGATCTGTGTTAAATGATGCACCACTTGTCCATGTAGAGTTACCTGCGTTAGCGTTATACTGTACTTTTTGTACGTCTACAGCAACATATCCAACAGGAATTTCATTAATTGTACTCTTAAATGCAGATTCAGATGCAGCAGTACTACCTCTATAACCTCTATTAAGTGTCAAAACACCAGTACCACTGTTGACTGCATCAACTTTATATGTCTCTACATTATCAATAGTATTGAATCTAACGTAAGATCCCAGTGTTATACCATGATTATCATTGGCTGGCGTTGGAGTTGCCGTTTTGTTATCTTGTGTAACAGCAAATGTATAACCAGATGCAGCAGTATATGTACGTGCTAATTTCTGTGGAGGTATAATGTGTGTTATAGTACCAGCTTTATCCTGAGTGAATGGTGCTGACTTAAATCCTTTTGCTCTTAACGCACAGGATCCGAAGTTTGAGTTGGAGTTAGTAATTGACTGGTCACCACCGCTAAGGGAGACAAAGTGATCAGCGAAACCAACAGCGAAAACAGAAACTGCCTGTATAACTGCGTCATTGGATACTTTAACATGGAAATTTCGATATGCAGTTTTGTATATACTGTCTCCATCAGTGTGTGAGCCAGCAATATATGATGAACCATCCCACTTAATGAAGGCATTATCATCTTTCTGAAGTGATACACCAGTAAACTGGGCAACAACCATGGATTTGAATCCAGTTGACTTGCTACCATCAGCGTGCATACCTTGCATACCCCATGTACTACGGAGTGAGCAGTTGAATATGTATGGTGATGAACTATCAACGTTATCAACTTCTACTTCAACAGTGGATCCAGTTGCAGTTGGGTTACCAGATGGTGCTCCTGTGGTAGGATCTTTAATAATATATCTGAATGTTGTGGTAGTTGGTATCTCACTGATATAATATGATCCATTAAATCTGGATGCATCAGTACCAGTCACACCACTGACAAGAACGGGAGTATTAACAGAGAACCCGTGAGGTGTTGTGGTTGTTACCTCAGCAGTTGTTGTGAATACGTTTGTGTTAACATAGTCAGTAACTACGCTAGAAATTTGTTTAGGACCTGAAGTATTAGGACCCACAATTCTATTTTCTTCTACCCTTGACTGTAATTCATCAGCAGTCAATACACTGGTAGAGTCAGGAATATCAGAGAATGCCTTAGCAACTTTCTGATAATATAAGTCTAAGTCTGTGACTGCAAGAGCAGCAGATGAAGTATCATTTACACCAGACTGAATGTTTGTACCATCAGCATACTCAAAACATGTTAGTTTATGGTGAGAATATGTTGGGGGTGATGATGCACTTGGTTGTGCAGGGTCTTTGTATACACCTGTGCTAGGACCATCAAAGAATGAGAACTGCCAGAAATAACATCCACCAGTTACACGGAAGATAGCACTGCCATCAATAGCACCAGCAGATGGATCAGGAACATATAATGGTCTTAACTTAGTCTTTCTTAGATCCATACCCACGATGGATGTACCTCTAGGTACTACGACTCCACCTTCTACTGAGTTAAATCTGTATAAAATATTGTTTGGATTAGGATTACCACTGCCATCAATGAGATCCATGTCGCTAGCTGACGATAGCTCAGAGATATCAGCAGACACATATGCCTGTCCAGATGCATTTTTACCTGGTCTGTTGTCAATAAAGTAGTCACCAGGATATAATACAATACTAAATGACTCGAATGCATCATTATACTGTCCGCTACGATATGAGAAACGTGCAGCTTCTAGTAACGCCCTTTGTATACTCTTGAAAGGACGGTTAGGAGAGTTACCTCTATTGTCGAATGCGTCAGATGCATCAAAATCATCTGAGTTGACATATAGGCAACGTCCAGTTTTTGATGTAAAGACGTTCTTTAGTCTAGTAAGTGCCATCTGATAATACTCTGGTTATGAAGCTACCTCAGCAGTTTCCTCGAAACCAAGCAAGGTTGCGGTTACAGCTGCGGTTGATTTAACATAGATTGACTGATAAGCACCAAGTACTATTCCACCCAGTTCAAATATAGAAGCGTCATTGATTGACTTTTGTTTAACAAGATATTGATGCTCTTGTATCATTGATACTCCAGACACCAATAATTCAACACCATTTGCATCAATAAACTCAGTTGTAGGTGTTGTGTTCGATGCAGCAATTCTGTTAACAGTAGTTGCTACGGGTCTATGACGGTTTTGATGTGCTCTAGTGAGGTTATTGTTACCCAATTCCCTTACTTCTTGGTTGATATCACGGAACTTTAATAGACTATAATCTAAATTGTTCCTAAATTCATGGTTATCAAAGTAAATGATACCTCTGAGGTTATCAAAGAATTTGATTCTACCAGAGTTTCCAAGAGTTGTACCACTACCTGCAAATGATGTACCAGCAGATGCAGTCGCACCACCAGCACCAGTATACTGGATATCTCCAGACTGAGGATATAGAGCATCAGCTCTTGATAGTCCTCTTACCCATAATCTATTGTTACTTGAATCCCAGTACTGTACAAATGCACTCTGTGATGTTGGAGTCATGGCAGGATTTGTCCATGTTAACTGCTCACCTGCAACAAACGAACCAGTTACACCACCAACATCTATAACAATTGATGATGTATATCCTCCCTCAGGGAATGAAAAACCAAGATAATTTGATGGTGCACCAGGTTGTGATGCAGCAGCGTCTAATTGTATTACATCTGTCTGTTCAATTATCCCTACGTCAACTGCAGCAGCACCACCAGTATTATTTGATATTACTAATTTCGCACTCACCATTGTACCACCAGGACAGGTGTAAAAAGGATATTCGTTAGCAGCAACAGCAAGAGAGTTTGCAGGTTGTGTATCGTTTGTGTAAGGTGTTACTGTTGGGGTGAATGAACCAAGAACACCATTTTGCTTAGTAGCCATGGTTAATTAAAGGAATGGAAGTAGACTTTTGCTCTGGACGTACCTCCAGATGTATTTGCATTTAATGTAGACTGATTACCAGTTTGAGGATCAGTAAGTAAGATCTCTCTGGCTAATATCTTACCACCTGTGCTTGTGACAGGGTTGGTAGTGGTAACATAAAAGTCACCGTCAATGTTTGAATCACCAGATACATCTAATCTCTTTGAGGGAGACTTGGCAATACCTAGATTACCATTAGTATCTAGCACCATTTGGTCGGTGCCTGTGTTGTCAGTAAAGTGTAAACCAATACCAACTACACCTTTTTGTAAGATCAACTTACCTGCAGATGCATTACCTGCTACAATAGTTGAACCTGTAGCATATATAGTTCCCTCAACTTCGAGGTTATATGTAGTAGGAGCTCTACCTACGCCAAGTTTAGCAGCAGACGTTGATCCTAATTGAAAATTGCCTGTGCCATTGGCTGTGACGTTACCGCCAAATACTGCGTCACCACTAGCAGAAGCCAGAGTAAACTTATCTGTAGCGATAGTAATGTCACCGCTACCAGTGATGGATGTGACTGCATCTATTGCTCCTCCAATTGAAATTCCTGTTGCAGTTGTTGTTACACGTGGGTCATTGTTATGATAAACGATAGATTCAGTGCTACTTGCCTTGAAATACTTAGTAGTATGATTTGAAGCATTTAATTCAACAGCATCACTTGACACAAATAACTGAGACGCAGTGCTAGTAATATATGATGTATCAGTTCCATTTGCATAATTAAACGTAAAGTCATCGTCAGTTCCCATCTTGATTGACTTGTCATCAACCATTTCAATATGGTTGTTAGCAATTAAGTCACCTGTTAAAGTAATTGTTTGCTGTGCAACAACTGTATTAGCAAAGGTTGCTGACGCACTGAACGTGGCAGCAGCATTAACAGTAACACTATCGGATGCTCCATCTCCTAGAGTTGTATCACCATTGATCTGAATCGTCTCAACGGTTAACGTTCCACTAAATGCAGCATTATTGAGAGTTTTATTGTTTAATGTCTGTGTAGCAGCTAAGGTAACTATAGTGTCAGCTGTGGCAACTGCACCATTAGAAGGTAAAACGTAAGTGTGCTGTACACCTGTTGGTATATCAGCTGAACTAAACCTTGCAACTTTAGTATTATCCGAAGAGTTAGGTATAATGAATGAAGTATCATCAATCGCTAAAACAGAACCTAGACGTATCTTACCAGTACCTTGTGCAGATATAGTAAAATCTAAGTTTGTGTCGGCACTGTCCCTTGCCTGTATATTGAGTGTGCTTCCTACTTTCTGTAGATTTAATCTAGCGTCACCCATTGCTAGTCCGATTTGTCCCTGTTCTTCAGAGAATAGACCTGTTTTTGTTTTCAACTCAAACTGAACACCTGGCACAGTATATGTACCAGAAGGTATTGCACGGAATATACTTCCGACTGCAGATCTTTTATTCTGATCAGTTGGGTCTGAGTTATCAAGTAATAGCAGTGTATCGGAACTCGATACGGTTCCTGCTTCTAATAATGTAAGGTCAGATATCTTACGTGTTGCCACACTAATCCCACAATAAAACGTTCATGTATATTTATACATTCTTTTTGAATGTAAAAAATCCATCAGAACCTTCCCAATACCCTTTATCCCATGTATGGTACTCACCATCGAATAGTTTTGCCTTACTATCGAGTGGTTTGTCTTTCCATGTACATCCTTCAGAGGAGTGTCCTAGAAAAAACTTCCCATTTTCAATGTAAGAGAAGATCATATCACATGCAGGATTCTTTACTATTATAATAGGTACATGAGCACCAATAACATGAGGTTGTGTTACCTCAACTACCTGTTCTCTGTATGGTGTATCCATGTAATTGTATCTTGAACTTGTTTTAAACTTTCTTTCTTCAATACGTTCATGTACTACAAATATATGTGCCCACTTTGTAGGATTAGATGATGCCTGTCCCCAGTTATCAAACTTACCTTCAAACCAATCGCAGAATAAATCTAGTTCCATTTTATCGGACATTTACCACTACTCACTCTTTGTTTTATTACATCCCATGATTTAAAAGGTGCAAACTTACGCAATAGATTAGTCTGTTGATTCGATCTATACCATGCGTCTGGAGGTTCCTTTTGCTCTATTATGAAATCAGGATCACTCTTTTTAGAATATAATCTGAAATAATATAATGGAGTATTCTTCTTAAGCATTAGGTTGATATCAGTATCTAGTACCTTAAGACCAACCACTAGTGGTCTATGCCACTCTGATATAGGAAAAGTACCTGGTACCAATTCAAATCCATGTCTAGACAATAAAGGATGTGGTATCTGTTCCACCCATACATCTTTCTCGTTTGTCCAGAACATATAATTCAACCTCAATTGTATCTCAGGATATTCTCCCCCAAGCCAATTCTCTGGTACATGAAAATACTGATCGTATGCATCCTGAGAGAGATCTGTGGTTATTCTTTTTTCTTTTGTATCTACCTTGATTCCAACATCAAATGGTTGTTTAACCACCCAACAGTTCTCTGTCCATTTTTTCCATGCAGGACATTTTGTGTGATCGTACCCTGTGCCATAACCACCCCGAAATTTTTTCGGGGTTGCATGGAATTCATCAGGGAATTTCGTATCACGTTCAGTGCCAATATTATAGTCCCAAAAGACTTTCTTCACTCTTCCTCTTCCAGTGCTTCATCTAATGCTTCTGCTATTTTATCGTTTGATGGCAAATTAGATAAAGGTTTCTTTGTCATGAAAGGACTATCAGGATGTGGAACTTCAGTTTGTTTACTCTTATACTTAGCCACATTGATCTTCTTCCTCTTACCCTTGTTTGCCTTGCATTTCTTAATTACTTCAATGGCATCGCCAACGGTAACGATATTACCTGCTTCCTCGTCAGGTATTTCTATATTGAAACACTCCTCTAAGAACATGACAAGTTCTACCATCGCTAGACTGTCTAGCATCAGGTCATCAGCAAGTTTACTATCCCAAGTAACTTCTGCTTCAAGTTCTTGTGTTTCTCCCAAAGTCTCAACGATTGCTAACTTAGCAACTTTGAGCATGGTCGCTTTAGAAATCCTCTTACTGTCCTTAAGGATTTGCTTAATTTCTGAATATGTTGAGTTATAAGACATTAAATGTAAACCACATCATTAATTGTACACGTATCTCGAACAAAGTCGAGTATTCTCATGAATTCATCGCCATTGTCACAATCAATGTTCTTGACGGATCCTTCACTACTTAGTAGTGTAAACCTTCTACGTGGTATGTCAACCGTTACCTTATCAAGGTATTCGTTATCTTCGATCATGAATAAAGACGCATGGTACATTTCTATACTAGCACACTATTTTAGATTTGTAAAGTAAGGTTGTTCACTTGCTCGACTGGCACGTCTGTTGACCTCACCTGCCTTTTCCAACAGGCTAAGACCTGCAGCACGTGTAGCCTGTAGCGTGTCAATGGCTTTTGTATTATCTGTATCTCTCTTTACAATTTCTTCGACGTAATCGTCTAAATGGTCAGCAAGAATGTTCTTTAAAAACTTTGCTTCTTGCTTTGTAATTGACATGTGAAAAGTCATTTGTTTCTTGAATGCGACATTCAATTCAAATAGATAGCAGATGCATCCATATCTATGTTGCCACCTGCTTCTACTACATAGTTGCCACTGGTTGCTGTTTTCATTACACCAGAGACAGAAATATCATAACTATTGCCTGAAAGACTGGTTGCCATTCCATCGAATGCACCACCACTAACGCAAGATATAGAACCACCACGTATGGTAGTCTTAATCTTACCTTCAACTTGTTGGATTACATTACCATCTGTCTTCTCATACCTACACTTCTCAGCTTCAGTACGTATATCTCCAGCACTACGGACGGAGAATGTTGACGTTTCCTTCAGTACTTTAACTTCATAATTACCTTTGACGTTCTCCTTAATGGAGCCACCTTCGCTCAAGTCATTTAGTAGGAAGGTTGTTTTGTTTTCATAAGAATTAGACTTTAGTTTCATCTGATTCTTACTGATGATAGCCATGTTCTCATCAGCGAGAACACTATAGACACCTTTGCACTCTTGTTGCCAGTTGCCATTCACCATATCATAGCGATTGCCTTCGACTTCAGTATGCATGTCACCTTCGACATACAAATTAACGTCACCTATCACCTGTAAACATAATTTATCTGTTTTAGGATCTTCACCACACCTAATTACAACATTTTTGTCAGCTAATACTATCAAATCATTGTAAGAAATGATGTTTGTATTCTGTTTTTCATCCATGTCAATGGTATTACCCAGTGCATGAATCAAACGAAAACGTTCACCTTCTTTAGTATTATTCCTCTCCAATACATGACCAGCAGAACTGATCTCTACAAAGTTAAAAGGATATCTGATTTTGATTCTAGGTAGTAGATTATTTAAAATCGAACCACCTGTAAATAAATTAACTGACATTAGTATCCACCTCCTTGATTCTGCTGCTGATTATTATTGTTTTGTTGCGTATTCTGTTGTGTATTCTGTTGTGTAGTTTGTTGTGTCGTATCTGTTGGGAGTGTTGGAGTTCCAGATCCTGGTGTGAATGATGTGTCCTCACTTATAGTAGTAGTATTAGTAGTCAATGTAGTATCTGTAAGTGTTTCAGTTGCGGTTATCATAGGATGACCTACACAATCTACGTATGTTTGTAGTTGTAGTATACCAGTCTCCTTGACTTGTCTAGGTCCACTGAAACTGTATATTGGTGATAATAAACCACCAGTTCCTGTAGCACGTTGATCTGCTGTTCCAAGATCTCTAATCTTAGGTTTAACAAATCCAAGGACTTTAGTAGTTATATTAGGTTCAACTAACTTACCATCCTTATCGGTAGTATATGTACCGATAACTTGCTCTTTATCACCATTACCTATTGTAATCACAGGATTGATATATTTGTTACCAACATTATCAGTAATAACACTATCAATTATAGGTATCAAGTCACCACACTTAGCATATACTGCTTTAGCAATGCCTGGTACTACAAGTTCTGGAGTTTTACTTGAGAAGTTCAATATAAATTGATGTCCCTTTTTAGTCTTGACTGTCATACCAATCTCGAACTTAGAGTTATCCTTAGGATCAATGGTAGCAATCTGTATGTGTGTGGGAGTATGGTCAACATCAATTACCTGTAAAATATCAGGAGAAGTTTCATCTACAACACCATTTGCATCAGATACTAACATTAATACATCACCATCGCTTAAATGTTGTACTAAACCTTGTTTTGATATGAGAGCAGTATACTGTTCTTTAGGGCAGAATGTATCAGCAGGATCAAATCCATATCCAATACCACCTTTCTTAACTGTAACAGATTCTACTCTACCTTCTTTTATGTTAGGTTTCAATACTGCACCACCACCCTCAGGTTCATTACATGTAAATTGAGCTCTGACTCTTGCTTCAGCATTAACACCAGATCCTTTATTCTTCATCCATACACCAACTATAGCACCTATATCATCAACGATAGGTAGTGCTTTAACTGGTGTAGTTGACTGTAAGTTATCCCATACCAGTTCAGGGAAACATGGTTTCTTATTCAGGATACTATTATTACAGTTGACTGCTGATGACTGTATATTACCATCACTATCATAAAAATTCAAGCTTTCAAACTTCTGTAGAGGTCCTCTTGTATCAAAATTCTTCTCTGTTATGCCAGTTGCAATACCTTGAGGAGAATCAAGTGGTATTAATGCACCACTCTTAGTGTCAAATATTTGTTTGATACCATCTTTAGCAAACGGTACGAAACCATTGATAGGTTTACCATCACCAATAACCTCACCACCTGCAGGTGGTTTAACTGGGTACTGATCAACGTTTTTCTGCTTGGCATCATTACCCTTGGCTTTAGGACCATGACATGTCTCATATACTGATGCACCAATAGCACATGATACTGCACCATCACAAAATAGATCTATAAACTCAAGAACCTTACTCAAAATTCCTTGAATCTTATCAGCAGCACCCTTGATAGATGCTGTCACTCCCTTCAGCATATTGAGTGCACTCTCTATCTTGTCCATAACTTTACCCATGATGTCACCAATCATGTTCTCAACAAGACATAATGCAGTATCAAGTACATTCTCTAATAGATCACTGAGCATACCTTTGATGAAGTCCTTTAGATCATCAACCATATCTTTAAACAGACAGGATACAAGATCACCAACACCTTTGAGTTCTTTCTTAACCTCATCATCTAGGTCTGGGTTGGGTACGTTATTGCCATCAAGTTGTTCCTTTACCATCTTGTTGACATCTTCCATGACAACACCCTTGATGTTACCTAGTAACCCGTTAAGTTTTTGTTGAATTCTATTGGTAGTCTTGTCAATCTTCTGTTCAAGATCAACAACATCACCTGATTTTTTATCAATAAATTCACCTATCTCATTCTTTTCTATACCACGAGCAAACTTCATGAACTCAGCAAGAGGTCCTTCTAGTTTTGTAGAAGTCTCACTACCACACTTACCATTACCTATCTGTACAGTAACACATTTCCTTTCTTCTGCTTCAACTTGTGCTTGTGTTTGTGGTTCTGCAGGACCACGAGGGTTCTTAGTACTCTCTTCACCTTCTGTTTCCTCTATACCATCATTATTTTTTGGTTCTTCTTCTAGTCCTGTTTCTGGATTATCTTCTACTGTACTACCTGTACCACCAACACTACTACCTTCACTACCATGTACCTTCTCATCATAGGTAGGTGCAGATAATTGATCGAAACCTACTTGTGTACCACCCTCAGAACCATAACCTGACTGTGGGTTTTCATCTCCAAGTGCACCTATGACTATAGGTACTTGTGCATTAGCACCATCCATGAAGAAACCAATCACCCAACTGTTAATTTGTAATTGATGTAATGAACCAATACCAGATCTCTGTGGATGAGTTACGGGCATCATAACTAACGCCCATGGTAGTTCCTCGGTAGGTAGTTCTGCTTTACTTGGACTATGATAGCCCATGATTCTGACCTTGACCTTATTTGTCCAGTCCCAATCAATGTTTGTTCTACCAAATAACCCTAGTGCTGTAAAGTTAGTGAGAGTATTTGCAGCAGACGCAGCAAGATTCTTGGCAAGGTCAGATGCAAAATGACCAGCACCATCGTTCTCAACCTGTCCAACGAACCAGTTGAAACCATCTTTACCTATAAAATTAGCGTTACCTTCGCTCATGTTGCACCATCCATTTCTGGGAATGAACCAGGACTATCTGTATATAATATTAATCTAGTACTCATCTTGTCATCTTGTGATAAGAATTGTTTTTCGACTCGACCAATAACATATTTACCACTATTATCATAATCTGTCTCTCTATCCTTACCTTTAAATGCTAACACCTCCACAACATCACCGACTGTGAGTTCGTTAGTACCAATATATTCTACTTCTGCTGATTTTGCATAAAATAATTTTTCTCTAAGTGATGACTGCGATAACTGTTTTGTCATTCCCTTAGTATATGTACCTTCAGTAAACAATGCAGTATCCATAATCTTAGACATAATGCGAGTATGTGCATTGTCCCTATCAAACTTCTTATAATATTCTGGTGCCTTGAAATTAGGGTTCATCAAAGGTACTTCTTGGTAATATTTAGTTATGTTAAAAGGATGTTCTACGTAATGCATGTCTTTTACATCTAAAGTCATGACCATACTATTGAATGATCCTACATTAAGACCTTTTAATACATCAAAACTTGTTGTAACCGCAAACTTATCAATTGGTATAATTCCTTTATCTTTATCTGGATCTTCACCTTCTTCTGGTTCATGTCCTACTACTAATTTTTTGATAGGTTTTGTACGAGAGAATGAATCATATGATAGGAAATTATATCCTCTCTTGTTCTGGAAGAAACAATAACCTGCCGAAGCATTCTTTCCACTACTCTTCTGCTCTGGAATACTCTTTGCACATAACCATTTGATTATAGTATATGGTGACCAGTATGGTGATATGAATGAGAATTTATTTGATGTCCTTTCTATATTAATGTCATAGGTTGTGAAGAGAACCTCTTTCAATATTTCAGTCTTTACAATCTCATGGATCTTTTTACCACCACCTTTACCAAATCTTCTGGATAATTTAGTAGCAGCATTGTTTATGAGATCGTATGTACATATTAATAAGGTAGCTTTAGATTTACCATCCTTAGATGATCTATCTTGTATATCATATATGACTCCATTAATCTGATAGTAGTTAGTTGTAGGTTCTTCTGTATCTTCCCAACCAACAAATACAGGTTCCATACCCTGTAATGTTGATACTACACCAGCATCACTATCAGTTATCTGTGCTTCCAATCTTATTGACGCACTACGAATGTCCTCTGTATACTTCATATACAGTACATGATTCATAGTCAAAGAAACTGGTTCATCCAGTGAAGGTGAACTGATGACAAAATGCCTTAAAGAAAAATTTGATTTAGTATCAACCATTAGAACTGACTCGTTACTGTATATTCATCAAAGTATGGACTATACTTGATTTTGGGGATAGCTTCAGCACCACCTTGCTCCATAGAGTTAGATTTACTAGGAGATGGACGTGAAGGTCTACGGGCTTCTTGTCTAATTGGATTAAAAGCAAGATCTTTTTCTGCCTGTACCTTTGCATCCTGTTCTATTATCACATTCTCCGTTAGTTCATTTAGGTTAGTTTGATCACCACCTCTAATCCTATTGATAATTGAACTACCAGCACTAGCTGCCAAACCTAGAGGTGTATACTTCAATGCGTTCTTGGCAAAGTTACCAACACCACCTAAGAATCCTTTCACCTTATCATTCTGCATGACATTTTGGAACTTATCCTTAGCAGCACCTAGCATCTTCACACCCATACCCATAGGTGTCATGTCAAATGCTTTCTTAGCACCACTCTTGAGTCTGCTCCAGAAACCTCCTTTATTACCTGTTTTACCATCACCAACCATGGATCCACTATATCCCATCATAGGGAATGGTTCTGGTATCAATGGATCACCCGTAGCAACTGATGGAGCTATTGCACCGCCAGCTTTCGCATTAGCTCTTGCCGAGAATGCTTTGGTCAGCAATATCTTGAAACCTAACTCAAATGCATTTTTACCCTTGTCTTTCTCTTTCTCTTCCTTCTCAAACTCAGCCCAATCTTCACGTTTCTTCTTTAGTTTTTCTGGATCAAGTTGTTCTGACTCTGATTTAGTCTCATCTTCTGTTGGTTCAGGGGTAGGAAGTTTGAATGCTGACTGTAGTACAGATAAGTTCTTCTTGATTATGGTAGTACCATCACCTGCTGATGGACTCTTAGACATAGTATCCATCAAACTTGCAGCAGCTGCCTTGGATGGCAACATCATTGCTGACTGAAATGCTTTCTTAAATTTCTTATCTACCTCAAAGTCTTGAACTATTGCCTTTGATGCCTTATCTAATGGTACGATGGCACTACTATCTTCCAATGATTGATGTGATTCACCCATTGGTTCAGATCCTAAGCTTATTGCAGAAATGTCAATAACAGGATTGATACCAACAGCACCACCCTCTTTAAATGGTACTTCACCCTCATCATCATCTTCTACTTGACCAATGTTTAACGGGGGCATCATTTCGTTAACGGGACTAAGATCCACGTTACGATTCATTGCCTTTACATCATATCCACCTACCTCATCTAATGACTGTAATCTTTCAGATAGTAAGAAATCCTCACGCATTTCTTTACCCATGAGTACCTTAAGAAGTAAGTTACGATTCTCAAGTAACTCAGATAAACCTTCAAACTTAAGGTTTAAAGCCTCAATGGTCTTTCGCAGTTTATTGTTATACATATGCCATCTCTACTCTCGTAGCCTTAGAGAATTGATCCACAACATAATAACGTCTTATTTCAGGATCCAATTTTTGCACATCCTGTGGAGGAAGTGGTACAACTTGTGTCTGGTGTATTACCACTGGATAAGGTATTGGAGATACTTCACCATTCTTAGTAGTCTGTTGAACTGGTGTTTCATTAATCATAGTCTGTTCAGGAGAAGGTTCGGGAGAAGTGATTCCTTCTGTTGGGTCTATTCTATTTCTATTTCCTCTCGCTCCACTACCTCTTCTGTTCTTTGGATCTCCTTTAAGTGCATTAGCAGCAAGCTTTAGTAACTTACCACTCATACTACTAGGAGCATCCTTTTCTTCATCTTCTTTCCAGTCAGCTTTTTCCCCTTCCATATATTTTTGTCTCTTTTCATCAGTCTTATAATCGAAATGAACTGGATCCTTAGGACCTTCCCAATTAAATCCGAATTTATTACCATTATCTTGCATCCATTGGTTAGCTGGTGTATTATCTGCTATATCAATAGACCATCCTTGTTGATGTGGAGACATCCCCACAGGAGCTGGTGTGATGATACTAGGATCATCTTCATTTTCTATCAGTGATGCCTGTTCTGCATTAGTTCTAAATGCAGAAGTAACTGCACCAGGTAAATCAATACCATCTCTTGCTGCAGCTGCAACTGCTTTTCTCCATGCTGATCCTGTTGATGGGTTTAAATCAATCTTCTGGCCAAACATATCTCTACCATTGCCACGTGGTACAGGTATTGCTTTCCTAATTTTATCTAAACCTGATTTGAATTTCTCACCGAGACTACCAATAGCACCAGCAGCACTCTTACCAAGATTCATCATACCTCTAACAGGTCTTTCAAATGCTTGTCTAACTGCAGGTGTTGGACCTGATCCTGGTCCTCCCTTCTCTGCAGGTCGGAATGGATTAAAGGCATGATCTGGTCTACCTAATAATGGAGGTGCTTCACCTTTCTCAAATCCTTCATCACTCTGACCTCTCTGAGCCATATCATCTTCAAGAAGTTCAGACCATGATGCATTGTTCTCATCTATTACACGTTCGTTTCTACCTTTATTCCACCACTTTATCGGTGCTCGTAATCCAAACTTCCCACCTTTAATTTTGAGTGCACCTAACCCAAACATAGCCTTTAACTTACTAACCTCTCCTAATAACTTTCCTTTTGATGTGTTGTTAGGTTGTGAAGCCAAGAATCCAGCCGTTGCTTCTAACAATGCCTTTGCTGATTGCTTGTATATGTCATTAATAGTCTCACCAAATTTATGCATAGGAACGACTATTTCTGGACCTGCTTCACCTATGAGTGCTCTAGTTGGTTTAGTAACTAATCCACCTTTCGCTAAACCAACAGGAGCTAATACTCTTATAAGGGGCACAATTTTATTAGCCCCTTGTATTACCATAGGTAAACCAATAGCATCAGCAGGACCAGGTTGAGGACCATCTGATAGTGCAATTGCTACTCCAGCCACAATTAAACCAACTCCAGCAACAATTCCAAGTTTTTGAGCTGTTGTTAATCCTTCTTTCTCACTAGTTTTAACACGTTTAGGTTTGGGACACTTACGTCGTCGTGTTGGTGTTTGTTGTTGAGGTGCTTCTTGTGCTACTGGTGCTGGTGGTACTTCAGTAGAACCAGTTTGAGAAGTTTGTTTTGTACCAACATACCATCTCTGTCTACCTCTGAGGAAAGATGTTAACTGATCCTCAATCTCCATAGTGTTCTGAAAAGACGCAACAAACTTATCACTCACTGCAGTGAGCTGATCAGCTAAGTCTTCTATGGTTGCTTGTGCCATTAGCGTTTTCTACGTTGCTCTTCTATTCGATCTCTTTCTTTCTGTAAGTGAGAAGATAAAAGGTTTACATATACATCCCGTTCCCACGGAATCATATTTTCAATATCAGTCAAGCTATATTTATGGTGCTGAACTAACGAAAAATTAGTTTGATAAAAGCTCATCATGCCCTCGTGGAAGAGGGCTATGCGAAAAAATCAGCAAGACCTTCAATTACCACCTCATTTTGTACCTGTGTCTTAGGGTTCTTGAACTTAAGTACATGACGAAGTGAAGGCATAGTATTAAAAAAGTCTTGTATCATTCCAAATTGTGCATTGGTTAGAGTCTCTACCCAATCTTTTGCTTCATTTGCAGAAAATGATCCTGTTGGTTCTTCACCAACATACACTCTCTTAATACACTTACCAACTAACTCATAAGGATCAACCTTATCTTGGTTAAATGTGATAGCAGCAAAGTATTCCATATCTGGATACTTCATCTCTACAGTAATATCATCACTGATCTTGAATACGTTTGTATGTCCCTTAGGAAAATGTACCTTAACATCATCAACTAAGAATGATACGTTGATCTCTGTCTCCCCATCATCGGGACAAGTGACTTTCATTTCAATCTCTTCACTGATTGATTTAGCACGCACTTGTAAAAAAATATATTCTATATCAAACAGAGCCATATCATCAAGAACTATGTTCTTAGTGATGATGCAGTTGTTCAGTACAGTTTTTATCGCTTCTAGCGTCTGCTCGGAGTCTTGTTGCTCCATAGCAATAATTAATGTTTTTTGTTCCTTAACAAGAAAAGGTCTATATTTAAGTTTCTTTTTTGTAGAAGGCACCGTCAACGTATACGTTGGCGTAACAATTTCAGGTAATGGCATGATTAATCGTTAAGTAAATGACTATACTCATAGTAAAATCCAACAGTAACCTTTACGAGGTTGGCAGGACCTGCAGAGTATGGTATTGATGATACAGTGTATGGATATGCTTTGATAAGATTGACTGCGAAAGCGACTCTATAGTCATCTCTCTCTTCATCTTTATCCAAATCCCCTACGCCATATTTTTCCAGTTTTCTAATCTGGATGTCACAAGTATAGTGATCATAATACCTCTGTGCGTATGCTGTTTGACGTTTAGTCGTTAACTGGTGAGACCTTGAATACATTTCTCTTGGTGTCTCTAAAGCACCAATAATGTAATCTTGCCAACATCTAAAATATTTAAAGGGCAAAGAATCAGCATCACAGTAAAAACTAACATCTAGTTCATTGAACACTTTGGCAGATGCAACTTTCTGTATCATACCTTTTTGGGGCATCTTGACATCAGAAGCTGACATAGTAACACCAGGTATCTGTATTTCATTGCATAGCATGTTTAACTGATAGTTAACCATGTCAGATGCCTTTAAACCTTCACCAGATTCACCAGTGTTTAGGTTATCATTAAAATGAGTTGCTAGAGAATAACCTTGACCTGGTCCAGGTTTTTCTGGATTTGCAATCAGAAATTGATATAGGTTAGACGTAGAAATTCCACCCGAACGTTTAATCACGTCCGTCTTGAATTGTTCTATCGTTAATGCCTTAGACATAAATATAGGATATGGTGTGACCATCTTTATTTATCATGGCATACAAAGGAAAATACAAAGTAAG